>ERZ777305.533-NODE-533-length-62074-cov-4.148745_pt1 | contig 62074 bp, 71 predicted proteins | sample MGYA00374965_ERZ777305 | MGnify/ENA primary metagenome ERZ777305 (study PRJEB29328, sample SAMD00013331) | mouse gut metagenome | study: EMG produced TPA metagenomics assembly of the Metagenome analysis of fecal microbiota from mouse which was promoted...
CAACTAGGCTTTAAATAATACTTTTTTAGTGTCCACTTTTTGTTGACAACTTCACCTTATTTGTTTACCTTTTTTCTTCATAAATTATCTATTAATTTTTCGTTTTATTAACAGTTGTTTCAGTATCTTTAATAGCATCTTTATCGCTTTCTTCAGTGCTTATATCAAAGTTAAAATCATAATTTCTTCCCTCTTTAGTAATGCTATATTCTGCTCCTGTATCTCCAACTTTGCAATAAATACTTCCATCGCTCCTCTCTGTACATGTCGAATTATAATCCTTTCCATTTACCTTTACTTTGACCAAATTATCAATGGCCTTGCCAATTGAATTATCTGTTAAAGCATTAACTGATACTGTACCGATAGTTAAAATACACACCCCCATTAAGCCATAAATAGCTTTATTAAACTTGTTCTTTTTCATTTCATCCTCTCTTTCAAAGTGCTCATAACCAATTTTTATATTAGTCATTTCCGTAATTTTATTAATATTTATATTAGACATCTTTTTTCCCCTCCCTCAATTTTTTTCTTATTCGATAAAGAATCACTTTGACATTTGTACTACTCTTATCAGTCATCTTGGAAATTTCCTTTATTTTATATCCATTTACATAATATAGTTTAAATACTTTTATTTCTTCTCGCGTTAATCTTTTCAACAATTGCTCCACATAAATAATGTTTTCAACGTCATCTTTAAAACCATTGATATCTTCATCAAATTGTATATCCTCTCTGGCTTTATTTAATCTCTGATATGAACAATTTTTAGCAATAGCAGCTAAATATGATTTTAAATTATGATCAATTTTATCTTGATTCTTCCACAAAAGAAAAAAAGTATCAGACACTATTTCTTCTTTATCTTGATAAGACAAGGAGTTTTTAACAGTATTATCAACAATTTTAAATACATAATTGCCATACTCTTTAATGATTATTTCAATATTTAATTCTAATTTGTTGATCATATAATCATCCTTTTGAATCGATTCACCAATATAGATAACTTATACTACAAAATGGTTACAAAAAAAAGCAAATTTGTCATTGCTTAACTAATACGATAATGTCCTATTATATCTTTTCTTGATTCTAAAATATCCTCTTCATAATATCTTTGATATGGATTAGCGTGATGTATTACAAAGGGAATACCTTTTTTATTGCGATTATTCGAAATAATCCCTATATGTTTTTCAAATACTACAATATCTCCACCCTGCCATTCATCTATTTTACTTAAATCATTGGTTAAAGTTATAGCATTATTTTCTAGATAAACTCTCAAATTATTTACTCTTCTAAAATCTATATTTTTATCCCGAGAATCAATATTGTACTTTTCTTCATTCCTTTTGATATCCTCATTTAAAAGTTCTCGTATATCATAGCCAGCACCTAATAAGCCAAACGCTACAACATCTGTACACACTCCATACTCATCATCGGGATATCCCGTATTATAATATTTACTTTTATATTTAGGTTTAGTTTCGATATATTTTCTTACACTATTTAAAATATCGGTTTGATCATCTATGCCATCATTATCTTTATCAACATCACTTCTATAAGTTTCAATATTAAAGTGCGTATTATCATACTTCTTATGAGGTATATAATTTATGACATATAAAACGTATAATGTTAAAAAAGTAATAATTATTAACATTATTGAACTAACTATCATTATCTTTTTTTTCATAAAGTCACTTCCCAAATATCCCATAATTATTTTATCATAAAAAAACATAGACACTCGACTTTTTTATTGTACCTACATTTTTATCAATCTATTGTTATTCTAAACATTTGGCATTGGCAATTCACATATTACACCTTCGTACCTCAAATTTTTCCCAATGTGAATATTTCTATTTCCATCTAGTGTATTGCAGACAATAATTGATATTTTATCAAATTTTTTAAGGTTTACTTGATCGATCATTTTTACACCTCACTTATATGGTTCTTTTATTTTGTCAAAAAGTTTCAATATTATAAAAAAAGTTTAGATTATTTCTAAACTTTTTATTAAAATGGCATTTTCATATTTCCATTAGTCATTTGTTTCATCATTTGTTTCATTTGCTCAAATTGTTTAAGCAAACGATTTATTTCTTCTACACTTCTTCCACAGCCTTTAGATATACGTTGCTTGCGTGAGTTCTTTAAAATTTCTGGATGTCTTCTCTCATAAGGTGTCATTGAAAGGATAATAGCTTCAATATGTGCCATATCTTTAGGATCAATATTCACATCGCCCAAGCCCATTTTTCTTGCCCCAGGAATCATCTTAAGTAAATTTTCTAAAGGTCCAAGTTTCCTTATCTGTTTTAAATTATTTAAGAAATCCTCAAGGTCATAATCGCCTTTTTTCATCTTTTTAGCTAAATCCGTAGCATCTTCTTCACTTATAATGCCCTCAACTTTCTCAGCAATTGACAAGATATCTCCCATATCGAGAATTCTTTCCGCCATTCTTTCTGGATAGAATTCTGACAGACCATCGAGTTTTTCTGAATCTCCAATAAACTTTATAGGTACATTGGTAAGATGACGTACAGAGAGTGCAACACCACCTTTAGTATTTCCATCCATCTTCGTTAAAACTGCTCCCGTTAAATTTAACTTATCATTAAATCCATTAATAACATTTATGGCATCCTGCCCCATCATTGCATCTATTACCAGTAAAACTTCTTGAGGTTTTACTTTTTCTTCAATTGCTACAAGTTCATTCATTAATTCTTCATCAATATGCAAACGTCCTGCCGTATCAATGATGATAAAGTCGTGTTTATTTTCTTTAGCATATACAAGCGCATTTTCGACAATTTCGACAGGGTTCTTCTTTCCCTCTTCAAAGACAGGAATATTTAAACCAGCACCAATTTCCTTTAACTGATCTATGGCTGCTGGACGATAAATATCGCACGCAACTAATAAAGGGTTTTTCTTATTTTTCTTGCGAACAAGATTGGCAATTTTTCCACTCGTTGTTGTTTTACCACTTCCTTGTAAACCAGTCATCATAATAATAGTGGGATTTTTAGAAGTTTCTAATGGAACAAAATCGCCACCTAAAAGAGCTACTAACTCATCTTTTACGAGTTTTATAAATAATTCTTCTGGTTTTAAGCTCTTTTCTACCTCTAATCCTAGAGCTTTTTCTTTGACATTGCGAACAAACTCTTTTACTACTTCATAGTTGACATCAGCTTCTAATAAAGCCATTCTTATTTCTCGCATCGCATCACTGATATTATCTTCCGTAATGCGTCCCATACCCTTAATATTTTTTATGGCATTGCTTAAGCGATCTCCCATATATTCAAACATAAAAATTCTCTCCTTTATTCATATATTATAACATAATAATGTGTTGCTAATCCGCCGATTCCATTAACTCGATAGATTAAACCTACACCAATATATTTTAAATTTTTATTAGTTGTTACTTTAGTATTTTTTACTGTTGCTTCATACATCGATAGATATGCCGAATTCGTATATAAATGGTTGGACTTCCTTCGATAATTGGAATGCCCATATAGATAATCTTTAATCTCGTCATCCGAATATTCATACCAAAAATCTGCCGCTTCCTCTGCTAATCTACGAAGTTCAACAGCAACCTCAACCGGCCTCAAACCATTTTTAATTCGCTCCTCATTTATCAAATCAACTATATTCCATGCTCCTTCATCATCGGCATTAGGGTAATCTGTTGATTCATACGTAACTTCCCTTTCATCAGGAATGGGAATTATGCTTCCACCTGAATTTGTTTTAGTCGTTGTCTTCTTTTTCGTAGTCGTCTTTTTCTTCGTTGATGATGTTTTCTTTTTAGTAGTAGTCGTTGATGATGTTATTGGCTTGCTACTATTATTTTTGCTAGTGGTTACTTCCGTACTTGAAATTTCTTTAGTAGTCACCGTAGTCGATTGAGTTGGATTCTGAATCCCATTAGTTGTTGTTTCTTCTTCATCTTTTGACAAAACAGTTCTTCTAGTCGTCGTACTAAGTTTATCGTTAGGTGTTTTATTTTCATCGATAAAACTCAAATATGCAATAATTCCCACTAGAATTAATAAAACTGCCACAAAACCAATTATTAAACTTAATATTATGATTTTCTTTTTATCATTCATTATCTAACCACCTACTAGTTAATTATATCAAAGTATTCCCAAATAAAAAAGAAACATTTCATCTTTATTTGCCTCTAAGACTAGATATTCCTTAAAATTTAGTAATTAACTGTAAACATAAATTGTTTATCTTTCAAATATTTAGTTAATCCTGAATATTACATCAATCTTTTAGATAATACCAAGGGATTAACTACTTTATTTTTTACTTCTACTCTTTCACACTTTGGAAAATCACGAATACTTTTAAATTCGGTCCACATATTTTCCAATTCATAGTCAATTAATTGATTTTCCTCAATAATATCCATCATATCATGCTCACCCATTACAAATAAATCATCATAACTAATCAACGATAGATTAAGACATTTTCTAACAATCTTAGCTAAAAGGCTCATCATATAACTATCCTTTTTAGAATGGGTTAAAGAATTGAAGGCATCATTAGACTCTTGAATTTTCAAAGCCGCCTCTTTATTGCTAAAACATATTTCCTCTTCACCATCTTCATTAATTGTCTTACTAGTTGCCTTGACAATATTTACTACATCATTAAAATTTAACGTATGAACGATATGAAGACCAACGGCTATAATATTATCTAGGCGATCAGCACACATCTTTGGTCTTTCTAAATCAACTATAGAATAATCCTTGAAATTTATTATACTATCTAATTCAATGCCATCCATCTCCAAAAATTCTTTTAATTCTGCACTAGATTGCAATATTTCCAAAGTCTTTTCTTCGGTACTCTCTTGAATAATAGTATCTCCATTCATATAGTCAATAACATGAGAAAATACTGGTGTTGCAATATCGTGAAAAAGGGCAGCTAATGTCGCACATTTATCATGTGTTAGACGCCAAGTATTTAAAGCAACACTTAGTGAATGATCATATCGTGATATGAAAAAAGAAATATCATAGGCATCTTTACTCGCATAATCCATTCCACATTCTAATGATATATCTTGAAGTCTCAATAAGATATCTAAAGTTAAGTATTTTAAAAGAAACTCAGGAATGGGACCTAATAACTTTTGATATTTTTCATAAGTTGTCATATAATCAATCCTTCTTTACTGGCGTATATCATAACAAAAATAGAAAAGTTTTACAAGAAACTTTCCTATTTATTTTTATTGTTCATTAAACTCTGGCATTTCATACACTAATCTTTTATTTTTATGCTTAGAGTCATGCTTTATATATTCCCCTTTTTTAATTCTTTCTAATAAGGCAAACTCTCTTTCATAGTTTTTCAATGCTAAATAATTATTAAGATTTTTATTTTTATATTGTGATCTTTTATAACCAGTCTCTAATCTCTTCTTATATTTAGATAAGACATAGGCGTTGGTATATTTTTTTACCAATTCACTTTCCTCATCATATGGATTATTTCTAAATTCTATTTTATAAATAGCTGCTAAGAGAGCTAAGGCATGATAATAATCTAATCCCTCAATTGCCATAATATAACTAAGAACATTATATTCTATTCCACAGCCATAACACTTCAAAGTATTATTATGAGAATTTACACGCATAGATGGTGTTCCCTCGTTATGAAATTGACAACAAAAGAGAAAGGCATCATCAGATACTTTTGGAATATTGGCAAACTTATGATTATTAGTTGAAACTAAATGCAATAAGCTTGCCTCTCCCTTTATAAAACTCGTAAAACTTGTCTTAGTATATTGTTTTCTTAAGCTAGATAATATCTTATAAAATTCAATTTCCACACTTCCCAAGGCTTTTAATAATTGCTTTTCATAACTGATAATATCATTCCATTCGTAAAAACACTGTTGCTTTTCTTCAGGCCACTTTACTTGGTAATATGGATAACCAACATACCTCTCGCGATATCCATAGCGCTTTTGAATATCAGAAAGAATCTCTTGTTTTAAATAAAATTCTAAATCCATTAAATACTGTAAAATTTTTTCCAACGGGTTAATATCTCTTTTCTCTAATCCACTAGTAAATAAAACTTCCACATAGCAATTTAGTTCAAGATCATAATTATTTATAATATTATATATTAAATCTAATTCTCTTTTTTTAGTATCGATATTTTCCCTTTCAAATAAATGCTCACTCATGCTGTTACCTCCTCTATGCTGATTTAAATTTTATTCATTTGATATATAATTATTTGATACTTATCATATCTTTTTTCAACTTTTCCGACAATCCTTACAAGATCTCCAACTTTTATTCCTTCAAGTTGATTAATATAGTCGGAAAATAAGACAAATTCGGAAGAAGTTGTTTCATCACTTCCCCTTAAAAAGGCCATATCTTTATTGTTTTTAGTCGTAAGTCTCTTTATATTTTCAACTAAGACCACCGTTTCAATGCGCCCATCAAAATGTGAAGCAATATCAATTTGTTTAAAGAGATCGGGAAATTTACTGGCTGGATGTGTAGAAACATAGTAACCAAATAACTCCATTTCCTTATTCATAAGATCAATATCTGGCAATTCATCATAAATAGTAAGTTCTGGCTTATTTACTAAAGAAGAATCTAAATCGCGAATTAATTCAGCATATGTTACACATGATGGTATATTGCGAATTAGAGTTTCACGATTATAACCAAAACAATCAAATACACCTGCAAGAATTAAAACTTCCAACGTTTTTTTATTAACGTTAAATCCATAACATCTACCCATAAAGTCAAAAAAGTCTTCAAATTCTTTATCTCCTCTAGATTTTAAAATAGCTTCACTAGCTGCTAAACCCACTCCCTTTATAACTCTTAAAGGAAGACGAATTCCATTTTCTTCCTTTTTATATTTATAACTTGAAAGATTAATATCTGGTTTGAGAATTTGAATTCCACATTTTTTAGCTTCCTCAATATATTCTCTAGTTTTAGCTTCACCACCGATATTAGTATTTAAAAGATTTATATAATATATCTCCTTAAAATAGGTTTTTAAGTAGGCCATCTGATAACCAATAAAGGCATATGCTACAGAATGGGATTTATTAAAACCAAATGAGGCAAATTTAACGATTAATTCAAAGACAGCTTCGGCTGTTTCTTTTGAATGATTATTTTTAATAGAATTATTAATAAAGCGTTCTCTTTCATTTTCAATTACTTCTAACTTTCTCTTGCTTATCGCTCTTCTAATTATATCTGCCTCCGCATAAGAATAGCTCGCCATAAACCTCAATATTTCCATTATTTGCTCTTGATAAATCAATATACCATAAGTGCTTTCAAGAATTGGTTTCAATGAGTCATCTATGTATTCAATCTTTTTGCCATTATTTTTTCGATCAATATAAAGATCAATATTTTGCATAGGACCCGGACGATAAATTGCTAAAGCCATAACTAAATCATCAAATTTAGTAGGTTTCAACCTTCTTAAGAAATTCATTAGACCTGTCGACTCAAATTGAAATACTCCAACAGTATCAGCTCGTGAAAATAAATCATAGACTTTTTTATCGTCTAAAGGAATCGTATTTATATTTAATTTTCTTCCATATATCAACTCAATATCTTTTAAGACATTTGTAAGGATGGTCAAATTACGGATGGCTAAGAAATCCATTTTAATAAGTCCCATATCCTCTAATTCATTCATAGTTAAACCCGTTAAATAGTCATCTCCACTTTTTATAATAGGAATGATACTATCAAGAGCTTTGCTCGAAACGACAAGTCCCGCTGGATGTGTACCAATAGTCTTTTTTATTCCTTCTAAATACATCGATTCATTATATATTTTATTTAACAATGAATTGCGTTTTAAAATATTTTTTACTTGTTCAGTCAAATTATTTTTTAGAGATTCTTTTGAATTTATGTACTTAAGTAAGCTATTTAAAGTAGCTTCATCGACATCGTTAATCTTTCCCACACATCTAATTACTTCTTTAGCTGTCATTGTAACAAACGTCATAATCTTCGATACATAGGCATCTCCATAGCGGTTTTTAACATATTCAATAACTTCTTCGCGTCTTTCATATTCAAAATCAATATCGATATCGGGCATTGTTATACGTTCAGGGTTCAAAAAACGCTCAAACAATAAATCATATTTTAATGGATCAATCCAAGTTATACCAAGCGAATAAGCCACTAAAGAACCTGCAGCGCTTCCCCTTCCAGCTCCGACAAAAATATCATTTTTAATAGCAAAGCGAACATAATCTAATACGATTAAAAAGTAATCAGTAAACCCCATCTTGGCAATGACATCAAGTTCATAATTGAGTCTCTTTTTATAATCTTCACTGACATTTCCATTAAGCCTTTTTGCTAAACCTTTAGTTGCCAAACCTCTTAAGTATTCTTCACTATCTTCAATCGTCTCATCATAATGTGGAATATATCTATTACCCGTTGGAAATTCTATATTAATTAAATCCGTTAATGCCGAAGTATCATACTCTTCTTGCCTTAATACATTCTTTGAATAATCGACAAGTTCCATACTTCCCAATTTTAAATTATTATCAATCATATATAAATAGTTTATATACTTAGCTGATTCTTTATCTAAAGCTAAAATATCATTGATATAAATGACCTCATCAGTTATCAATTTAGCATTCAACTTTTCTTCCTCGTCTTTAAAAGAGATAAAAACCTTAGAAAATATCTTCATCACTGTTTCATATATACTTGAACTTTGCATCGGCAAAACACATATGATATTTTCACTATAATTTTTCAAGTCACCAATTGATATAACTTGATCAATCTTTCTGCGCGTTAGTTTGAACAAATTTACTAGGCCATCCATATTTTGGGGATATAGATAAAGAGTATATGAATCAATTTCTATATCTAACCCAATTATACATTTTATATTATTCTTTTTACATTGCTCATAAAACATATGACAAGAGCATAAATTATCATCGAGAATACCCAATGAAGAATAATTATTTTTTACCGCATAGGAAATTAAGTCTTCTAATTTAATAAGACTTTTTAAAATACTATAATCCGTTTTTATTCCTAATGGTGTATACATATTTCAACTCCTACTTACTTTGATTATACAACAAGACATATTATATTGACAATTAATTCGTATGAATGCTAGAATATTTTTGCAAGATTGGTGATTTTATGCAACATGCAAATACAAATAATTCATATAATCAAATTGAAAACCTTATTCAAAAGACCTATAATAATTATCAAAATCTTTTAAAAGATCAAAAATTTGAAAAAATTGAATATCCCTATATACCTATAGATGAAATAGCTGAATTAGTTGAAACATTTGATAAAAATTTTACTTATTTAGAATCCAATATTCTTGAAGATATTCTCAATATAAATTTAGAAAAAGCCGTTTTGGGAAATGTTTATCAAAATTTAAAGCAAAAACTATATTCCCGCATTATCACCTATTCAGATGATTATTTTTGTGCTTCTCTAATTAACGCTCTAAGAGAGCAATATTATTTAGTAGAACAAATTGAAAAGGCAATAAGAGAAATATTTATGGGAATGCTAGAAGAAGCAATAAACTCGTGCAATGGCAAGTTTTTAAAAGAAGAATTAAAGAGACATCTAACTGTTATTTTATGTAAGTATGCAATAAATGAAAAAGATCTTATACAATACGAAAAAAATGCACAGATAATTATCGCTCAAAATATCTCTTCGCGGGCAATAAGTATCTTCAATAGTTTCTATATAGATTGTCTTATAAAAAAAAGCATTGATACATTACTTAGCATACCAGATGATATATTAATTAGTGATAAAGAATATGCAAAAGCTATTTGTCTTCAACTACTTCTACGCGCAATATTTATGATTATCGATGATTATCAAAAACTAATTCCCTATGAAGAATACTACAATAAGAAAGCATCAGAAGAGACAACTACCAAGAAAATGATAAGAGAAGCTTTCATTTTACACTATAATGATTCAATGAATGATAAATTAAAAACTTTGGTAAAAAATAAAATTATTGACTTATAAGGTTTTAATTGATATAATTTTAGGGAATTCTTGATTGGAGGGAAAATTATGGCAGTTAATATAACTAGAAAAAAACCTTTATTTGGAAATAGAAGATCACATGCTTTAAATGCAACTAAGATGCAACAAAAACCAAATAAACAAACTAAAAAGATCGAGGGAATTAAAGTAACAATGTCTGCTCGTGAATGGAAGTCTTTTAAAAAAGCTGCTTAATTAATATTAAGCTTTTTTTATGCATAACAAAAAGATGTTTATGATAAACATCTTTTTATTTTACTTCACTAAAATAACGCGTTATTGGATTTTTCTCTATATCTAATTCCTTATTTAGATTCAATTCAATATCATCATATTTGGCAACAACATCGAAACTATTATAAATACTAGCCCCCGTACTTGCCACAAAATCTATACCATCTTCTCTAACAGTGAAAGAATACACATATTTACCAACAACTAATGTATATCGGTCATTAGTTGTCTCATTAAAGACATTCATCTTAATATCATCATTTATATTTATTGAATACCCACTCTTATTGAAGTTGAATTTTATATTATAATCATCCACATCAATTATATAACTCTTACCTATTTTAGTAATTACTATATCATCTATTTTTATAACTGTCTTTTCCACATTTTTTGATAAGAAATTATTAAAATAAACTGTTGCTGTAATCTCCTTAAAAGAAGTTTTATATAGATTATTTATATATTCGACATTGAGATTCAAAGTAGCATTAGTAAAATTGATAGTACTATTACTTGCACGAACCTTATCAACTTCTATCTTCTTATTGAAAGATTTTAATACATTAATTAAATCTTTATTCAAACTTAAACTGTTATATCCATCCTTATTTTCAAAATAAATTTTATTACCTTTTAAGGCGTAATTAAATTCAAAATCGTGAGGAAAATTCTCTCCATGAGCTCCTTTATAATTCGCCGATATAGATAACTTACCTGACTTTTTTATCTCATACCTACTTACTTTAGTACTGAGATCCTTAAAATCATTTAAGAAAGTCGTCAATTCTTTATTAAAGACTTCGCCCTTATCTTCATATATTTTCTTAGCGAATACTCCCATCATCATAATAAGTAAAAAAATCATCGTTATTATTAATATTTTTCTTTGCACTTTATTCACCCCAATTATTATTAACATTATTATATAATGATTTTTAAATAATTACTATAAAAAAATAAAAAGAATGACTAAATCATTCTTTCATCTAAAATTGAATCGTCTTCTTAGTATTATAAATAGTTCCATTAATATCAATATACAATGCATACTTGCCATTTAATTCAACATTAAATATCCTATTGATTTGTGAATTATCTTTTTCTTTATAGGTTAAAATATTGATTTTTCCACCCTTATTGACAAAATATAATTTTACTTCATCATTTTCCTTGATATCAAAATCTGTTTTAAAAGTGTTCTTCGTAAAATCACAACTGTTTATCCATTCCACTGTATCCTCTAAATTGATTTCTTTAGTATTTTTTTCTACTAAATTATCTGCTTCTATGCTATTAAATATATTCAATTTAGTTACTTCCATATTTGAAGTTTCTTCATCATATAAGTTATGTTTAAATGCTCTATATTTTCCCTCTTCGCATTTAGCTTTAAAGACTATATTATCATTTTTATCAAATTCAATAATTAAAGAATATATATGATCTGGGTTTTTTTCAGAAGTTGATAGAGTTGCTCCTTTTGTAGCGCGATAATCATCATCTAAAACATATCCAAAATTAACTAGTTTAGAATTATTTTCATAAACATCAATTGAACCATATTGATGAGAGAATAACTTCTTATCAGCGTCATAACTCCATACTAACTTAGCTTCCATATTTTTAATTTCATAAATTTCTGCACGCGAATAATTATTCTTATAATTACTTACCTCATCTGGTCCTCCTGCTTCAAATCCATTTATGCGTTCATATCCATTATTAAAAAATGCTATATATCCCTCACTCGTAATCTTAGGAGAATGTTGTCCCCAAGGATAATTATCCTTTTTACTTCTTATGCGATATTGGTCCCACACAGCTGATTTAAAGGCCTTATTATTTGGATTAGTGAATATCCATTTTAATTTTTTCTCTTTATAATCAACACAAAATACTGTATCAATTCCTCTAAAGGATACAATCATCTCGTTATTTTTTTCATTTAGATAGAATCCATTTCTTATAGCTTTTTGTCCCAAATATGTATCATCAAATTCAGGGTCAATTTCCTTAAATATTTTGGCTAAATTTATATCACTGACAACTTCTCCAGTCTTAGGATTCATTTCATAAATAAGTTGTTCTTTCACATATACTGGTGTTACTCCTCCAGCACTCATTATATTGCCATTATTTAGTATTTGTGATTCAAAAGAAAAACCGTTTTTCATTGTATAGTAATTATAAATTTTTCCTAAATAATCCATCTCTACAAAACTGAGAAAATTTTCGGCAAATTGTCCTTGCGATGTTCCAATTATAAAATGCCCATTATCTAACCATTCAACATCCATACGCATATCTTCCGTTAGATAAAAGCGAAGTTTTCCTTCACTATCCCATCCTGTTAACCAAGTTGCATAAGATGCTACTGTAAAATAAAGATCCTCATTATTGACTTTTTCACTTTTTTCTAAAACCTCTAAAGGATAGGCAATATTGCTGGCTTCTGTCCTAATGGAGTATTCTATTTCCTTATTATTTGCAACCAATTTTACTTTATTTTCCATATCTTCATATAATCCGTAAATGGGAATAATATGTTTCTTACTCGCATCCATCTTTGTCACTTTTTTGCCATTTATATATACTTCAACGCTTTCATCACTTTTTGATGAATAGATAATTATAGCTGATAATGGACTTATTTTATATGGATTTAATTCGACATAAGCTTGCTCGAAAGTATATCTAGTGTCATTAGAGATAGCATCTAATCTTTTATTAATACTCTCTTGATTTGTTACCAAGGGAATAATCGCTGTCTGTTCTTCCCCTTCAAAATAATTATGCATTTTTTTAGTTTCGCGATAAGTTATGATACTCAAAAGACCACTAATGACTATAAGTAAAATTATGGGTATCATTACGATAATTGTTTTCTTTTTATTCTTCATATTTTTCTCCTACTCTTATAATCATTGTATAATAAAAAAAGTATATTTTCTATACTTTTTCGTTATTCATGTCATAACATTCATTAAAACCTGTAAAGGAACACACAACTTTTGACGATGATGCCGATAATTTAAAGGCCGATTCATTATAAGCTCTTACAGTTGTTGATTCAGATGAAAACATCCCATACTTAGTCATATTATAACCCGATACCATATATAATGAATTAGCAAGATAAAGATAATATTCCGGTTTATCTAACTTATTATTAACTAATATATAGCCATTTATGCCATTACTATGTACTTCCGAAATATAAACCTTTTTCTCTGTTTTATTAAAGCCTTTTTTAAAATCATCTACTGTTTTTTTCACATTAGCAGTAAATACATCTTTACCGCCTAAGTTATTGACCTTTAAAGAATTAAATGGTAAACAATCTTTTTTTGTGTGATAGCGACATATCGCTTCTGTATTTACATTTTTAATCAATGCATCAGTCTTATTTTTTAAATTACTCTTAGTAATCTTTTGATCCTTTAATTGATAATCCGTTAAGATATATTTTTCATTATAAACTGTATAATAAAATTTCAAATCGGAATAGTCAGTTGCATCGATTAAACAATAACCATTATATTTACTATTTTTTTGTTTTAAATCATTGATATTAATTAAGTAATAGCCACTTTCCGTTATGCCATTCAAATTATTAATCTTCTCATCGAGATTTTTTTGAAATTCTAAAATACTTTCAGAAAATAACTCCGTAGCACTTAAATTATTTTCAACACTTAAAATTCCCTTTAAACTAGTATTCTCAGGTTCATAATTAGCTTTAAATTCAATTTTTATATATATTTCTTTAGATGCTTCAATAGCAATATTATAAATTAAAATATTATTGCTATTTACTTTCTCCGTATTTCCAATTGCTTCATATACTCCATTAATATCCTCGGCATATGTTACACTGTAGGTCAACTCTTCATCGCTTATAATGGCATCTTTTAGATGAATAGCAAAACTTATCGACTTGTCATTTTTATTTTCTATTTTAATAATTTTACTAGTAACATTTCCAAAAGATATACTTTCATCGAGCATATTGCCCTTAATATAAGTAACTTTTAATTCATCTTTACCTATTAAAACATTAGATTCCACATCTTTAACTAAATCATTAATATTATTCTCTTTTTCCTCTAGGAAAAGCATGCTAATAAAGAGAATAATAACTATTACAATAATTATTAATGTGAATAATATCTTTTTCTTCATATTATTTCACCTAGCATAATTATAAATAATAATTATTTTTTTTACAAGCATTAGTCCTTAACTCTAAAAATTAACGTTATAATAAATGCCATTAAAATAGAGGTTACAATGCCCACAGAAACTCCCGACAGCATATTTAATATGCCTTTTTCAACAGCCGTTTTATAAAGAGTATTGCCAAAGGACATAATGACTACACTTGCTCCTCCTCCAAATCGACTAATTAATTTATCATAAATGCCAAAGAAACCAAGTATGGCTCCAATAACGACAAACATACTAGTAATATGACCACTGGTTAAACGGGTATTATCTTTAATTATTTGAGCTATAAGACAAATAATTCCCGTAAAAATAAACGATTTTATAATCATGATGCCACCTCTATTTCTATTGCATGAGCCACTGCCGGAATGCTATTCTTTTGATTTACTAAAGTAGGATTGTGAAGAGCACCGGTTCCAACAAGTAATATTCTTTTATATTTTTTATTGTGAATAATTTTGTTGAAGAAAACGAATGGTAAAACACTTGGACCACTTCCACCCATGTATTTCTCTTGGCCTTCCTTATATATGCAACTTCCCGCATCACATATATTGCGGAAATTCATAATGTTATATTCCGTCTTTAAAAGATACTCTAAAAATTCAAGTCCTAATTTTCCTAAATCTCCCGTCAGAATAATATCATAATCGTCGATTGTCGCACCATTATTTATTAAATGTTCATAAATCGTCTTAGCTGCAGCTGGTGCCATTATTGCTCCCATATTGGCAACATCTTTTATATCATAATCGACAACACTTCCAATCGTTCCTGAAGTTATTTTATACTTCGTCTGAGAATTAGTAATAACTGCTCCACAAGATGCCGTTATCGTCGATGTCGTATAGCATGCTTTTAAAGAACCATATTCATTAGGAAATCTAAATTGTCGTTCGCTTCCCAAAATATGTGAACTTGTAAGCAAGCAAGCAGACTTTAGTTGCTTATTCGTCAATAAATTAGCACCTATTATCATACTTTCGACAAACGATGCACACGCACTATAAACTCCCAGAAATGACTTATTATAATTCTTAGCAGTCATATTCATAATTCCCAACTGATTAGATAAATCTCCTCCAATTATCAGATCAAACTTATTTCTTTGAAGTAAATTATTGACAACTGTCTTTTGCATTTTTAACTCCGCTTTTTCTGGTGTTTTTTCACCATAGTAGTAATCTTTCATATACATATCGACATTTTTGATATAGCCTTTTTCTTCATCTGGAGAGGCAATAGAAAACCAATCGCCTATATAGACATTATTAAAACCTATACTAACCATAATAAACACCTCACTAAAGCTAGAATACTAGCTGCCACTATTCCATAGAGAATTACACTTCCTGCCAATTTCAAAAAATTTGCTCCAATACCCGTTATAAAACCTTCCTCTTTATATTCTAAAGAAGCCGAGGAAACCGAATGCGCAAATCCCGTAATGGGAATTATTACTCCCATTTTCAAATAATCGACAATCGTATCAAATTTTCCCAAGCCTGTTAAAAGCGATGCAGCCACAATCCAGGCGATGAGCATAGCATCAACCCCTAAAGACGAGACTAATATCTCCGACATTGAACCAATTAATCCCCCAGATATAAATGCCGCAATGGCATTTTCTAATCTTTTTTCCTTAGGTGTGATATTTTTTACAATATTTTGATAGTTCATAAGAAAACCTCCATTATTATTATGGAGGTTATGCGGAAATATATTCGAGAATTTTTTTCTTACTTTTGAATTCAATTCTTGAGACATTAACCTGTGATATTCCAAGAATATCTGCTACTTCCTTCTGTGTTAAATCACATTGATAACGATATTTCATTACAGCAGATGATAAAGGATCTAACGTATCAAGTGATTCCTCCCAAAGAATTAAATCATCATTAACACCTTCAACGCCAACTTGAATATTTGCCATCTCATCGTCCAAACTAAACATATCATCACAAACACGCATAACATATTCGGCTTCCTGAATGTCTATTTCCAAATAGGCACATATATCCTCTAGAGTTGCTTCATGACCTAAAACTTGAGTAATGTATGATCTAGCCTTATTAATATTTTTATATATCTTTAGGCAATCTTTATTGAGTTTTATATTACGGCTCTTGATTGTCAGTTCATACATTTCTCCAAATATATATTTGTAGGCATATGAACTAAAAGGAACACTTTTATCTTGATAATTATTATATGCTTTAATTAGTCCCAAACAACCGGCTTGATATAAATCTTCTTTTTCTACATTATAAAACTTGCGAGCTATACTATATATTAATAGTTCATTTTCGGATATGATTTCATCCATTAAATTTTTAACAATTCTAAAGCCACTAATTCATTTGATAAGTTATCAAGATTTAATTTATTCTCTTTGGAATTTATGAGTAATACTTTTCCTTTATGTTTTTTTATACAACTGCTACTTTCCCTTATTACTTCTTTGCCTACATTATCTAAAACATGTAAATTATTTAAATTATAGACCATGTATTTTATCTTGTAATCATTAATAATTGGCAAAGCATAATCTCTAAATCTTGGCGCTGTCGTCTTATTAAGATTCCCCTTTAATCTTACAAATAAAATTCCCTTTTTATACTCCAAATTTATCTTCAACATATTTATCACCCAAATCTGTTATACCAATAAGTTAAAAGCTTTAAAATGCTTTCGACAAAGAGATACAATATCAAACATTATGTTATGTAAAATTAAATGTCTTTAGTAGACATTTTTAAACTTTTGTAGTATAGTAATAGATACCTGAGAGCTTTATATACTTTTTATTTAAGGAGGATGAAATGAAAAAAAATGATGCAGTTACATCTGTATTTGCTTTGGGTGGCTTAGGCGAAGTCGGTAAAAACATGTATGTCATTGAATATATGAACGAACTTGTAATTATCGATGCCGGCGTTATGTTCCCGGAAGACGAACTTTTGGGAGTAGATTATGTAATTCAAGATGTAACTTATTTAAAACAAAATGAAAATAAAATTAAAGCTTTGATAATTACTCATGGACATGAGGATCATATTGGAGGAATTACTTTTCTTTTACAAAATGTAAAAATTCCCACGATATATGGTTCCAAAATTGCTACTGAGTTAATTAAGAAAAAATTGAATGACAAGAATATGAAATATGAGAATTTAGTTACATTCGATAAAGACACAGTTATAAAATATAAAAATATATCTGTTGAATTTATTCCTACTACTCACTCTATTCCTGATTCATTTGCCATTGTCGTAACTACTCCAAATGGTACTATTGTCCATACAGGAGATTTCAAGTTTGATTTAACGCCAATTGGTCCTATGGCTGACATTCATAAAATGGCTGCTTTGGGAACTAAGGGAGTTAAACTATTACTATCGGAAAGTACAAATGCTCTATCACCAGGATTTTCCGCAAGTGAAGCCATAGTTGATGAGGCATTAGGTGATGTTTTCGCTAAGGCTAACACGAACCGAATTATACTTGCTACTTTTGCTTCTAATATCTATCGTATTAAGCATATTGTTGAGACATGTAGACAAAATAACCGCAAGATTATAACCTTTGGTAGAAGTATGGAAAATGCTAAAGATATTGCCATAAAAAATGGTCTTATTAAAGATACTTCAATATTTATCGATACAAATGCTGCTAAGGATTTAAAAAAATCAGAAATATGTATATTATGTACAGGATCTCAGGGTGAACCTTTAGCTGCATTATCGAGAATTGCTAATGGCGTTCATAAACAAGTGCAATTATTGCCAGATGACATAATCGTCTTTGCATCGAACCCTATTCCCGGCAATTCCGCAAGCATTAATAGAATTATAAACAAATTATATCTAAAGGGAGTAAAAGTTTATACCAACTCTTTCTTCCCAAACATTCACACTTCCGGACATGCTAAAGCTGAAGAATTAAAGTGGATGATAAGACTAATCAAACCAGAATATTTAATGCCTATTCATGGTGAATATCGCATGTTAAAAGAACATCAAAGCCTAGCTATAAGTTGTGGTATTCCCGAAGATCACACGTTTATTTGTAAAAATGGTGATGTAGTTATCATGGATAACGAAGGTGTGCACAGGGGAAAGCGCGTTCAAGCAGGGGATGTATATGTCGATGGCTCACGTATTGGCGATATCGGTTCTGTCGTTATTAAGGATAGAAAATTGATGAGTAAAGATGGTGTATTAGTTACCATAGTAAATATTGATATGCATAATCACACTTTATTAATAAAGCCTAATATTACAACGCGAGGTTTTGTCCTTGTTAATGAAAATGCCGAATTAATCCACGAAATTGAAGCTAAAGTTGCCGAAATAGTTAATCGTTCTTTAAATGGCAAATACAATTTAACCGATTTAAAGAATCAAATCATTTTAGAATTAAATGTCTTTATCAATGATAAAATGGGCAGAAGACCAATGATTCTACCTGTTATCATGGAAGTTAATAAGGCAAAATAAAAGACGATATTCGTCTTTTTTATTTTCCATATAAATAACGGAAAATTATCAAAAAAGAAACTTGTTATAAAGTTTCTAATTTCGACATAGCAATTTTTTTAAATTTCAATAAAACATTCATTAATCAAAAATGTCTTAATATCCTTGTCATTATTTGATTCATAATATTTTATTAACAATAATTTATATTTTTCGATCTTTTCAACCGGAATTACAATTATCCCTTTTCCTTTACTTATTAAATAATGATTTGCATATATCACAGAAGTTCTTTTATTACCATCGAGAAACATTTGCTTTTTAACAGTATATAAAAGCAAATTAATTGCTTTGTCGACATCGTTTTGATCTGATTCCAATATTAAGTTTAATTCTTCTTTTATTACAGATTCAATTGGCAAATCCGGAACCCAAGCAGTTCCACCTATTTTTACTGGTGTCGTTCTCAATACTCCTGTTGAATAATAAAATCCCTCCTCCACTAATTTATTAATTGTACATAATATTATATAATCTGTTTTGCTTAATATAACATTTTTATTAAGTATGAATTCCCAAGCATGTTTTAAATTGACTACTTTCATAATATCCTCAGACGACATATCACTAACTTTGCCACCTTCAATTATACTTTCTGTATCAGATAATGTAGTAGCAACACCTTCTAATACTGCTTGCTTATATATTGTATCTGCTAAATGTTTTTTTGCAAAATCAATATTTCTTGAAACTTCTAAAGACAATTCTTCATCTACATAATTTAATTCTTTTAATTTTTTCTCAATTAATCTAATAGATTTCTTTATTTCTTTAGCTTTGATATTATTGTTTAAAATAAGATTATAAAGATCATCATTATATTCTCCGATATATTTAGTCGCTTGCAATCCATCTTCTTTAGTATGAGTATAAATATATTTTTTATTTTCTTTTTCTCTAATTTCTATAGATCCATATATAAGTTTATTTAATTCAGCCTCTTGCAATTGTTTTTGATTTAATAAGTCTAAAATTTTAATTTGATTATCCATAAAATTCACCTCTATACTAATTATACTACTTTTTTCATTAGTGTGAAACTTTTTATGGCACTTTTTCTTAAAAAGTTTCACACTTTCCATGATTAACTACAAATGTATAAAAAAATTCATCTTAATACTTTTAATGGTATAATATCTATAACATAGGAGTAAAATTATGAAAGATAATATTAATAAACGTATAAAAACTAGCAATAAAATTTATCCTCTTTTTTATGGTCTATCATCAGATTTGATATTTTTTATCGCCATTAATACTTTATTCCTAACACAAGTAAAAGAATTAACATCATCAGAAATTAACTTCATGACAACTATGGGAGTTTTAATATCTTTATTCTTTTACTTGTTTTCTCATAAAATCATAAAAAAAATAGGCAATTTAAATTCCATAAAACTAGGAACCCTGTTAATCCTAATTGCTAGCATCCTATTCACTTTTTCCAAACATATAATATTATTCATCTTTGCTGAAATTTTATATGAAGTAAGTTTTGTCTTTAAAAGTGTCGATACTGTCGTTTTAAATAATAACTTAACATATGAGCATCGTGAAGATGAATTTGTTAAAATTAAAAGTAAAGCTACAACCATATATTCTATAGCAACTCTTATAACATCACTTCTTGCAGGATTCCTCTTTAGTATTAACCCCTATATTCCAATGATTATCTGCATTATTATATGTTTAAATAATTTTATAATGGCGCATTTCATATACGAAATATCTAAAGATAAAAAAATCATACAAAAAACATCTAACAATAAAATAAACTTTACCAAAATCGTTATAACAATAATCATTGTTTATGGTTTACTTTATGGAACTGTAGCAGTCTGTCAAACCAACGATAAATTATTTATGCAATATAAATTACAAGAATTTATGGAAGTAAACAATATAGCACTAGCACTATCATTTATTCTCTTCCTATCTCGTATATCAAGATTATTTTCTAATATATTCTTTATTCGTATTTATGATAAACTAAAAAACAAGATAATCTATCTTATAAATATCGCCCTTATAACATCCGTACTTCTATTTATTATTGGTCATCTTCTAACTAATCCAAAATTTGGTATTATTTTAATGTCCATAGGTTTCCTATTGCTTCTAGCCCTAAGAGATCCAACAGAAAATGTTTTAAGTAATCTTCTTCTCCAAAATACTTTAAAGGATGATAAAGAGCAGATAATGTTATACTTTCAATTTTCTAGAAGACTGGTTGTATTTATTCTGAGTTCTCTAGCCACTCTAATATTAACAAAATTTGAATTAATTCATCTATATATAATTATTTTTATCTTTGCTTTTATCTACTTACTTATAGTAATAAAGCTAATTCATTTATTAAAAAAGAGCAATAAGTCTTAGATTTACTGCTCTTTTTCTTCTGTAGATTCTTCTTCAGGATATATTTCAACATCGCATACTTCTTGATACTTATCAATCAATTTATCCAATTCTTCCTGTTTATTTAAAATTTCTTGTTTTAATTCTTCTATCTTTTTTTGAATTTCTTCAACTAGATTTTCGTTCATTTGCCAAGACCTCCAACAACTTGATTTTTATTTTTTAACTCTATTTGCTTTTCAATAGTGGCTATTTGAGAATTTATACTATCTCGTTTAAAAGTTAAACCTACTAATTTCTCTTTCAACTCAGACAATTCCATTTTGGAAAGTTTTTCTCTTTCATAGGCAGATAATAAAATATCAACCATCTTTCTTATTCTTGGGCTTGCACTAGAATCCCTAGCATTTTTTAACACATCAATAAATTTTGGATACATATACTGATTGAACATAGTAGCTAAACGATAACCCTTATGTATGGCTGGCATATCCTCTTTAATAAATCCCAAATCACTCGCATATACCCCAGCCTCTTCTTCATTATAAGGATAATAATCTAAATTGCCAATATTTTCTATGCTTCCTTCTAAATACTCACTTTCCACTAGTGTTTTAAAACAACTAAGTTGTTTTCTTGTAGTAGCACGACAATGAGTTAAAACCTCCAACATCAAATTATCATCTAATACTTGCGATACATTAGTAATACCATATTCCTTAAATGCCTTGTGAAAATTGTATCTTGAACTATAAAAACCTGTATCATCTAATGAAATATTGCTAAAATCTGTTTTTTCCATAGAATCCCTCCAATTAAATTATAGCAATATCCTTATAAATCGTCAAAGAAGGAAACGCTTTATTTACATATAATGTTAATTATTCTACCCTTTAAATAAATTACTTTGACAATATCACCTATTATAATGTCTGGATATTCATCTCTTATCTTTTTTAAAATTTCTTCTTCTTCTATATCCCTACTTACAAGAATTGTCTTTTTCATTTTACCATTTATTTGTATCGGCAAATTAATTTCATCGACATTCAAATAAGCATCATCATACTTTGGCCACTTCTCATCAATAATATTACCTTTAAATATTATTTCATACAATTCACTTGTGATATGTGGTGCTAGCGGATTAAGCAGGATAAGAAAAATGCGCATTTCCTCCTTAGTTATGAATTTATCTTTATAAATTTTTTTGACAAATCCCATAAATGCAGCAATACAAGTATTTAGTTTTAGATTTTCAATATCCTCAGTTGCCTTCTTAATTAGATTATTTATTTCATATCTATGAGCTTCACTTATACCATTTTCTAAGGTAATATTTTGCATATTCCAAACGCGATCCAAAAAGGAAGTTATACCATTTATTCCCTCATATGTCCAAGGGGTATTATCTTCATATCCCGCTAGAAAATGAACGTGAAGTCTTGCAGCATCACTTCCATATTTTTCAATTACTTCCATTGGTGAAACTCCATTTGTTGAACTCTTGCTCATCTTCTTCCCTGTATCATCCAAAATAAGACCACTTCCCATCTTGCGAATAAATGGGTCTCTTGAAGGAACAGCTCCTATTTCATATAGAAAATTCTGCCAAAAGAACGCATACAAAACATGACGTGTAATGTGCTCTGTACCACCGGTATAACAATCAACGCTTCCCCAATACTCAAGTTTTTTCATATCTGCAAGGCACGTTTTATTTGCCGGATCAACATATCTTAGCCAATACCAACTAGAACCCGCCCAATTAGGCATTGTATCCGTTTCACGCTTGGCATTACCACCACAGTTCGGACACTTACAATTTACCCATTCATCTATCTTTGAAAGCGGAGAACTGCCATCCTCATTTGGCATATAATCCTTTGTTTTAGGAAGAATAATTGGAAGTTCACTCTCTGGTACAGGAACTGTTCCACATTTTGGACAAAACACAATTGGAAAAGGTTCACCCCAATATCTTTGACGATTGAAAGACCAATCTTGCATCTTATAATTAGTTTGTTTCTTAGCAATACCCATATTGATAAGTTTATCGGCAATCTTTATTTTAGCATCTAACACTTTCATGCCATCAAATTCCTGCGAATTCATCATTTTAGCATTACTCTTCAAATAATCCATCTTTTCCAAGGCATGATTTTTAACTTCACCCTCAATTACTTGAATCATAGGAATATCAAATTGCTTTGCAAATTCATAATCTCTTTCATCATGTGCTGGTACAGCCATAACAACGCCAGTCCCATAATTTTTAAGGACAAAATCTGCCAAGTAAATTGGTACTCTTTTAGCATTAACCGGATTTACAGCATATATTCCCTTAAGAACACATCCTGTCTTCTCATGTTGGTTAGAGATTCGATCAAGTTCACTCCTATAAGAAGACTTCATTTGATACTTAGATACTTCATCATAATTTTTAATAATATCTTTGTGCTTAGTAACAAAATCATGTTCGGGAGCCATAACCAAAAAAGTAATTCCGTAAATCGTCTCTATACAAGTAGTATAAATTTCAACATTATCAATATGTTCGCCATTATAATCTACAATATCAAAGCCAACTTGAATGCCTTCTGACTTACCAATCCAGTTTCTTTGTAGTTCCTTAAGATTTTCATTCATATTTATTCTTTCGATATTCCCAAGAAGTTTCTCGGAATATTCTTTCATTTTAAGAAACCATACATATCTTTCTTCCTGTTTAACAGAACCATGACATCTATCACATATTCCTCCTTGGCTATCCTCATTAGAAAGAACTGTCTTACAATTAGGACAATAATTAACTACGCCCTTTTCTTTATAAGCTTTTCCCTCCTTGAAAAGCTGCAAGAAAATCCATTGAGTCCACTTATAATACTCCTCATCACTTGTACAGAATGCACGGTCATAATCAAATGAAAGTCCAATTTTTCTCGATTGCTCCATAGCATTCTTCATTCCTTCGTGTACAAAATCTTTGGGATTAATTCCCGTTTTTATCGCCGCATTTTCTGCTGGAAGTCCAAAGGAATCACCTCCAATTGGAAAGAGCACGTTAAACCCTTGCAGTCTTTTCATGCGAGCGAGTGCATCAGCTGGAACTGTCCCCTTTAGATGTCCCATATGCAAATTTCCGCTTATATTGAAAAATTCATACAACACATAATATTTTGGCTTTGTCGGATGAAAGTCAATTGCTCTAAAACTATTTTCCTTCTTCCATTTATCTTGCCATTTCTTTTCTATTTCTTTAAAATCATACATATTTATCCATTCCCTTCTTAATTAAAAAATAGAGTCAACACCTTCGTAGTATTGACTCTATTTAAATTAGCTTTATTATTTTATATAGCACTTAAAATAGACCCATTACTACATAATCGGCTTAATAATAAAACTAATAATAATGTCATATTATCAATAATTATTTTCATAAATCTATTCCTCCACTTGAAGATAATTCTACTATACTTACTACTTTAAGTCAAATCATAATTATTTTTTATTTGTTAAACTTTTTATAAATTCACTTACTCTTTCTTCACTCATTGGATACTTAGGTATAGAAATTCCACGATCATCATCATATAAAATTTCGGACTTTTTTGGTATGACAACATTTTTATACTCCTCATATAATTTAGATAAAGCTTCTTGATAGATATAATTATCATACTCCAAAAGATAATCTTCATCACCATAAAGTGCTGCGTGACCATAATCTCCTACTACGTATAAAAGTCCTTGACTAGCACGATACGAATCGGGAATCATACAACCATTATCTCTTAATAACAGACAAGTATTGTATGCATCAATATCATCGCCAGCAATTCTATCTTCGTCTAATACGCCTCTATTTCGTATAATCAATGGATACTTATTATTATATCTTACTATGGTAACTACTCCCGTATCTAGTATTCTTCGCATGTAATCCAAATTTGTAATATCCAAAAAATCCCTCGGAGAATAGACGCATGGAAATCTATCACAGCATTTTCCACAACCCTTACACCCAGAACAAAATGTCTGATGTATATCTAAATTTTCCTCATCAATTCCAAACTGATACTCCTTAACATAAGATCTATTATATCTATTCACTAAATCAATAATCGTCTTCTTTTTATGCTCTAAATACTCTTTTTCTAATTCCACTTCTCTTACCTACTATTGTTCTAATTAAATATCTTTACCAGAAATTGTCTTAGCTAAACTGCGAATATCTGCTACCTCTTTTAAAGCCTTATCCAAATTCTCATCAATTGTCCCTAAACTTGCAATTTTTTCTCTTGATGGTACATTTAAATGATATTCAAAACTTCCATCATTATGTTGATTAATAGCAACCATTTTGTCTTGATAAACCGTATTGCCTGCCTCATCGACACTTACCATCTTACCATTTTTAGTTAAAGTAAAAATTTTAAGTTTTCCATTAGTTATGTGAATTTCATCAGTAATTTTTCTATTTTCATCTTCAACGCCTTTTTTAACGATAAGATGAACACTAGGATACTCTAAATCAAAATCTAAAGATATTTCACATAATTTTTTATACACTTGATCTAATTCAATTGGAAAAGACACATCTAATAAATACTTAACCAATGCTTCATCATTTTTTAATCTAAAAACATATCCATTAAAAGGTATTTGTGGTAAACTCTCTGGTTTTTTAATATTTATGGATAAAGTTGTATCTCCATTACTAATTTTATAATTAGTTTCAAATGGCGATAAAAAACTATAGACAGTATTGCTATTTTTAGGATTTACAACTGTAAAACTTTGAAGTGATAAAATCGGTTTTTTGCCATCTCGAGCAGCATAATACTCATAGTTTCTTTTAGCATTGTGAAAATCAATACACAACTCGGGAAGAAAATCCATCATATCTCCCCATCTAAAACTTAAATTGGCAACATCATTATCCTCTGCAAAAGAACAACTACATGAAAATTTCTTTTCATCATAATTATCTAAGACGCATGTCTCTGTCTCTGGAACACCCAATTGTTTTAATAAAAAACCAAAAGTATAGGCAATAGCAGCTTCTTGATCCTTCGCTATTCCTTCATCCAAAAGTTTACTTGCCGAAATAGGAACTAGTGCCATTACCCCATCTGCAACGTATCTTTGTTCCTTACTTGCAAGAACTTCTAGCCACTGTCCAATGTTAGTTTCTAAAGTGCTATTTTTAAATATTACTTTGGGAACATTTTCCTTAATAAAACTTAAATTACATTTTTCCTTATCTAATTGAATATATTTTGGCTCAGTTTTTTTAAAACCTGGTAAATTCATACTTAACCCTCCTGAATAATTAAAGTATATTATAACTCTTGTTTAACCGCATTACAATTAAAATTTTCTTATTCTAATAATCCTTAAAGGTCTTATATAAATTATCCATAGCTATAATTAACTTATCCTTAGGCAAAGCAATATTCATACGCATAAATCCTTCACCTAATGTTCCAAACATATCTCCATTATCTAGCCATATCTTGGCATCATTAATCAAAATATTTTCCAGGTCCAAAGGATGGATATCTAAGTTCTTAAAAGAAAGCCACAAAAGATAAGTACCCTCGGGTCTTATTAACTTAATCTTTGGCAGTTTACTCTTTAAAAATTCATCAACATAATCGATATTTTCTTGCAAATATACCTTTAAATCAAAAAGCCAATCATCGCCCTTTTCATAAGCTGACATACAGGCTACCAATCCCATGACATTAACTAAACTATAGCCTGTTTTCCATACTTCATTTTGAAAATCATTTTTTATTTTTTCGTCAGGAATAAAAATATTCGAGATTTGTAATCCAGCTAAATTAAAAGTCTTCGTCGGTGCTGTACACAAGATAAGATGACTTTTATAATCTTCATATTGCAAAATATTCGTGTGTTCATGATTCCAAGTAAAATCACTATGAATCTCATCGGATACAATATAGACATCATGTTTCTTGCATATTTCAATTACTTTATCTAATTCTTCTCTTTTCCACACTCTTCCTACGGGGTTATGAGGAGAACATAGCAAGTATAACTTAATATTATAATCTATTATCTTCTTTTCTAGATCTTCAAAATTTATTTCATAATATCCATTATTCAACACTAAATCACTACTGATTACTTTTCTAGCATTATCTTCTATAACTTCCGTAAAAGGATAATAAACGGGATTATTAATTAATACATAAACATACTTATCTGTTAAAATTTTTACAGAAGTAGCTAAAGCAAATACCACACCCGGTGTAATAACTAACCAGTCAGGTTCTAACTTTATATTAAACTTTTTAGAAAACCATTTATCTATCGCCTTAAAATATTCTAAATCATTCTTAGTATATCCCAATATCCCATGATCTAATCTATTTTTCATATCTTCAATTACCACATTGGGACATTTAAAATCCATGTCGGCAACCCACATTGGCATAACGTTTGCTGGTTTATTCTTCTCTTCTTTAAAATCATACTTTAAACTATTGGTATTATATCTATTTACATCTTCATCAAATTGCATTTAATCACCCACTTAATATAAACATTATAACTTATTATTTTATAAATTACTATCGATTAACATTTATCAAATATAAAAGTATTTATAACGAACAAATATATGATATAATAAATATCAGGAAGTGAATATATGAATAATAACTTAATAAAAAAAATTGATAACTTATATTATTATCAAACTGATGAATTTGCCACCATCAAAATCAAGCATTTTTTCAAATTTGAAAAGAATACAAAAAACTTTATTATAGCTTCTATTCTAGCCGAATATATGCAACAAACGAACGCAATCTATAAAACCGCTAAGAGAATTAATGACACCGAAAAAAAATTATATGGTTCGTGCTTTTCTATCTGTAATGACACAAAGGGAACTAAGGGATTTATTTCTTTCAATTTAACGATGGTTGACGAAACAATAGTTGATGAACATTTTTTCACATCATCCATAAAATACTTTAAAAACATGCTTTTAAAGCCCAATTTTGCTAATGAATCCCTTGATTCAAATATTTTTGAACAGATAAAAAAAGATCTTATCTCGCGCACTAAAAACAAAGAAAAAAATCCTGACTCATTTCAAAAAAATCTATTTTATCGTCACCTTTTACCCAATAGTGATTTCATCAATAAACGTTTTAATTGCGATGAATTAGAAAGTATATTAGAAACTTTGACAGATAAGGATGTTATTGACTTTTATCACACTCTTTTAAACAATTACATAACAAGTTATGCCTTTGGAAACTTAAGTGATGATAAAATAAAATATATTGCTAAGTCTTTTAAATTTAATCCTATTAAATTTGATTATCAATATGCCAAAAAGGAAGAAATCACCAATGATTACAAGGTAATAAAATCTAATGATACGACACAAACATATCTCTATGTTGTCTATGATATTAAAAATTATCATGTAGATAACTCGTATATCTATCATGCTTTAATGCCCATGTTTAATTCTATGGGTGGTATCTGTCATGAAATTTTACGAGATAAATTGGGATTGGTTTATTTTTCCTATGCTGATGTCTTAATCAATCGAGGTCTATTTTTTATTAGTGCACAAATAGATAAAAAGAATATTGATAAAGCATTAAAGGGCATTGACTCGCTTTTTGAAGAATTAAAAAAACCAGAGAAGCTATCTAAATTACTCACATTTTCACAAGAAAAATATCGTCAAGAACTATATACCAATACCGAAATTTTGGCATCAAATTTGACTAATATTGAAAGATTTATTTTTAAAGATGACTATATGAAAAAAGAATTAGTTGACAAGATTAATTCTCTTACAAGTGCCAATATTTTAAGGCAAATTGAAGAATTTGAAAAAAAATATATTTTCATTTATGAAGGAGAAAAAGATGAGAACTAATTACATAAAAAAGACATTAAGCAATGGTGTAAAATTATATCTTTATTTGGACAAAAAGATGAGAAAAAGTTATGCTGATTATGGTGTAGATTACGGCTCAAATGGCAAATGGCACAAATTCTATCTTGATAATGAATACCATGAAGTTTTGCCTGGATGTGCTCATTTTCTTGAACATATGTTAGGCGAGCACTCTAAATATGGTAATTTTTATACTACTATTGCCAAAAAAAAATATCAAATAAATGCAACTACATACTTTGATATAACGCACTTTTACTTTCAGGGCACTGAAGACTTTTTAGAATGTCTCGAGAAACTGATAAATATTGTCGATGATCCAATATTCAATGAATCAGACGTTGAAATGACCAAACGCGCGATTGCCGAAGAAACAAAACGTGTACTTAATAATAAAATACGCATGGGAATGTCAATATGTTCTCGAAATCTCTATAAAGATTTAAACCTATATGATGAAACACTTAGTACTATCGGAAATGAAGAGACAACTCATAATCTAAATTATCAGACATTGAAAGATTGCTATGATGCTTTTTATTATGATGCCAATAAGACTTTAATAATTGCTGGCAATTTTGATGAAGAAGAAATTACTAATTATCTCGAAAACATCTATAAAAAGCTTCCTAAACACCCAAATCGTCTTAGAGAATTTACCTACAAAGAATTAGATAAGAAGAAAAAAGAAGAAGAAATCTATTATATGTCGACAAATGACGATTTTTACACTATTGAATTTAAACAAAATTATACTTGTTTTAGCAAAAAAGAGATTTACTATTTTGTTTCCTTTATCGTCAATAGCAAATTTAATGATGATAAAAGTTTTATAAAAAAATTAAAGAAAAATAATATCATAACCAATATTCAGTCCTTTGATACGGCCTTCATTGATGATATACACTACTACATTGAACTCATGGCTAACGTCAAAGACTCTAAGAAATTTAAACAGGCTCTTCTAAAAGAGATAAAAACAGACAACTTTAAAGAAAAGGATTTTGATTTATTCATAAGAAATGCTATTGCTAACCAAATATACCAAATTGACAACAAATATAATAATTTTTTGAGATTTTTTCCCAGAAAACACATATATGACGACTTTGACACTATAGATTTTTTAAAAAGTTTGACATTCTTCAGATTTCAAGAATTTTATAACTCTCTAAACTTTGATGATTATTCAATATCAATCATAAGAGATTCCAATAAAAAATAAACTCTAAAAATATAAGAGTTTATTTTTTTATATTAATTATTTTTAGGTTCTTTTTTATCTTGCTGGATTAAACTTTCACGAAAATCTTTTAAATATTCATCAACCTTTGATTGAAGACATTCTTTATCACTATCTGGCAATTCGATACCTAGCAGAACGTGATCATCAAGACCATCATTATGAAGATCTATTCCTTCAAAAAATTCATCAGGACTATAAAGCCAGTTTCTTCTGTATTTTGAAGATGATAATTTTTTCTCACGTCGCATAATTAAATCCATTTTTTCGGCAGTAGACATATTAAATACTTGATTCAATATCATCTCTCGCTCCTCTTCACAACCATAACATCTTTTCAGTTTCTTGTGAAATATATCTGCATCTTTTAATTTACCGGTGGCATTTTCTCTTGAGCGAACCATAACTTCCATAGCTATATTATATGTATCTTCAAGCATTAAATCTGGAAGATTAACTACTTTTACTTTAAATTCTAAAGAAAGCTCTCCCAAGTCTGTAGACGTATTATTATTTATAATGGACTCAATTGCTGCTAAAATATATATATTTTCCATTTCTTTACTCTTTTTCAAAAAAATCACTTCCTACTTCTATTATAAAGTAAATTTATAATAAAACAAACTTTTTTAGGTTTGCTCTACTTAATTGACATTAAATATACTTTAATAATTCCATAAATTCTTTATTATTAAAATGCTTGGCATCATGTACTAAAACTTTTAAACCACCTATATCGTCGGCAAACGAAGATCCCGCCTCCAGTGATACAAAAGGATCATTTGAAGATATGAAAGAGACTACTTTTTCTACATACATATCAATTTTCTTAGAATCAATATTAGCCATATAGAAACTCTCATATAAGCTATTATCATCATCAAAGTATATATTGTTAAAACCTGCGGAAGTAATAATTTTTTTAATCTTAATTTTTCTATCCAAAATATACTTTATAATAAAAACGCTTCCTAAACTATGAGTGATAAATGTCGTATTCTCATTTATACATCCCATTTCTAAATAAGCATCTAATATCTTACTCCAATTATCATATCTTTGATAATTTAAATTTGGAAAATGTGGTACTATAACATCTTTTTTTCTCTTGCTTAGTTCTGTTTTCAACCAAGGGATCCAATTCTTATAAGGATTGCCATAAGATCCATGAATTATAAAATAGTTGCCATTCATAATCGCTCCTTATTGATAATTTCTTTTAAAAAATTATCTATTACTTCTTCTCTATTTTGGCTTATATCTATAAACGGCAAATTATACTTTTGACACTCATCTTTTAACCATTTACTAATTTCTATGTACTTCGTAATGTGATCAATTACTATCGCATCATCCTTTTCACTCGTCCAATCAAATTCGGTATCAAAATTTCTAATTTCCTTAAATTTATCTTCAACACTTATGTTGGGATAGCCAAAAAAGTAAATTTCGCAGCAAGAAGAATCGATATTTTCGTAATAATCTTTTGGCGTAATGTGATATAAATCAAAAGCTAATCTATAATCAAATTTATCATAATTACTCGTCTTACTAATTTTTTTCATAAACTTAATAAAAGTCTTGCTTGTCTCAACAAAATCCCAACAATCAGTATGAAAAACGCCTAATTCTGGATACGCCCCTTCAAAGGCAATTACTACGGCATCCATAGCTAAATGTTGATACTTTTTTGTCCTGGCAAGCTCGCTACAAATAGTCGACTTTCCCGCTCTTGGAACACCTGCAATAATGATATGCTTTCGCGCCTTATTCATATTTTAATTGCTTCTCCTATCAATAATCTCAACTACTTCACCAATAAACATTTCATGAACCTCATCATTTTTATAAAATCTATTAACTATATCTGAAGACATATTATTTTTATTTAATTCTTGGGAATAAATCTTCTTACAGACAATTGTTAATTCGGCTTCTTTAAATGTTGGTGCCAATTCTAAAAATTCAACATTCAATTTAGTTAAGGCAATCTTATCTTCATCTCTTCCCGACTTACTGCCAAGTGTTCCCAAGCATTCTCTAAATTCGTCCCCATAAAAGCTAATTGTAAAGTATTCATTATCTTGAAGAAATTCATAAGTATATCGCGTTTTTCTTATATATATAGTTGCCACAGGTTTATGCCAAAGAGTGCCGAACCCTCCCCAACTAATCGTCATCGCATTATATCTTTTTTCATTACCAACAGTTACTAATGCCCATCTTTTATCTAAATCATAAAATGGTCTAATCGCAAATTCATCCCAGTTCATCTAAATTCTCTCCTTTTTAAAATCATGTATATATATTGAATATATACTGACAAATAATAAAATAATTTCTCCTATAATCATAAATGAACTTTGATAATAAAGATAATACAAGCCATAAAATATTGCTGTCGTTATCCCTGATATCCTCATCAATGTCATATTTGTCTGCCAAAGGCAAAACGTTCTTATAATTGAACCAATTGTCGGCAAAAGAGAAATTAATCCTTGATATGTAAGAATACAATTAACCACGGTAATACTTTCAAAAATTAATAGTACTCCTATATATAACATTTTAGCAAATCTTTCTCTTTTTATAAATATCATTGTTCTTGTTAGATTAATTATACTCAAAAAAGCTCCCGTATATGCCCCAATAAAAAAATCATACATAGCTTCAAAAAGACAATTAAATGCTTGGGCAATTAAAGCATAAACTCGCTTTCTTATGCACACACTGACAAGCAAAGACAACAAAGCCAATACACTAAATATCATAAATATCTACTTCCTTTTTTTAAGTAATTCTTTAAAATCTTTTAAACATCCATTTTTGCTTGTCTTAATAAAGCCTATGTTAAAACTTCTCTTAGGCAAAGAAAAATCTGTCTTTAAAACGATAAATTCACTTCCCTTATAATGAATGGGATTACCTATTCCTATTCCAAATCCACTGCGAATAAGTTCTCGACATAAACTATAGCTATTGAATTCATAAGCTGGTTTAAATGATATATTTTTGTTTTTTAAATAGGCATCAAAATTCCTTCTTCCATGAGTAATATTGCTAAGTAATACAAAAGGATAGTCTCTAAGTAATTCTTCTAGTGAAAGCACTTTATTAGCTAATTCAGGATACTCTCTTTTCGATGCGATAAAATGATCTTGAATATCAAAATCGACAATAGATTCAAAATTACTCATTTCCTCATAACTATTCTTAATTAGAATATCTAATTTTCCCATCTTGCTATATTTATCTAAAACCTCTATTTCCTCCAAGACAATATCGATCTTTATTTTGGGATATAACTTTCTAAATTCATCCAATGCCGGTAAAATAGGTTCTAAAAAGTTTGTCGTTGTTGCACCAATATACAAATGTCCCCCACTTTGTCTATCTTGTTCAATAACATTTAATGTACTTCCCAACTTTTGAAATGCTGAAACTGTATACTCATACAAAACTTCACCTGCATCCGTTAGAGCAACTCCCTTTTTACTTCTCGTAAACAATTGGACATTCAAATCACTCTCCAACTGCTTTATCGCCTTGGTAAGTGCCGGCTGAGAGACATTCAAATTCTCGCTTGCCTTAGTTATATTTTTAATAGATGCAACCTCATAAAAGTATTTCAGTGTATTTAAATTAATATTATTAAACATCTTATCACCTAATTCCATTATAACACATCAATAACTATTTGTTATCGATACAATAAAATATATGTATTTTATTTATGATTAATAAACCGTTATACTTTAATTAGAAAGAAGGAAAATCATGAAATATTTAGCCGACACACATATGCACTCCATTTATTCTTATGATGGACAAATGACCTTAGAGGAAATGATTAATTACGGCATTTCTCTGGGTCTTGAATATATGGCATTCACCGAACACTTAGAGTTTAGCCAGATAAGTCTTAAGCAAGCCCTCAATAGATACGCCATTTACTCTGAAGAAATAGATAAATTACAAGAGCAATATCCCAATATGACTTTAATTAAAGGAGTGGAATTTTCCAATCCAGAAAATTATCCCCACGAATTAGAAGAATTTAATAAACTGGATATCGACTATATCATTGGAAGTAATCATATTTCTCTAAAAGATAATAGTGAATCCGAAATACTAAAATACTATATGAATATTTTAAATATGGTCAAACAGGGAGGAATTGACTCCTTAGGCCATTTAGATTATTTGCGTAGAAAACATGATGATTCTTTTTCTCACGACGAAAGATTAAAAAGAATTCGCGATGATCTTTTAAGGGAAATATTTAGTTATCTATCGATTAATAATATTACCCTTGAAATCAATTCATCTGCCGTAAGGAGGAAAAATTTAGACTCCTTCCCTAGCAAAGAAAAACTGGATTTATACAAATCTTGTGGTGGAACAAATGTTACCATTGGAAGTGATGCCCATCGTTTAAATGAGATATATGATGCCATTCCCCAAATGGACGAATCTTATGATTTTAATAAAGGTCTATACTTAAAGAGAAAGTTTATCTCCCTAAGTGAAAAATAGATGGTCCCCATCTATTTTCTTTCACTATTATTAATTTTAGCGATTTTCTCATTAATATTATCACTAAATTTAATATTGTGATTAACATCTAATAATCCATTTATCTCCTGTTGAACATCTGTAAGCTGCGTATAACAATATCCGGAAATATAATCCACACCTTTAATAGCGTTAGTTAAATCTTGAAAGCGTTCCAAGAATTCTTCCTCACTTTTAACTTGCTTTCCATACCCCCAACCATTTTGTGACTCTAATGCAATTCCTCCATACTCGCTCATAATAATCGGTTGACTATTATATTTATAATCCCCTGCCATCAATGAACGTTCTCCATTGTAATTTACATTAGAAATTAACACATAGTCTTTATTGGTAACATATAAATCTCTTAATTCACTGGCATTTTGCTTATAATCGTGAATAGTTATAACATCAGAAATCGTATGCTCCCAACCATCATTACTTATGACGAATCGTGTATTATCTAAAGATTTTGTCAAATAATATAGATGATTTGCAAAATCTTGCTCTTTTTTTGATATATCTATATCTACAACTCCCCAAGATTCATTTATTGGAACCCAGGTAATAATACATGGATGATTATAATTTTGCTTAACGACTTTAACCCATTCGTTACTAAATTTTTCTAAAGCATCATCGTTAAATTCATAACAATTAGCCATTTCACTCCAGACCAAAACACCTAATTTATCGCACCAATAGAGAAATCTTTCGTCTTCATTTTTTTGATGTTTTCGAACTCCATTATAGCCGAATTTTATGACACTTTTTATATCATCGACTAATTTATCTGCTGAGGGAGGAGTTAAATGCGTTGTTTGCCAATAGCCTTGATCTAATATCAATCTCTGATATAACTCTTCGTCATTTAAAAATATTTTATTACCCTTTATTTCCAATTTTCGAACGCCAAAATATGAATTAACAGTATCAATAATTTTGCCGTTTTTATAAAGTGCAAATTTTATATCATATAAATTTGGATCTAAAACATTCCACCTACGAATATCGCCATTATCATCATCAATTAACATATCTATTTCTTGTAAATTATTTTCTAATTTAAATATTTCATCATTTGTTTTTATACCATTAAATGAAATACAAACACCAAGTTCATAATTGGCTTTTTCATAATCCTCTAAAATCATATTAGTACTTACAACTAAGTTAACTTTTTTATTGTCATAATCCGGAGTTATTTTAACATCTTTTAGATACTGTTTAGGTACAAATTCCAACCATACGGTCTTCCATATACCCGTAGTTTGAATATACCAGCATTTAAAACTATCTTTTTTATATCTTTGTTTTCCTCGCGGTTGAGATTTTGACAGAGAATCTTTAATTCTCACCGTAAGATTATTAACACCACTAGATATAAAATTCTCTATTGCAAAGGTAAAACGAGAATATCCGCCAACATTTTTGCCGACAAATACGCCATTGACCCACACTTCTGTTTCATAATCGCTTCCTTCAAAATCTAAAAGTACTTTATCATCCCTTAAGTCTCGATCAATACAAAATTCTTTTCTATACCAAATGACATTATGCTGACTAGAATCATTTATTCCACTAGCTTCCGTCTCATAAGTAAAAGGTACCTTTATCTTATATTGACTGTTAAAATTCTCATAATATTTTTTTACTTTTCCTTCATCATTATCATCAAAACAAAAATCCCACTCGCCATTCAAATTTAGCCAATAATTACGCTTAAATTGAGGGCGTGGATAATCCATATCATATTTACAATCCATAAATTTATTCCTCTACATACTCATGTTGTTCACTCGTCCAAGCAGGAGTACAAGGAACAGCCGCTTCAAAATTTCCATCAAAAGCATATAACTCATCCTTATCGATAAAAATCACATCACCTTCTGTAAAACTTAAAACATCATTACTATCCTTTTTATATAAATTACCAGAACCTTTAATAATATATAGCAATTCTTTACATCCACGATTTACTTGATAGCCAGCCTCAGGACTACGCGTACTAATACTTATAACTGCAAAATTAATATCCGGATCAACTGTTGGATAATCATATCCATAATACCCATTTCCCGTATAGTATTCTGCTTCACTTTTTTTAACAATTTGCATTTTATCATCTCCTAATAAAATTATATCAAATTATGTTTGATATAAAAAGAACCATATGCTATAATAAAAATCATTAATGGGGTGAAATAATGTCAGAAATAAAATATATTATAACCGACTTAGACGATACTCTTGTCGATGACACAGCTAATCATCGCGGAGCATTTGAATATGTCTTAAAGGAACTTGGGATACCTTACCAAGAAAAACTATTTCAAGAATGGTTAGAATTCGATAGTTACTATTGGCACGAATATTTTAAAACGCTTAAAGTTCCCGAAGAATTCATAGTAAGTGGCGAAGCTCAAGCTGAATGGCAACGAGGAATGCGCTTCCAAACGTTCTTTAAAAGAGAATTAGAGCCAATTAAAATGCAGGAAATATTTAAGGAGGGACTTAAAAAAAATATTATTGCCTTGCCAGGTGTTGTTGAAGCACTTAAGGAGATATCTACATATTATCCTATCTATGTATCTACTAATGGAGATTCCATCATTGCTCATGAAAAAATTGAACGCATAGGAGCTACCGATTATATATCTTCTATCTTCTCTGCGGATATGACTAATCCGCCTTCGAATAAATCAGAATTGGATTTTTACCGTCAGTTGATGAAGCGCATTGGAGCTGAATATCCTAGCGAATGCCTTATGATAGGTGATAAATATCGTGATGACGTCATCATGCCTAATAAAGCTGGATTAAAAACATGTTGGATAAACAAAGAGAAAAAAGATGGACTAATATGTGATTATCAACTTGCATCTTTTGCTGAACTTCCCAAAATATTAAAAAGAACTAACTTCCATTAGTTCTTTTATTTTGCTTCACTTCTCAAACTATAATTGCCAATGTCAAAATCGGAAAATTGGCTTAAAAAATATGCATATAATTTCTTGGCATTATCAAATCTTTTATCTCTTTCTTTTTCCTTAAAACAGGAAACTAATAAAGCACAAAAATCCCTATCTGGCATTTTAACAATATTGTATCTTTTAAAATATTCCTCATTCATAAGTATCTTTTCGATCTTATTTAAAGGCAAGGTTGGTATTTTCTTATTATAAAAATAGGAACCTATTATTCTCTGTAAAAATAAATAATAAGAAAAGTCTATATCTTCATTGCTATTATATTTATCTTGAAGTTCATCAAAGCCATCCCAGACACTGTAACAATTCGACTTATATTTAAATTCATCAACATCGACCATTTCTACAGTATCTCTACTTTTCTTAGCCATATCTATTAATTCTTGGACACTTCCATCTTTATCATATAATATCTCACTATTGACAAAAATATTAGTTGTCGACATTGATAAACTTTTTCTTTCTTCTTCAAAATAAGATATTATCTTTCTTTTGGGATTTATAAAATATTCAATCAAATAATCGCCAATTTTCTTATTACCTCTTTCGCGCCATGAAGTATCATCCTTAGTTACTATATAGATATCTATATCGCTACTTGCTGTATTATTTCCAGTAACACAACTTCCTGTTAATATTGCTCCTAAAAAATAATCTTGATTTCTATATTCACTCAAGAATTCCTCTATAACTTCTCTCATAGATTTTCTCCATTTCTAATCTCTTATCATAATTTATTTTATTATACGATAAGAAAAATTAATTTACTATATTTATAAAAATACTTTACAAGAATTAACTAGCTATATCCTGTTTTCGCTCTTTGGTTTTATTCCCGACTATCGTTTCATAGTAATCATAATTTTCATCATTCAAATCAGGTAAACTATCAACTCTTATTTCCATCATTTTAGTACTATCGGTAATACAATCTTTTAACATAATACCCCTCTTTAATATTGCTACCTATTATAACACACTAAAAAAGATACTCAAAATATTAAGTATCTTATAGATTAAAATATTTTATTGATGCTTCCAAATGCTTAGTTCCCTTTTCAATCATACCCTTTAAAAAATCTGTCTTTTCATAAGTATATCTCTTAGTTCTTAAAGCTATCTTGGAAATGGTGTATCGCAAGCGAAGGAGTTCAAACATCTCCTCAAAATTTTCTGGTTTATCTGTAACACTAAAATATCCTTCCAAGAATTTATTTAATCTCTCTGGTTCAAAAAAAGTCGACCAACAAGCTATTTCTTCAACCGCATAACCACCAACACATTCATCCCAATCAATTATTCCCGTTATAGCATTGCCATCCGTTAGCAAATTCCAATCGGCAAAATCATTGTGAACTAAAACAGCATCAGTTATATTTAATAGAGGATTGTTATAAAATAATTTTCTCATCTTATCGGCTGTATTCTCCTTCAAGACATTATTATTAATAAGTCTCTCTAAATTTTCTGCTAAGCCAGCATTTACGGAATCACTTAAATTATTAAATCTTCCAACTAATTTGCCATTTTTTGCTTCGTCATTTATGAATGATCCAAAGCCAGTAACTTTTATCTTATGCAAATTAGCCATTGTAACGCCCATCTGAAAGACTAATTTATCCTCTTCTAATTCATGCTCTTTTAAATAAAACTGTACCGTATCTCCTGACAATTTTTCGATAATTTGATAACTTACATCATCTTCATTTTCTAAATCATGTATTCCTAAAGTTTTATAAGCTGGCAAGTTGTGTTCTAAAGCCAACTTAGAAGCTTCACTTTCAGCATAAAAGTACTCATTCTTTATTCCTCTAGGATGACATCTAATAACAACCTCTTCGCCATTTTTTAATACTCCTATGCGAATAGAATTGACATTTCCCAAACTCGTTTGGGCATGTTCATCAAATGGTTTTATATAATCAAGTTCTATTTCGGGGAAATTTTTTCTTATGCTATCAAGCAAAAATTCGTTAGTAATGTTAAAATGGCGATCACTCCAAATATCTGCCGCCTCTTCTACGCTAATTAATCTATCTGTCTGCCAATAAAAGGAATTATCTCTATTGCCAATTCTCTTATTTATATCTCTCTTATCCATCTTCTCACCTAAATTTTCTTATCATATGAAATGGTCTTTATATCACATAGGTACATAAGTCCCCATTTTCCTCTAGTTCTACCAATACCTGATCTCTTTGTCCCCCCAAAGGGATTATATGGTGCCGAATAAGCAACATTATTAAATCCTACCATTCCTGAATTTATACGCCTACTTATTCTTTCAAATCGACTAGCATCTGTCGTATAGATATAGCTTCCTAATCCATAAATTGTATCATTGGCTAACTTTATAGCTTCCTCTTCATCTTTAAAACTGACAATTGGTAAAATTGGTCCAAAGACTTCCTCATTCCATATGCGCATATCTCTAGTTACATTTATCACAATAGTTGGTTCAAAATAATTCTCACCTTCAATAGGTTTGTTTCCTCCATAGATAATCTTAGCGCCCTTCGCTTTCGCATCTTCAAGTTGCTCCACAAGTTTATTTAATTGCGTTTCATTTACTAATGGTCCCATCGTTGTATCGCGATCCATTGGATTTCCTATTACCTGCGAAGTAGCAATTTCTTTTAAAGAATCTACAATCTTATCAAATAAACTTTCATGTACAATTAATCTCTTAAGTGCATGACATAACTGACCCATCGTCGAAAATTTCTTGGCATACATGCCCTTAATCACTTTATCTACATCGGCATCTTCACATACTATACCGGGAGCTGATCCACCTAATTCCATCAAGATTGGAATCATTTTCTCTGCAGCCACTTTATATAAATGTTCACCTGTCTTTGTATTACCCGTAAAGCATATCATATTGATATCTTTATTTACTAAACTCTCACCCACTTCGCGATCGCCATAGACAAACTGTTGCACACCTTTAGGTAAATCCGTCGATCTAAATAACTTATCTAGCAATTCTGTTAACAATGGCAAATTGGGGTCTGGCTTATTAATTACCGTATTTCCCACAATCATATTTTGAAATCCAATTGCGCAACTTAATGAAAATGGAAAATTAAAAGGTGAAATAACGACAGATACACCTCTTGGTGCATAGACAACCTTTTGCATTTGTTCATCATCTTCATAAGTTATCTCTGGAGTTAAAACCTCTTCTGCATTATCTAAATTCCACAAAATATTTTTTAAAGTATCTCTTACCTCATTTTCCGCTAGAGTTATTGGCTTGCCCATCTCTTTAGTTATAAGTTCAGCAATACTTGCACTGTTATCTTTTAATACATCATAAACATGCCTTAATATATTAACCCTTTCACTAATATCTTTTAAAGACCAATCCTCATAAGCCTCATGCGCTATTTTTACTATTTCCTCTATTTGCTCTCCACTTGTCTCTTCAATACTTCCTAATATTTCGCTTTGCTTTGCTGCATTCTTTGATATCAATTCCATAAGCATCCTCCTAAATATCATTATACTATAAATGAATCATATTTTATAGACAAATACCATTTTATTATTTGTTTTTTCATGATATAGTAATATTGAAAAGAAGTGATTAATATGGAAAAATGTCTTTTTGATAATGGTTTCTTTGAATATCTCGAAATTGAAGAAGATATTGATATTGAAGGTAAGATTAAACATATAAAAAGAAAAGTCGTAAGACGCCCTCCAGGAATTCGTGCTCTAATTGTAAATGACGAAAATAGAATATTATTATCACGTGAATTCCGTTATGAACTTAGTACATGGGATTATCGTCTTCCAGGAGGTAAAGTTTTCGATACCCTTGAAGAATTCCGTCAAGCATTAAAGGATAACACCGTCGATGAAGCTGCTAATAAAACGGTTTTTAAAGAGGTACTTGAAGAAGTTGGCATTGACATTAACAATCCCAAACTTATAAAAATATCTAAAGATGGTGCCAGTGTCATATGGGATCTTTACTATTATGAAATCAAAGATTTTAAGATAGATGAAAATGGCCCACAACTAGAAGAAGACGAAATTATCAATGGCTATGTATGGAAGAGTTTCGATGAAGTAATTGAATTATGTCAAACAGGACAAATTCACGAAGATCGTTCCATAGGAGTATTATTAAGCTATATTTTAAAGAACAAATAAAAGAGGATATTTTAATTTAATAATTATCCTCTTTTTTATTTTAGATTTATTAAACTTTTCTTAATGGCATTAATTGCTTCTTCATGAACAACACCATTACTTACAATAGCTCCATTAATATCTCTATCATACCTTTGTTCATCACCAAAAAGATCCGTTACTTTTCCTCCCGCTTCTTCTACTATTACCTTAACAGCTGCTATATCGACATTTTTATGGGCAATTAATGGGAAAATTACTAAGTTAAAGTCTCCTGTTGCTACACACATTGAAGCACGAATAACACTGCCAATTCCCACAAAATAAGTTTTTTTTCCTAACTCTTTAATGGCATCATATATGTTATATTCGGCCCATGGAGCCATATCAAAATGCGCAACACTTCTTTTATCGTCCAAATCTATATTGCTTACATGAATCTCTTCTCCATTTAAATAGGCACCTTCACCTATAATTGCGGAATATAATGAATCACTAAAAGGATCCATGACAACACCTAAGATTGGTTCTCCATCGTTAACTAAGGCGAGAGAAAAAACAGAAACAGGTATACCCCTTGCATACATTGCTGTCCCATCAATAGGATCGCATACCCATACCATTTTACTATTTCCAAATTGTTCTTCTTCACCATCGACAGAATGCTCAGGATAAATGTTCTTAACTCTCTTTATTAAATAATCATTTATCTCTTTATCAGCTATCGTTACAATAGTTTTATCTTCTTTATAACTACTCTTATTATCTTCATTAAAATATTTAAGCATTATTTCCTTGGCTTTATTTGCTATCTCTTTAGCAAATTCTAAATATTCTTGATACATATCAATCACCTATAGTTATTATACTAAAATATCTAATCTATTTCTACTAAACTGTCATTTTTCCTTACTAATTCTTTTGGTAACTTATAACTACTTATCTCATCCTCTGTTGGCAATTTGCTTGCATCAAAAGCAAAATTTTCAATTTCAATCGTTCTTCGTTGTCGTCCATTTCCTTCATTTTCACATGTCAATACAAAGGAAAAATCTTGATTATCAAATATATCAAAGGGAATAAAATTATACCCATTATGACACCAATTAAAACATCTTGCTTCTTCCCCCGTCAATACGGGCCTCACTCTTCCATCAGTATAACATTTTCGGATACTTTTAAGTTCTCTATCATTTTGCTTTTTAACTTCACAATAATAATGTTGAAACTCTTTCATTAACTTCTTTAAATCTCCAAATACTATTCTTTCCACTTTTAATGATTCAATTCTTTTAGCATTTTCCAAATACAAATCTAAAAGAGAAATATTATCTCTCAATTGATTTAGAATTTTCAAAATATCATCATTCATAATTAACTTACAGAGAAATGAACTTCTATAGACATCTAAATCATATTCCTCTAGACTTTTTAGCACGCTCTTATTTCGCTCCCAAAACAAATCCAAACTATTCTTCTTAATAGAGATAATTTGATAAATTAATAGATTTCTATTAGGTAATGCATATATATCATTTACTAATCCTAAAACTTGATCTAAATTTTTAGTATATTTTAAATATTCAAAAATTACTCTATATACACTACTTTCTAAAAAATCACTTGTAATTGCTTCCATATTTTTTCCTCCCATATAAAAAATACCACCTAAGTAGGCGGTATTTGGTCTCTATTAAAATTTTATATTAATTTCATTTGGATCAAATTCTTCATCTAAGATTCTTACATTGCTTATCCTAACTAAGTGAAATTGGCGCATGTCATCTTTCTCTTCCCAATAGGAAGACACCCACCATTCGTTTTGAAATTTATACAAAGCTAAAGGATAAATTGTTCTAACAGACTCTCCATGTTGTAAATTATAATAAGTAATACACACCTTTTTGTGATACTTCAAAGCTTTACTCAACTTATTATAAGTATCTAATACCAAAGCATCGACAACTAAATTTTTATCAGCAGCTTCACTACCTAAAACATTGATATCTATCTTATCAATAATACCAGATACCTTATTTCTATCTTCTTCACTTAAATCCAAACTCTTTAAAATATCCCTATCTTTTTTTCCAAAACTAACTTTCGGTAAATTGACGTCCTGCCTTAAGATATAGCCGCCATAGGGCCCCATAATAGTGTCGTTATAAATGCCTACTTCCTCTAAAAATAATTTATATTCTCTCACCGTCCTCTTTGAAACTTCAAGTCTCTCCGAGAGTTCATCTAAACTATATTTTCTACCATTTTTTAATAGTTCAATCATTACTAATAAATTAGAAAGTTTAGCCATTACTTCACCTCATTTATATGCTCAAAATAATACCTATATTATTATCTTAGATAAGAATGACTGCCCATGTATTCATCTAAATATTCAAGCCAGTCGTACGCTCTCTCTTCTTCGAAATAATTCTTTAAAAAATCTATTATAATTTTAATGCGCACTTTGGCTTCTTTTTTCCCTGCCTCAGTTAACATAAGGGTGGGATAATTAAATAAAACCTCAAATATAAAATTAACTGTACTTGGTGCAGATATTAAGTGATTTTCATAAGAATCCTGTGTTTTGGGAAATACATCTCTTTTAAAAAAAGGACGATCTATCTTTAACCCATATTGAAATACTCTTAAGATACCTATTGCCCCTAAGGCGTCACACATATCAGCATCACTGACAATTTTGCCTTCTAGAGTATTTGCCCTAATTCCCTTTAATGATTTGCTGTAGCCTATGCACTTTAATTGCGAACATACTCTCATTTGCGCATCCTCATCAATACCTAATTTACTCATAACACTTTTGGCATTTATTAAGTTTTCTTGATATTCATCGCCAAACAATTTATAATCATCGACATCATGTAACATCGAAATTAATATCGCCTCATCTGTATTGGCCTTCTCATTTATGGCAAATCTCTTAGCTAAATCTGTTACTCGGTCCACATGATCCATACTATGACCTGTATTATCCTTATTCAATAACTTAGCAACCTCTTCTCTCAATTTATCTATCATTTTATCACCTATAACTCAATTACTTCTAATTCATCGGGAACTATCACATTGCCACTATAGACACTTTGTGCTTCTTTAGTATAAGCATCTTTTCTATTGTCACCTAAATTATCCTCTGTATGATATAAAAGTATCGTCTTAACATGTAACTCTTCCATTATCTTAGCTGCACTTAAGGCCGTTGAATGATTCTTTTCATAAGGATGAAAAATATCAGCTTCCGAATCTAGGCAGAAAGCCTCATGCATTACAAAATCCGCTTCTGATACCATACCATATAGTTCTTTCTTTATAGTCTCATCACCTAAAAACATAATATTCTTATCATTATGGACAAATTTAAAACCAAATTGTTTGGTATCCTTAGCATGTATATCAAAGAAAGTATAATCAACACCACAAATATTATACATATCTCCATCACGTAAAATAATATAGTTAATTACATCATCTAATAAATTAACTAATTTTTTTGGTAACACATATTTTGATATTCCTTTAATAGCCTCATAAACGACATCATTGCAATAGACATTAATCTTTCCACTTATCTCATCATGCATTTTCATAATGCCAATCTTTTTATACATCCAAATAAGACCTAATATATGATCCGTATGACTATGAGATATAAAGATGTCTTTTATATCTTGTAAATTGATATTCGCCATTTTTAATCTTCTTCTAACTTCGCATCCTCCACCAGTATCTACTAAAAAATGACCTATGTCATTACTTATGACAAAACAGGTATTAAAAAAATCTAAAGTTCCTCCTGTACCTGTTCCTAAGAATGTTAATTGCATTATATCTCCTCCTCAAATAGTCGAATCCATCCTAAATCTAACCACAGCTTGATATCTTCATAACAAGCCACCTTTTCACTTGGCATTTTTAATAAAACTAAATCTATATCTTTCTTATCTACTAATTTTAAAGCCAATCCATATGCCAATTCAGCAAAAGTCTCTGATCCAATATATCCCGTAATATCTTTATAATCTTCATTCATTATAAATAAAACTTTAGATAGCTTAATATTGCCATAAAACTCTTCCCGTATTGCTGGATATAATTCTAATTTTTTTGTATCATTGACGATTCTCGGATAATCCATTATTTCATAATCATGTCTTTCAAAATAATTTTTCCAATAATCTAGTTTTTCTTGTAAATTCGCATTACCACAAATAACAACCCTCATAAATTCATCCCTATTCCTTTAAATTTTTCTCATCAAACATCTTCAATTTTTTTATACATTTCAAATGAATTTTTCGAGCTAAAGGAACAATCTCCTCGCTTGCAGCATCTTTAAAATCAATCCATTTAACTCCCATACTCTCACTCTTAGAATACTTTAAAACTTCACTTTCCCTAGCTTCCATTAAATACATTACATCAAAATGGGTATGAAAATGCACATGTTTACCATTCTTAACATGATTTTTAACGACATCATTTTGCAGGGAAAATATCCCCTTCTTTAAAAGTTTTGGATGTACGCCTGCTTCTTCATATACCTCTTTAAAAGCCACTTCTAATAAATTGGAATTTCCATCAGCATGTCCTCCCAAATAAATCCATCCATTATTAATAATATGATAGACAGCCAAGAACTTATCATGTGTTTCATTAACCACAAAAGCTGATGCTGATAAGTGCCCAAAGATATTATTGCGCGTTAAATAATCATCATGCGTTTCAATAAACTTTAACATATATTCTTTTTCATACATTTCCTCTTCGTCTATTGGCTCAAATTTTTTTATTTCTTCTATGATATCCATAGTATCACCTATACAAATTATATCACAAAAAAACCCAATAATTATTGCGTTTTTTCCTTTAATAATAACTTCATGATATTTTCGATTTCTTCTTTATAATCATCCAAACTCTCATAATTTAATATCATCTTTTTACTGTCACTAACTAAAGTATCTCTGTCCAAGACTTTTAGCGTTTCACTTATACTTAAGCCCTTTAAAATAGCCTGAGAAATTATATTATTCAAAAGTGCTTGATAGACGATGAAAGATTTAGATTGAACAAAAAGAGTTGAAAACATATTATAATAATCATCTTCATTCTCATCAATAAATAGAACAATATATTCTTTTAACAGTCCTTGAATTGGTTTAATATATCTATCTTCTATTTCTTTAGACATACCATCATCAGCTAATATCTCTGCTGCCAAATAATCTACCCCATGTTCATCCAAACTTTCAATTACCTCATCTTGAACATCATTAATACTGACAAATAGCTTATCATCCTCTTTTTCATCAGACATATTGTCTTCTCTCTTTTTAGCCATTTTTATTAAATTTTGAAATAATTGCTTAAATAATTTTGTTGCCTCTTCCTCTTCTAATAGTTCACCAAATATTTCATCAATATTTTCCATCATTTCGCCAATTGAATCACGTATAGAATCATATGCCTCATCAAACGACACATCATCAACAATCATCAAATGAATAATCTCGCCTAATACTATGATGTTTGCTGACATTTTTTCGCGTTCTTGTAATTTCTTAAAAGTTTTAGAACTCTTATCTATCTCATTATTTAAAAAATTCTCATATCGCCTATGCATATTTGCTGGCAACTCAATTGGATCCATTTTAGAAATCACACCATATGGAAGTTCTAAAGTAAAATTATATTCTCCACTCTTTGACATAAAAATCCCTCCTTAATAACAAAATTATCCTATCACATTTATTTATATTTATCAATTTATTTTTCTAAAGAGATAAACACATTATGTGAATTCATCAACTGTTTCATATTTTGTTTTTCTTCTAATCTTTTAATTCCTACATAATGTAACATATATTCTGCATAATCCGTATATTCATAAACAGTATCGGCAAATATTTCGACAATTATATCATTGATTTCTTCCATCTCCAAAACACTAAAGGCAAAACTATCGCCCAATACCTCTATCAAAGATTTATAATAGGACATGCCGCTTTGAACTTTATTAACAATGTCTATAATCCCCTTGACTATGTGCAATCTCTTTTCTATATTGGCCTTGACAAACTCTTCCCACCTAGCATAATAGCTATCCGTCAAGAGTTCTTTTCCCCTTTTCAAAAAATATTCTAAAGATGATTCATATTTCATCTTTCTAAAAACATCATCAAACCCCGCTAATTCTCTTTTTTCTAATTCTTCCACTACATCTATGGTATCATAACCCTTATCATCATAAACACTTTGATAGACGATATCCCCAGCACATTTAATGGAAGCAATCGCACCATTTATTGCATAAAAGAGCAAAAAATTTTGTCTATCTACTAATATATATTTATAGTCAACAACCTTAGTTAATACTCCTTCATAAAAATTTAAGGTTCCATCTTTCCAATATTTTATAAAAATATCCTTGTTTGTACACTGTTGTAATTTATCAAACATTTTCCCACCTGAATCCCATCTATACATTTATCATACCACATATTTTAATTCATGGAAATAATGCTACTTCTATTTTTCTAAATTAGTTATAATATAAATTAGTATTATTACAAGAAAAATATTTGCTATTTTTTTTAATTAATGTTAGAATAACCAACAATTAATATGTTATAAGGAGTTTTATATGAAGAAAAAAGAAATAGGAATATTAGTTGTTCTCATCTTAATGATAAGTTTAGTAGTATCAAACATCACTAAGTCAACGATTGAAAGTGCTAATCAAGGAAAAGATATCATCCTAGATGCAACATCTACCATTGGATATTTAAAAGAAAATGACGAAATAATTGTCGATATCGACTTACAAATAAAGGACAATCTATTAGATAAAGTTAATGCTCTTTTATACACTATAGAATATGATAAGAATATCTTTAAACCTCTGACTAAAGATGATTTTAAAATAGAGGGAAACTGGAGTAACCTTGAATTCAATCCAAAAACTAATGAATTATTAGTTATTAATCTTAATAAATTAAATAATCATGAAGACATAATGACTATTACTTTTCACACTCTAGAAAAGATACCCAATATTGAAAAAAGTAGTATAACTATTAGCAATATTAAAAGTGCCAACTGGGAAGAAAAATCAGAAATAAACATAACTAATAAAAATGGCAATACTATAGAAGAAATTATTTTAACTCGTTCAACTGTTTCAACGACTACAAAATCAACGACAAAAACCACTACTATTAAACCGATAATAACCACTTCAAAAACAACCACTAAACTTATATCCACGACATCTTCAACCACTGCCAAAAAAACTACTACATCAACAACGACAAAGAAAACTACTACCCATATTGCTACAAGTAATACGACAAGTAAAGCAATCAACATACCCGTTAAGAAGACGACTAAATATTCTAAAAAAACTACTACAAAGAAAAAGACAACTACAGGCCAAAATACTTCTTCCAATGAAGAAAAGGAAACTTCGACATCTAGAACCACTACTGCTGCTATTAAAGAAAACTTTTTTAATAAGAATAACAATGCTAATAAGAAAGTACTAATAATAAGCCTATTAATACTTGCTCTTCTAATATGTTATGCTATATTAAAATATAAAAGTTATAAAAATATGCAAATATTCTTTATCCTAATAACGACAGGCTTGATGATTTTATCTCCAATTGCTAATGCGTTAACAAATATTAAGGGAGATATTACAAATGATGGGCTTATCACTATAGAAGACATCTCGCAATTATCTAAATATTTGATCCATCTTGAAAATATTATTGATGATAATAACAAAGACATTCTAAATCTTGATGAAGACAACAACTTAACTATTATTGATTTGTCTATATTAATACATCTAATGAACGAAACGAGCCCATCTGAAGATGATTCTAAGACTGCTTATGAAATCATCAAAGAAATACAAATTGGATGGAATCTTGGAAATACCCTTGATAGTACTAACTATAAAAGAGAATATCTAGGAGAAGAAAAAAATATTGAATATTACGAAACTCTCTGGGGTAATCCCAAAACAACTAAGGAAATTATTGATAAAGTAAAAGAGGCAGGATTCTCAAGCATTCGCGTTCCTGTTACTTATTATGATCATATTTTAGCAAATGGCAAGATTGATAATGCATGGTTAAAACGTGTAGAAGAAGTTGTCAATTATGTTTTAGATAATGATCTATACTGTCTTTTGGATATTCATCATGATACGGGCCTCTATGAAGGTGGGTCATGGATAGTTGCCGATACTGGTAAGGTCGAAGAAAATGCCCAAAAAGTTAAAAATCTATGGTTACAAATAGCTGAGTATTTTAAGGATTATGATTATAAATTAATTTTTGAAGGCCTAAATGAAACAGTCGATACTAACCATCAAGGATACAATTGGGATACGGGAACCGAAATTACTTTAAATGTTTTAAAACTAAACCAAGTTTTTGTTGATACTGTAAGAAGTACAGGTGGAAAAAATAAAAATCGCATTCTAGCTGTTACCACATATGGAGGAATAACTGACCAACATAAATTATCTAACTTTACCTTACCGAAAGACACAGTAAAAGATAAAATCTTCCTATCGGTTCATGATTATGCTGAAACCGAAAAAAATATTGATGATATGATGGATAGATTGCAAAAGTATCTTGTAGATAAAAATATTCCCGTCATGATTACTGAATTTGGTACAAAGGCAAATAGTTCTGAAGAACATCGTGCAATAATTGCATCGCATTACGTATCTAATGCTAGACGTCTTGGTATTCCATGCTATTGGTGGGATGATGGTGGTAATTACATAATTTTTGATCGCCGCACACTGACATGGAAATATCCACAAATTAAAAATGTCTTAATAGAATCAAGCAAATAAAAATAGACGAAAGTCTATTTTTATTTATATTCATTAACTACTTTTTCTATTTTATCTATACACCTAGAATAAAATGGATTACTCTTTAATTCATCAAACGATACCCATTTATATCCAGACGCTTCATTTTCATCTATAACTAAATCCTCTTCTCCATCTACTAAAAAGAAGTAGCGAAAATCAAAATGATAATGTGGTGGTAAATTAAATTTCTCATTGCGAGATAAATGATGAATATCTATATCAAAGGGAACCAATTCATCATCACATACATTATACGTTTCTAAATTTTTAAGTCCTGTTTCTTCCATTACTTCTCTTTTAGCTGCCGATAAAGGAGTCGAATCCGTATTGTCAATATGTCCCCCTGGATAGATATAGACTTTAAATTCATCATGAAAAACAACGGCAAAAGTTCTTGTACTTTTAGACATTACAAAGGCACTTGCAACAATATGCCCTTCAAAATTATTCCAATCAGTAATCTTCTCTGATGAATTATTTTTCAAAAATTGCTTTAGCCTGTCCAGTTTATCTTCTTCGCTTTTATTGATTTTTAAATATTTATCTAAAGTGTTCAATATTATCTTTTTCATTCAATCATCTCTATTTAACAATTTCCATTATCTTGCTAATAAATTCGCTTTTTTCATCAGTTGTAAAATATCCTTCAACTTTATCTATATAATTTCCATTTTTAAATAATAGCATACAAGGATATTTACTAAGCTCATATTCTTCTTCAAGCATCTCTGTTGTCTCTACTTTATAAAATAGAGTATCTTTTGGCATATTTTCTGTAATATCTTTTATTGGAATAGATTTAATCAAGCATTCGATATTATCATTATTATATACTTCAATTAATACTATGGAAGAGTTTTTTATCTTTTCTTTTACGTCACTTGCATCTAACATGAAAAATTCTGATAGAGGTGCAGCTCCATAACGATCGACAAATAAATCCTTTATAGTTCGTGGATCATCTTCTATTTCCTTTTGAATTTTCTCATATTCTTCCTCGGATTTGGCAACTCTTATTGCCCCTATTGGACATGCCCTTTCACAAGCTCCACAATTTATGCACTTATCTTCATCTACGACAATTGTCTCTTTTTCGGAATCAAAATACATAGCCCCAGTTGGACATACCTCTATTCCACTACATTCAGGAGCATTATCACATATTTTAAAATTAATTAAAGCTTTCATATTAATTCTCCTTTACATAGACAGTATAGCGGAATATATCATGGAATGTTAAATCAGTTAGCATATTTTCCGTCTCCAAGATATCGGCTATTTGCTTTTGCATAGCCTTCTTTTCCTCTGCATCTTTAGGAACTTTAACCTCTTCCCACCAAACGATCATGTCATCTAAGAATTCTTCACGACTATTATACTTTATTTCATCAACTGCATAATCCTCGATTATTCTCTTATATCCATTATCTCTTAACACTTTATCAATCAACAGATTAGATACTTCCGTTCTAAAAGAATGATCTTCTACTGGATTAAATACTTGATATAACTTACCGCTAATATTTTCAGGAGCAATCTCCGCAAATACCAAAGTATCACTTAAACGCATAGCTTCTTTTAAGATTCTCGTTTTTAACTCTAAATCCATAGAAAACTTTTCTTTGCCGCTTAAATCAAACTCATGAAAACTCGTATTTAATACTACTCCAAAATGTTTATCAGGATAATCTGTCTTAGTTGCATCCATGACTCTTAAGTTGACATTATCATAATCCTTAAGATTAACTACGGCTTGTTTATAAAAATCCTCTGATATATCAATACCCTCAATATGCTTGCAATATTTGGCAAAACTCTTTGTATACTTTCCATCAGAATATCCTTCGTCTAATCCTCTCTCACATGTTAAATATGGAGATAATTCTTCCCACATTTCATCAAAACTTTTCATTACTTCACTCTCATTCCTATTTGTTTTTTCGTCTTAACATTGTAACTGCATTTACTATCTTTCTGACAAATTCATCTACTTCTTCTTCCGTTGTATATTCACTTAAACTAATTCTTATCGGACTATAATTATCCAAATCAGCATTCATTGCTCTTAATACATGTGATGGCCCTGCCTCCCGTGAATTACAAGCCGATCCAGTAGAAACATAGATATTAAATGATTCTAACAAAAACATTAATTCATTGGCATCGACATCTTTAAATGCTACACTAGTTGTATTAGGCATTCTTCTATTTATATCGCCATAAATTAATACTTCATCCAAATTATTTTTAATTTCATTTTCTAATTTATCTCGCAACTTTACCATTTGTTCCGTTGAAGATTGCATATTTTCCTTTAGTCTTTTAACTGCCACTCCCAAGCCAACGATATAGGCAACATTCTCTGTTCCTCCACGTCTATTGTTTTCTTGATGCCCAAATATTAATGGAGTATACAAAATACCATCACGAACATATAATACGCCTATTCCTTTCGGACCATGAATCTTATGCGCAGATATAGAAAGTGTATCACACTTTATCTTGGAAACATCTATATCTATTTTGCCGACTGCTTGTACAGCATCGACATGGAATAATATATTATGTCTGTTTGCTATCTCACCAATTTTCTCAACTGGATAAATATTGCCAATTTCATTATTTGCCATCATAACAGAGATTAATACAGTATCATCTCTAATCGAGTTCTTTAGCTCTTCTAAATCCATACGTCCATGCTCATCTACAGACAAATAAGTAATATCATATCCCCTAGTTTCTAAATATTTCATTGTTTCTATAACCGAGGCATGTTCCACTTTCGTAGTTATTATATGACGCTTTTTCTCGTTGCTTCTTATGGCACTCATAATTGCTGTAACATTACTTTCACTGGCACAACTAGTAAATATTATCTCCATAGTATTAGAGCCAATCAAATCGGCAACATATCTTCTACTCTCATTTATCTTCTCTTTAACTTTAGTACCCAAGGAATAAAGACTGCTAGGATTGCCAAATTCACTTTTTAGATACGGAAGCATCGCATTAAATACTTCTTCATCAATCTCTGTTGTTGCATTATTATCTAAATATATATCTTTCATTAATTCTCCTATAAGGTGTTTTCACAGGTACCATTAATCGTTCCAATAGTATTGCCTACCCATAAAGCCATTAACCTCTCAATTGATTCCTTCGTATAAAAAGCATAAGGAGCACTCGCTAAAACATTTCCCTCATATTCGGCCATAGTTTTGCCATCATATATTTCAAATGCATAACTTACTATTTTCTCTTTGGCTTTTTCAAGCATCAAATCGTGATTAAAAATTTCTCTTGAATTATTGACAACATTTATAAAATACTGCTTATTCATCATATTAATTAAATCATCAGTTATTAGTTTTTTAGTTTCATTATTAGTACTAAAGGCCGGAAATATAAAATCCGCTGTTTTAAATATTTCTTCTATTTCGACTCTTTTATATTTATTATCCTTTTCGCTTCTATTCCAATAAATAACATTCATTCCTAAGCCATCACACATATCAGCTATTTTCTCACCAATAGTTCCTAAACCTACTAGTCCAACTGTTTTACCTTTTATCTCTGTACCAAGCATCTCATCATCATACTTTGTCGCATAATTATTTCTAATTTGAATGGGAAATTTCTTTGCCAAAGCCATCATCATAAATACCGCATACTCTGCAACTGAAGAAGTCGAGTATTTTGGTGTATTGCTCACAACGACACCATTTTCCCTACAATATTCTAAATCTATCCAATCATAGGCCGTAGTCGCAAGTGCTACTCCTTTTAAATTGGCTATTTTCTTTAAATGTTCTTTATCAATTTTCCACTCATACCAATCCGGATCGACCATAATTACCTTATCACTCTCATCATGAAGATAAGCATAATCTCTGTCATCTCTTATTTCTTCACAGAAGATTACTTCTCCAACACTTTCTAAAGACTTAATTTCTTCTTCTGTAAAACTTGATTTCGTATACATCACATATATTTTCATAACAATTCACCTCATAATATCTAAATTAATTATACTAAATATATTTTAAAACTTCTATATTAATTCAAAAAACAGATATAAAAATCTGTTTTAATCAGTTAAAGATAATTTTTTTACATTAGGTTCTCCTTTTTTATTAGGCGCAAAAGCATCGCGTACTTTCGTAAAACTTAAACTACCCCATAAATTCTTTGTCACTTTCTTATCTGAATGTTCTTCTAGTATATCGAAATAATATGAATCAAGCGGCGCTTCATTGACCCCCGAAAATCCTCTTTCCCCCAAAGCTCTTCTTTTATCAAATTCGCGCATTTTTGCTTCAATCTCTTTTGGGTCTTTAATCAGTTCGCCATAACGACAAGATTCATCTGTACGATAAAATTGAACTTCGGAAGAATACGTCTCACGGAAACCAAATAGCTCACAAAACTGCGAATAGAATTCTGGTGAAAATATTACTTGACGAATTTTTAAAACATCTCCATAAGTTAACTCTTTTCTATAACCTAAATAGGCAAGTAAATCTGCAATATTATATGGATAACTTACAATTAACTCATCGGGATTAGCAACAACATTGGCATCTTCCTTTTTTAATCCATCAGATATATTTAAAATTCTATATGCTGGTGAATTATATAACAAATCATTCATTTTTTTATCTTCATCAGGCACAAATAAAACAGATGGTCTAATTTGTGAAAATCCACTGGGAACTAAATCGCCCTCAGTTAAATTAAATCTTCTTGCATCATCATCATTAATTTTATCAATATATCCCGTTTTAACAATAGTTCCTATATGAATGCTATCTCTATCAATACTGTATTTAATATTTTTCATAACAACCTCCTAAATTTATAGCATATAGTAACACAAATCACTTATATAATCAATATTTGCCTAAATTATCATAGTATATTCCCTTATGCTCATGAACAAAAAGAGGCTTATTTAACTCTCTTGATGCAATCAATTTTTTTTAAGGCATATCATCATTCAAGACATAATACATCCGTGGTGGCATAAAACCCGGAATACTTTCTCTTATTTCCTCTAAACTAATGGGACTTTCAAATAATGCTAATGATTTTATTGGAATAGCATTGACATCCCCCAGTGCAATATATTCATCTACCCTTTTCAAAGTATCCTCGTATTCCAAATAGTTATCGCGCGTTAAATCGAGCCGAATCTTTTTACCCAATATCATTACTCCTACTACTTTTTGAACATTCCCACTCAAGTAAAGATAAGCTTTTGTCTCACAATCACAAAATCTACGACGATATTCATACATCTTTATCCCTTCATATAAAGGACCATATGCCATTGGATGAAAACTTAAAAATATCTCTTTCATACCTACCTCTTTACCGCAACAAAATCATAATAATGGCGATGTTTTCCCGATGCTTCTTGATCATATTCTTTCTCATTAAATTTAACTATCTCATAATTGCTTAATAGTTCCAAAACCTCATCTTTAGTGAAGACATTGACATTTTCTAACTGAGAAAAAGAATCTTTTTCGCCAAATAAGTTTCCTGCCAGTATTCCCCTATGAGGTAGGCATTTTTCTATTTTATTCCACACCTCATCAAATTTATCTGGTCGACAAAATGACAATGAAAATGTCGATAACACAGCATCTACTTTGGGAAAATCAAAATCTTCAAAAGCACATCTATTTAAGACCAGATTATCTTCTTTCTTAACTCTTGTATAAAAATATTCCTCATTTAAATCTTTATCTACAGCAATAACTTCCTTGCCCTTCTTGAGAAAATAGATTGTTTCATTTCCACTGCCACATCCTAAGTCCAAAACACTGTGAAAATCCATCTTATTAACTAGATAAACAGCTAGATAATTTGGATTAGTTCTATAATATCTCTTTTGATAATCCTTAAAATCCATCTTTTGCCTCCTATTTTACATATTGCCAAATTTTCTTATACTGTTCTAGTTGTTTTTCTTTACTGATCTGTGCACTTGGATGATAAAGAGGTATTATAAAACAATTATCAATTTCAATAAGAGAATGTTCTAAAATAGCATCTTTAAGTGTTTTAGGTAGCGAAAAATCATAGATATGTGCCAAAGATAAAAGAGGATAATACCCCAAAGTCACGATGACCTTTGGCTTAACAATCTCAATTTGTCGCTTTAAATACTCTGAGCAATTCAATGTACACTCTCGCAATTTAATGTTATCTCCTCGATAATTATTGCCATTTCTTGCACACATAATGGCGTTAGTTATATATATTCTATTTATATAATCAGGATCAATTTCTAACCCATTTAATTCAGCTGATTCTTTTAAATACCTTGTTAACATTCTTTTTGTTAAACTTTTTTCGCATTCCATCAAGTTAAACCACGTTTCAGAATTTTTATTTTCTAAATATTGTTTATTTAATCTTTTCATCTCTTCATAAGGACCCCAGTCTTGACCAATAACCATTATATCGGCATCTAACCTATTATACCAATCTGTCCATATTGAAGGTATGTTTTTGCTCATATCATTTTGTTCATAAATATTGATTAATGAACAATTTTTTTCTCTTTTATACATATTTAAACATCTTTGACATTTTCCCATTTGCCCTATTAATTCGTCAAATTCTCTATTCTTCATAGTCATAATCCCAAAGGCTAAGTTTTCCATTAATTTCTATTGGCTGTATTTTTATGGGATTCTCCATTTTAAATCCATAACCATCCCACTCTGTATCATTAATAACACTGCTATAAACTAGACTATTTTTCTCGCTTAGCATCTTTCTTGCCTCATCGTCAATTTTAATGCAATCAGTTAAATTAACCTTAGCAATGATACAACCGCTTGGATATTCTAAATTTAAATGCTTATATTTTTTCAAAGCCTTCTTATTTACACCTTTTCCAGCATGAATTAAAATCTCGCCACGATATTTCGTTCTCCATGTTCTAAATTCATATTCTTTAATCCCTTCAGCAATTAATGTTGCAAAAGGTTGTTTAATTGTTATTACTTTCATCTTATACTTCCTCTTTTCTTTTTCCTTTTTTACAATGGTCTCCCAAAGGACAATCTAGGCATTTTCCCTTATTGCAAAAAAAGTTACCAACATTCCACAAATACTTATCGACCGTACTAGCACGAATTCCTAATTCATGCCCCTTACTTATTAGAATATCAGATAATAACCTTATATCATTTTCGTTCAAGTTAGGCTTATCGATTATTCCATTTAAATAACTAATCTCCATATCATGCCTATCAATGGGAATAAAATGTAAATCATCTGATGTTTTAATAACCTTAGCATCGACGATCAATCTAATTAACAGTCCACCTGTTTTCTGACCATATCCTCCAATGCTTTTGATAAACGCTTCTAATTCTTCTAAACTCATTACTTCAACAAATTTTTTCAAATCATCAAATTCCGCTAGTTTAGATGATAAATTAATCCATTTGTCTAGTGCCACATTGGGATATCTCGGATGAATATTTTCTCGCATTATTTTAAGCAATTCCTCTTTTTTTAAATTATCACGAACATATGAAGGATTAAATATAAAACTATATTCATGATAAGTATTAATTAGATTATTATGATAAATCTTCGAACGCACCCCATAATCCAAAAGACAAGAATAAAAGACATATATAAGCCACTCATTGCTTCCTAAAGCCAATATGCTAGGTGCATCTACGCTTGCCAGATTATCTTCCTCATCTTTATAATAATTACATAATAAGTTTAAAACCTTAAAAGCCTGTACATCATTCATCGTTATCCACCAACCTAATTATACCATTAAATAATTAGAACATAAATAAAAGATGCCTAAGCATCTTCTAAGTTAAACGAATCGACTTTGATAAAACACGAGCATCTTCCGTAATTTCAAATTTTCCTTCAAATACTCTATCTTGGAATAGATAAGGCGTAAATGCCGCATTTTGATCAAATTGTCTTATCTCTTCCAACTTATCTACCTTTATCCACTCAAGAGTTCCTTCACTTGATTCTTTTAATACTCCCTCATACCCCGATGCCGTATATATGAATATACATCCATCAGTTGTACACGTATAATAAGAGATTCCTTGCAATCTAATGTCTGTTGGTATGACTCCCGTTTCTTCTTTATATTCCCTTAATAGACAATCCAAAGGAGATTCTCCCTTTTCTACCTTGCCACCAGGAGGAGCATATACATTATCCCATTTATTTGTATATTTAAGCATTAAAACGTCATCGCCAACCTTAGTATAACAAGCACAAGATAAATGATGAACTATGCGCTTCTTTTTAAAACTAATTACAACACATCCCAATTCATCGGTTTCCTCTTTGGTATAATATCCACCATTATATGTATCCTCAACGACGTCTGCTACACTGGCATAAGAATCTTTGAAATCCTCTTCAAAATATGTCGCATAACACTCTTACCAATTGGGAAAAACTTCAATATTCGTAATTTCTACCAAAAAATCTTCATCTAAATTGGGAAGTTTTCTAAATCTAATCGTATCTCCTACGCGAAGATTTTTTCTCTTCTCGTCATACAAGCGATAATCTCTTTTCTTTTTTCCGGTCTTTATCTCATTAAAATTTTCCGGAAACAATTTCATTGATATTTCCATATAAACCTCCCTAAATATCTACTATACACATCCTATGATCAAAACATGTATCAACAATCTTGGCATTACTTGAGGACAATCTATCACTCACGAGGATATGATCATAAATTTTATCCCTATAAGTTGCTTCTTTAATCAATTCCTTAGTAACTTTATTAATTTTAGGAAATACGACTTTCATATCTTCTTCATTTAAATCTCCTAAAAGTAACCATTTCTTATCCTTACACTTTAAAAGAATATCCTCTTCAACTTTTTTACAATATTGTCCCCTTTCATTCTTGGCAATATGAAAAGCATAAAAAGGAATTCCATGACCCGTAACAATTCTAACATCGTCAATATCTGTCACAATCATTCCCTTATCAGCAGGGCGATAAGTTTTTCCCTTTTCTTTATTATAATACGTCACATTAGGATTATCAAACATCAAATTTTCCGTATTTTTTAACTCATACTTTGAACAGATAACGACACCAATACTATTATTTTTATCTACATGAGAAATAGACAACTCTAAATGCGCCACATACTTAAGACTCGTATTCCCCTTTATATACTTCTCAATAATTGGAAGATCTTTTGACGCGGTAATCGCCTCTTGTAAACATATGACATCTAATTTTTCATTCTTAATCATATTGACAATATAATCATATGAGGCAATATCTAGAATACCATCTTTATTTCTCTCATCTTCGCCAATATTCCAAGTACCTATTCTCATATATCAATCTCCATTCAATACACTTTCGTCTAAATCTTTAAAGCCATTTCTACTCCACAACCAAAGAGGTGTATGAATATCTATTGGTTTATATTTTGTTCCTTCAAACAATTTATTCCATCTCTCTATTACGATTAATTGAACATCACTTCGACCCATCTCTTCATCACTTATAAGACCTAATCTATGTGTTGCTTTAACGACATGTGTATCTGGAGCAACTGTAAGACATTCAATATTTCTATATTTTCTATCCGTATATTGATAAATAACAAAAAGCCAGTAATTGCAAATCTTTGTACCTGATAGATAAGGGAAACTTGTCTTTTTATCCTTTTGAATAAATTCTCTTATTCTATTTACATCATTGTCAAACATATCAAAAAGTTTCCTTATATCTCCATCAAAAAACTCCACAAAAGTCTGACACAATTTAATCCATATCTCTGTTTGTTTATTTCTCTGTAAGGCAACCCTATATTTTGTTAAGGCATCCATTACTTCCTCAAGTGGTCTTCTTAATACTTCATGTGGATCAAAGACAAAACATGTAGATGGATCCTCATAAGTTTTAAGTGCACTTTCCCATAAAGTATAAGAATTTCTTTGATAATTAAGTGCCATAGGCAAAGTAAAATATAAATAATTTTCTAAGGATTCCTCTTTAAAATGAGGATTGGCATCCTCAGGCATAATCTCTCCACCCAATAAGCCCTTCTTCCACATAGCAATTAGTATCTCAACTTCTCTTAATTTCTCTTCGCGCATAAAATCACCTATATTCATTATATCATTTTTTATGAAAAAAAATAAAAGAATAGATATTCTCTTATTTTAAGTCATTAATTACGCCATTAATTAAATTCAAATCTGAAGGAATAATCCATTTGACATTAGCTTTTTTAAATAATACTAATGGTATAATTGCTCCTGCTCTAGCTCCATCCATCCACTTAGGATTTCCAGGCATTAATTTATATAAGTCCTCCAACGTCATATCATAGAATACTTTCTCCGTTCCCTTAATATAATCCTCTAGACTCAACATATATTTATGAATTCCATCATCAAACAAAGTATTTTCAACTAAATTGAAACCTGTCAGAAGTTCAAATCTCTCTTCTCCACCAGTAAATATTGCTGCGTCATAATCATCATCAATAACTAAATCTTTTAATTTATCTTCCGTAAATCTTTCGGTCTCTTCAACTAAATGTCCGCTAGATGGCTCATTAATTTTAGCAAATTCATTTAATAAATCAGCAACTCCAATAGTCAAATTTTGCGTACCATGTTAATTTAAATGTGAAGTGCAACAAAGTTGCATTGAAAAAGACATATGAGT
>ERZ777305.534-NODE-534-length-62027-cov-6.587378_pt1 | contig 62027 bp, 53 predicted proteins | sample MGYA00374965_ERZ777305 | MGnify/ENA primary metagenome ERZ777305 (study PRJEB29328, sample SAMD00013331) | mouse gut metagenome | study: EMG produced TPA metagenomics assembly of the Metagenome analysis of fecal microbiota from mouse which was promoted...
TAGGTAACTTCTATTGAAGAAACAAAGGGTAGAATTTACTTTTGCAATTTAGGAACAGATAAAAAAGGAGCCGTTTTAATGAAAAATCCCAAAGAATGTGCTATCATAAATTCATGACACACTGTTAAAAGCATTTTGGGGAGAAATATCATGGGAAATCTCAAAATATTACTTTTTGATTTAGATGGCACTTTATTAAGAAATGATAAGACTGTATCTGAATATTCGCTGGAAATATTATCCAAATGTAAAGAATGCGGGCATTTCATTGGTATTTCAACATCAAGGAGTGAACAAAATTGTTTCAGCTTTTTAAAAGAAGTGAAGCCGGATATTCTTATTTCCAGCGGCGGGGCATTGGTACGGGTAAATGAAAAAATTATCTGTTCTTCTTCCTTTTCAGTGAGGGAGACAAATAGCTTTATTGAATCAGTAAGAAAAATATGTGGTATGGATTGTGAAATTACGGTTGATACATCCGATGCACATTACTGGAATTATAAAACCAATCCAAAAGAACAGGATAAAAGTTGGGGCGACAGCATATATACGGATTTTACAGACTTTCCGTATGAAGCTTTGAAGATATGTGTTGAGATACCCCATCCCGGCCTGGCGCAGAAATTATGCGAACATTTTTCAGAACTTGACAGTCAGCGATTTTCAGATGGCGATTGGTATAAATTTACAAAAAGCGGAGTTACAAAGGAAAAGGCAATATTGGCAGTATGTGAAGCATGTCATATAGATATTTCAGAAACCGTTGCTTTTGGAGATGATTATGCAGACATCGGTATGCTGAAGATATGCGGCATTGGTGTGGCGATGGGCAATGCCGTACAGGAGGTCAAAGATATTGCTGATGATATCACGCTTTCAAATGAGGAAGATGGCGTAGCAGCCTATTTGGAAAAATGGATAATTTGAAAAATGTGTGATGACAATATCACCATTCCTTTATATTTGGTCTTGCTTCCCGCCACCATTCTTGAAAATCTTTTGAATATCTTGTTAAAACTACTGCCAGGTTTTCAGGCGGCACATAAGTTGTAATCTCAGTAAACTTATCCACAAACCGGTCTGCATCTTGTATACTTTGGGAGATTTCGAGTTTTTTCCCCAAACTTACAAGTTCAACAGTTTTTTCCGACACGGATTCTACCTGTTGTTCCAGTCGTCTGTTGCAATCAAATAAAATCTCTTTTTCCTGAAGTATCATACGATATATACTATAAATGATTTCTGCTATCGTAGTCATTTTCATATACCCGTCAATCGGGCATGATTTCAGGAAATAATAATAATTGAGCCAAAAATCTGAATAAAATGATAATAATTTTTCCTTTTTTTCTGTTTTCTGAAATACAGGAATCAGTGGTAGTATATTTTCAATCTCTGCGTCATTACAAAACAAAATTTTCGCTTTCGCAAATCCATTTCTGGCAGGTTCGCTGCCCTTCTCCGCCAAATCCTTCAGATACTGTTTCGTCATATACTTTATATCAAAATACCCGCCTTCATATGTACATAATCCATTTATAGTTTCGGTTGTTATATTATTCTTTTCTTTTTCCGCATATTCTTCTTCTGATAAAATAACCACGCCATCCAAATCAGAATCTGCTCTTTCCGTTCCTTTGGCTACAGAACCTATAAGTATTAAAGCGATAGCTTCTTGTTTCCTATAGTAATCTTTCATATTCGCAATAGATTGTTCGTGATGTTTATACATTCTTCCACCTCTTTTGTTTAAATCGAGTTCATGAAATTCCAATGTGACAAATTATTTAACGTCATTATTTTACCATAAGCACACCCACAATTCCATGAAATTCTGCTCAATCTCCCTTAGCCTCAATCTTCCTTTGCCTTATTCTTTGCAATCATTATCTGCCTGGCCCGTTCCCTCTGCGCTGTGCTGACTGCCCTCGGCTTCCGGCAGCAGCGGTATAGTTTTATGTGCGCCGCCTCGGCCGCGCGGCGTATAACAGTGTGCTCACGGCAAAACAGGTAAAGAAAATCAGCAGCGTATATTCGCCGAAACCTTCCCATTCGTTTGTCAGGATTCTCTTGCAAAAGGGCATTATCAGAACAATCAGCAGATACCAGAAGGCCGGAACGAACAGGCCGCGCGGGGATGCGGGAGCATTTTTTTCATCAGAAGCATTGTCTTTGGCGGAAGCGGCGAGCCATCGTTTACAGACGAAAGAGGCCAACAGGTACAGGATGCAGAGAGAGGAAAAATAAACGCCCGTGCCAATCAGGGTATGCAGTCTGTCCGGCGTCAGGAAACGCCCTGCCGTATCCGGTCTCTCCAGGAAAGGCGGAAGATAAATGGAGACAATAATGCGGACGCCGTTTACGAAAACAGTCGCGGTATAGGAAAAGGCAAGGCAAAATCCAAACCACAGATAACCGTTTTTCTTTGGTGCAATCCGGTGCAGAAAGGAAAAAATCAGCATGATAAAGAGAATCATCATAAAGCGGATGCCGGCACAGGAAGGCGCGACAAGAAAGCGGTAAAAATTGCTGACATACCCTTTATGCGGAAGATATTCAAAAGTGATGCCGCTCAGGATGCCGACCCACCGTGCGGTGGGGGCCAGCATCCAGATTATGACATCGCTGTCAGTTGTTTTGGAGAAATAGCGTAAGAGTAAGGTAATGACGATGGTCAGCGCATAAAGCGGCCAATATTTCTGAAGCGTGTTTTTTAGCATCATGACGCACTCCTTTTAAGATTCTTTCTTTGCCTTCTTGCCGCGCCTTATCATCGGCAGGAACATCATCAGCACCAGTGCGGTGAAAAAGAAGATTTCTCCGGGTTCCGAGCCGATTTGGTAACCGACTGACAGATTGGACACACCAAGCGGAAGCGGGTTTGGCTGGTTGACATCGCTGCTTTCCCCGTCGGGATTTCGAACGGTATCAATGACCGCTATAAAGGAAGTATGAGGCGTTATCATGTGATAGTTCAATCCAAGCTGTGTTACCTCATTCTTTACATCCGGGTTAGAAGGATTGATGCCGTAATCCGTCAGGCGTTCCACGCGTTTTCTCGCCCACAGATAGCCGAGCGCATTATTATTTCCGGCTTTGATGTCGGAAACGGAGAGCTCCTGCGTAAACGTGCCTTTTCCGGTTTTTCCCGTAATTTTCACGGTTCCCGCCGCTTCTCCGTGCCATTTTCCGAGCAGAACGATGGGCTTGCTCGCATAGAGGGTCGGCAGGGTCGTCGGTTCTACGTCATAGGCGTCAAAACCTTCAAAGGATACCTGGATATCGGTCAGTATCGGGGACTGTATGTAAGTGCGGAATTTTTCCGCAACCGCCGGCGCCTCGTCTTCATCCATGACAATGAAAGATTCGCCCTGTCCGGTTTTGGCAATGCCTTCCATCAGATAACGGTTGACCGCATAACCGATGCCGAAGGAAAAGAAATCCGCTTCGCTCTGGTTCTCATGAATCAACTGGAATACTTCGGATTCTCCCCAGATATAGCCGTCAGAAATGATGACGATATTGCGGGAGGTGTCCGGGTTGTCGGGAATGCAGAGTGCGCTTTCCATCGCTTCGTAGAGTTCCGTTCCGCCGGCGCCGTTCTGGTCGTTGATAAGTTCGAGGGCTTTTTCAATATTTTCTTCCGTTGCGGGGACGGAACGTTTGGACATCTGATAGGATGTTCCGGAAAAAAGAATCAGATTAAAAGAATCTGTTTCCCGCAGGTTGGAAACAAGGTTGCGTATCAGCTTTTTGGCGGTATCAAGCGGAAAACCGGACATGGAACCCGATACATCCAGAACGAAAATATATTCTCTCGGCGGAATATCTTCCGGCTCACAGCGTTCCGGCGGCTGTATCATCAGCATAAAGACATTTTCATCGTTGTTGCTGTTCATCAGGAGTCCGGTCTGAATCGATTCTCCGGTGAGCTTGTAATCGAGTACAAAATCGCGGTTGCCCGCATAGTCATTCGGGTCTGCCAGCGTTACATGCGCTTCTTTTTCAGTCCAGTCGATATTGATATCGTGTGTGCTGCTTGACAGGGCAGCAATGGGAACGGCAGAGGTAACATCGACGTTGATTTCATAAGCGTTTTCCGGCAGACTGCCCTCCGGGAGATAAGGCATGCCGCTCCATTCTTCCCGGTTGCCGCAGTCATCAATAACAGGACCGACATAGCGGGGGCCTGCGACGGTGGGAAAAACAAACTGATAGATGCCGTCAGTCGGCATGATTAATTCCGTATAGTGCAGTTCGATGCGGACTTCATCGCCCGGCATGATATTGGCAACATCCATCGTGAACATATTGGCTTTTTGCTCGGACAGCATGGAAGCAGTCTTGCCTTCGCTTTTGGCCGTTTCAAATTCTTCTTCGGCTTCTTCTTTTTCCTTAATGGTCGCGGTCACACGCTGGTTGCCGACCTGCATCTGCATGCCGTGTATGGTTACTCTGGTGGACGCCGGAAAAACATATTTGGCATTGATTGGGCTGCTTCCTTCGTTTGCGTAAGTCTGTACGACGTAGGTGTCGGCGATAATGCCGTCGATTGTGGCATTTACGCTTGTTTTTTTCAGGGGAAAGCTGTCTACGCCGATTTCTTCGCTTTCCACATAAAAGTATGGCGCATAGGTCCGGTCTTCCGCTTCATCCGTTTCTTCTGCATGGACGACAGGCGTGCAGCAGATAAACAGGCACAGGGCGGTGAGCAGACACAGCAGTCTTTTGTATTTTTTCATTTGGGTTTACTCCTTTCGGTTTCGAACAGGACTTGGAAATCCTTTTAATCATATCGTATTCCATGAAAACATCATTTTTGTATCATTTGTGCATCAAAGGGGCATCTTTTTTGCATCAAAGGCGCATCAAATTTGCATCAAAGTTGCATCAGCGAAAAAGGATATTACATGGCGAAATCACATGGCCCGGCTTGCACAAAAGAACCTTATATGCTAAGATGGAAAAATCAGAGAATGAGGCCAAACCCTGCGAAAGGAGCGAATAAAAATGCAGAACATTACTATTACGGACACCATCAAATATGTAGGAACGGATGACAGGGCAATTGATTTATTCGAGAGCCAGTACATAGTGCCGAACGGTGTTTCTTATAATTCTTATGTTATTTTGGATGAGAAAATTGCCGTAATGGACGGCGTAGACGAAAGGGCGGAAGAAGTCTGGTTCCAAAATCTGGAGAAAGTCCTGGACGGCAAAATGCCGGATTATCTCGTCGTTTCGCATATGGAACCCGACCATGCCGGCAATATTCAGAAATTTATGGAAAAATATCCTCAGACGCAGCTCGTTGTAAATGCGAAAGCGCTCAGCATGCTGCCGCAGTTCTTTACGCTGGATATGAGCGCGCGCAGCGTGGTGGTCAAAGAAGGCGATGAACTGAGTCTTGGAAACCATGTGCTGACATTTGTCATGGCGCCGATGGTGCACTGGCCGGAAGTCATGGTATCTTATGAAAAAACGGAAAAAATTCTTTTTTCTGCCGATGCGTTCGGAAAATTCGGCGCGCTGGATGCGGAAGAAGACTGGGCCTGCGAAGCGCGGCGGTATTATTTTAATATTGTAGGGAAATACGGCATGCAGGTACAGGCATTGCTGAAAAAGGCGTCCGCGCTTGATATCCGGGTAATTTGCCCGCTGCATGGACCGATTTTATCGGAGAATCTGGATTTTTATCTCGGAAAATACCAGACGTGGAGCAGCTATGAACCGGAAGACAAAGGTATTTTGATTGCCTATGCTTCCATTCATGGAAATACCGGAAAAGCGGCAGAAAAGCTGGCAGAGCTGTTAAGAGCCAAAGGCGCGGAAAAAGTGGTGGTTTCGGATTTGGCGAGAGAAGACATGGCGGAAGTTATCGAGGACGCGTTCCGGTATGACCGGATGGTTCTTGCGGCGGCTACCTATGATGCGGGTGTATTCCCCTGTATGGACAGTTTTCTGGCGCGGCTGAAATCCAAAAATTTCCAGAAGCGTACCGTCGGTTTGATTGAAAACGGGAGTTGGGCGCCGATGGCGGGCAAGGTGATGAAAGACAGCCTTTCCCAGATGAAAGAAATAACGGTTCTTGAGCCGGTCGTAACGATAAAATCAACATTGAACGAAGCATCTGCGGAACAACTGGAATTATTGGCGGACGCGCTTGTATAATTTTTGGCCGATATCATAAAGCGCAGCATTTTGTATGGAAATGCTGCGTTTTTATTTTTATCGACCCAATTTTCCATAATCATCTTGACAATCTTCCGCGATGCGATAGAATGTAGAAGATTTCACCTTTTTTGAAAACGGGTGTCAGGACGCTTTCGGCGTCGGCCCCAAGTCTGCAGGTTGAAAGAAAGGCATGGTGATTAGGTTGAAAAATCAGAGATTTTTCAACCGGCAAATTTGTGCTGACGCCCCAGTTTGCGGGCTTGTTGGCAGTATGGAGGATTAGGATGGAAAGAGATATGACGACAGGAAGCCCCATGAAACTGATATTGGGCTTTTCGGTTCCGCTGCTGTTCGGTTTGTTGTTCCAACAGCTTTACAGCATGGTCGATACGATTATTGTGGGACATTATCTGGGCGTGGACGCGCTTGCGGCAGTTGGTGCGACCGGTTCGGTCAATTTTTTGATAATCGGATTCTGCATGGGCGTGTGCAATGGTTTTGCAATTCCGATTGCGCAGGAATTTGGCGCGAGAAATGAGAAGAATCTTCATAAGTATGTGGCGAACAGCGTGTGGCTTTCCGTCGCTTTTTCCGTGGTCATGACGATTGCCGTCGTATTGCTGTGCCGCCCGATTCTTCGTCTGATGCGGACGCCGGACAATATCATAGACGGCTCATACAGTTACATAGTCATTATTTTCATCGGTATTCCGGTCACCTACCTCTATAACATGACATCGGCGATTATCCGTTCGCTCGGAGACAGCAGGACGCCGGTTATTTTTCTGGTGATGTCGGCGGTATTAAATATCGGACTGGATTTGCTTTGCATTATTGTTTTTCGTATGGGCGTTGCCGGAGCCGCGGTTGCAACGGTGCTGGCGCAGCTTACAGCCGGCGTCTGCTGCCTTCTTTTCATGCGGAAAAAATTTCAGATATTGCGGATGAACAAAGAAGAGTGGCGAAGAGACGGGAACTTCATGAGTAAATTATGCGGCATGGGCCTTCCGATGGGATTACAATATTCCATTACGGCAATCGGCAGCGTTATTTTGCAGAGTGCGGTGAACGGCATCGGTTCCAACGCGGTGGCGGCGGTTACGGCGGGCGGTAAAGTGAGTATGTTTATGTGCTGCCCTTTTGATGCGATGGGAAGCACGATGGCGACTTATGGCGGACAGAATGTGGGAGCCGGGAAACTGGAACGCGTGGGCCGTGGATTGAGGAGCTGCATATTGCTCGGTGCGGTCTATTCTGTCATCGCGCTTGGCATTGTTCTGTTTTTAGGAAGATATCTGTTACTGTTATTTTTGAACAGCGATGAAACGGCCATTTTGGAAAATGCGCAATGGTTCATTATGATGAACAGCCTTTTCTATTTTCCGCTCGCACTGGTTAATATTATCCGGTTCATGATACAGGGGATGGGATTCAGCAAACTGGCTGTTTTCGCCGGCATGTTTGAAATGGTTGCAAGAACGCTGGCAGGGTTCGTACTCGTTCCGTTTTTTGGATTTCCGGCGGTCGGATTTGCCAATCCGCTTGCATGGATTTTTGCGGATATCTTCCTGATTCCGGCATATCTGTATGTAAAGCGCCGGATGGAACAGGCGATGATGCGTCAGACAATGGCATAATCGGGAACAGGGCGTCTTGTCATTTTTCAGACAGCCTTTTTCGGAAAGACAGGATAGAAAGGAATTGTATCATAAAATGGCAGTTACAATTTTTACGATGACACACAAAAAGTTCAAAGAGCCCTCGGACCCGATTTATGTTCCGTTACAGGTTGGGCGCGCCTGCGGTGAAGACCTGGGCTATCCGGGGGACGATACGGGAGATACGATATCTGCGAAGAACTGCTATTACGGAGAGCTGACGGGCGTTTACTGGGTCTGGAAAAATGTGCGTACGGAAAACCCGGTCGGCATCTGCCACTACAGAAGGTATTTCTGTACCGAAGAAGGACGTATTTTCAACGAAAAAGACTATATGTCGATTCTGGCGGAATACGATATTATCACATCGAAAAAGCTGAAGCTGAACTTTTCCTATTTTGACGGCTATGCGAGCGATTATAATATTTTTGATTTGATTACGACGGGCGAAGTCATCCGGCAGAAATATCCGGAGTATTACGGCAATTTTGAACGGCTTGTGCATGGAAACGGCACTTATTTTGCAAATATGATGGTGGCAAAAAAAGCGTTGTACGATGAATACTGTGCATGGCTGTTTTCGATTTTTGACGAGGTGGAAAAGCGCATCGACGCGGACAGCTACGATGATTACCATAAGCGGGTGTTCGGTTTCATTTCGGAATTTCTGCTGCTTGTCTGGGTGGAGACGAAAGGACTGAAAGTCTGTGAATGCAAGATTGGCATGACGACGGAAAAGTACGAGACGAAACAGATGAAGGAAAGACTGGCGGACTTTTTCGGACAAAAAGATATCGCGGGCGCAAAGGCGTATTTTCTGGAATCATTGGAAAAGAGGCCGGATGTGCTGATGGAAGCTTCGGATATCACGGGCGAACTGAAAATCGCGATGCAGGTTGTAGCGGTATGCGAACTGGAACAGGCGCAGTCCGGGGAATGCGTTATCGACAGAATCCGGTCATTCGACGAACTGATGCGATATTTTACCGGATTGAACGACGCCGTAAACGCCTGCCGTCTGGACAGCCTGCGGGAAGAAAATATCCGGTTCCTGCAAAAAGAACAGATTTCGGACATTGCAATAGATGCTTCCACCCGGATGTTCTGCACGGAAGAAGCGGAGCAGCGACGTGTGGCGGAGGCCGTAAAAAAATTACGGGAGCGTTAAAAGCGTGGGAACCCGGGGGCGTTCAGGGCGCAGCAAGGGAGAAGCTTCAAATCCGGGTTCCAGAAGATAGCCCTTTGTTTTGCCAAGATAAGTTATAGTAATTTTTTTTCTGTCAGGAGTGTTATCATACCGGAAAAAGAAGCTTGTAAAAAGCGGCGTGTCATCTTCTCCGATATATTCCGTCGTAATGAAAGCAATTTCCACCATATTGTCGGAAGGTTCCAGGTCATATAAGACGCACTGTGCCCAGGGAAAATCGTGCAGAAGTTTTTCTAATTCTTCATTATATTTAATGACATCTATGTCGTTAATCAGTAAATAAGCGGTAAACTCGTTTTCGGCATCCGGGCTGCCGTCATATACGGTATCGGAGAGAATCGTTTCTTCTGTACCGTCGCCGTTTAAATCCATCGAGACGGGCAGGCTGTCCTGTAAGCGCATGGTCAGGTGTCCGGTATAACGGTATTCTTCTTTTAATCCCATTTGTTCCAGTTTCTGGCAGGGAATGGTAAAATCTATTGCCCCGCCGGCATAGGGGCCGAGCGCGTAAGTGTCGCTGATGAAGGTGAGCCCTTCGGCGGAAAGGAACCATTTATCATCCGCATAGAGAACGGATTCCAACGCCTCATCGGAAGGGCGTTTGTACATTTTGTTCTGATAAGGTTTTGTATCGGCCAACGCGCGGTTATATGCAAAGGTATCCGTCCGGAAAGAATCTGCATTTTCTCCAAGTTCTTTAAAGTCTATTAATTCCCCGGTTTGTGTGCTGTAATTTATGCCGATGCTGGTATAGTTTCCGTGGGCGCCGCCCGAATAAGAATAGAAGACTGCCTCAAAAGAAATGACATTACTGTCAGCTCTTCTGGAAGCAAAAGTAAAGTCACGACTGTAACTGATAAAACCGCTGTTTTCCGGCACATAATTTTCTCTGGCAAAATCCCGCACTGATGTGTCTTGTTGAAAGAGGATAAGCCGGTCCTGAATATCCGCATTGATTTTGGCGGCGGCTTCTTCATTTCCTTCGATGTAAACAACAGGATAATAAAGACTGCCAATAAACAGTACCGTGCCGTCTTCCGCCGTGTCCTGCGTTTCGTCTGCCTGCCAGTCGATTGCAACCTGATAAGTCCGGTTCGTTGTATCTTCAGTAATTTCCGGAGTTTTTTCGGAACTGCTGCCGGTTTTATCCGCTGTATGGGGAGCTGCGGGAAAGGATTCCGCAACATCGTTTGGGACTTCTTCGATGGCGGCTGCCTGATTGTCTATATTCGATTTTTCTGTCTGTTCGCCGCACGCGTTGCAAAACAGAGCGGTAACGGCAAACGCGAACGCGGCATAAAATCTGTTTTGTTTCATCGTTAGAATGATACTCCTTTTTCTGTCCGATTTCATCGGACGCTGGCTTTTCTTTTGCTGTTATTATATCATATAAATTTTCGGGCTGGAAGTCACGGAGCGGGGTGTGCCTCCAAAGAGAACTATGTTTTGCGCCGCAGTTTCCGGGCCGGTGGCGGTTCTTCTTGAGAATCCCTCTGACGTATGATAAAATGGTAAAAATCCGTAACATAAATGTGCAAAGAAAGGAAAAGGGTATTGGTATGAACTATCAGCAGGCATACGATAAACTGGAAAAAAACGGTCAGCTCCATGTGCTAAAATATTATGAGGAGTTGACGGCTGAACAAAAAGAAACATTGCTTTCCCAGGTGGAAGGGCTTGATTTCTCAATGACGGATTCCTATAAACATAAAGAAGAACTGACACAAAAAGGAAAAATCACCCCGTTGTCCGCTATGCAGTTAAGCGAAATCTCGGCGAGAAAAGAGGAATTTATGTCCGCCGGCCTTGACGCGATTCGTGCGGGAAAAGTAGGCGCGGTTTTGCTGGCGGGCGGTATGGGAACGAGGCTTGGCTCCGATGCGCCGAAAGGTGTTTATAATATCGGTTTAACGAAGGAAGTCTTTATTTTCCAGCGATTGATTGAAAATCTGCTCGAAGTGGTGCATCAGGCGGATGCTTGGATTCACTTATTTGTGATGACGAGCGATAAGAACCACGAAGCGACGACCGCATTTTTTAAAGAAAAAAATTATTTCGGCTATCGTCCGGAATATATTACATTTTTTATGCAGGAAATGGCTCCGGCCACCGATTATAAAGGAAAAGTCTATCTGGAAGCGAAGAACAAAATTTCCACTTCCCCTAACGGCAACGGCGGATGGTTTTCATCCATGATGAAATGGGGCGTTGTGGATAAGATTCATGAGGCGGGCATCGAATGGCTGAATGTTTTTGCGGTGGATAACGTGCTGCAGAGAATTGCGGACCCCTGTTTTGTCGGCGCTGTCATTCTGACCGACAGCGATGTCGGGGCTAAAGTGGTGCGCAAGAATGCGCCGGATGAGAAAATCGGCGTTATGTGTCTGGAAGACGGAAGGCCGTCGATTGTAGAATACTATGAGCTGACGGAAGAACTGATGAATGCCAAAGACGAAAATGGAGACCCGGCATACAGCTTCGGCGTTATTTTGAATTATTTGTTCCGGGAAAAATCGCTGGAGGAAATCGCTGCAAAGAAACTGCCGCTTCATATTGTGGAGAAAAAAATTCCCTGTCTGGATGAGAATGGAGAACTCATAAAACCGGAGGAACCGAACGGCTATAAATATGAGCAGCTCGTTCTGGACATGATTCATCAGCTGGATTCCTGTCTGCCATATGAAGTGGAAAGAAATTATGAATTTGCGCCGATTAAAAATAAAACAGGCATCGATTCCGTGGAAAGCGCACGGGAGCTGTGCAAAGAGAATGGCATCGAATTATAGGTTTTGAGTGTCTGCGCCGCCTCCTCCAGAGAAGTATGCACTGGCCGGGCGGAGGCGGCGCAGACATTTCTTTATAGAGGATATACTTAACATTTCGACAGATATGAGCAACATTCCGGGCTTGCATAAAAACCCGGAATAAGCGTAAAGTATAGGTAAAGAAAGCGGATTTGAAACGTTCAAATCTGATACTTTCAGGAAACGAAAATCGGGAAGAGATGTAAGGAGGCGCTTTTATGGCAATTTTGGTGACAGGCGGAGCAGGGTATATCGGCTCTCATACGGTAGTAGAATTACAGAACGCGGGTTATGATGTCGTAGTGGTAGATAATTTGTCCAATTCCAGTGAGAAGTCTTTGCGGCGGGTGGAAAAGATTACGGAAAAACCCGTGAAATTTTACCGGGCGGATATTTTGGACAGAGCGGCCCTGGAGGAAGTATTCGGCAAAGAGAAAATAGATTCCTGCATTCATTTTGCGGGATTGAAGGCAGTCGGTGAATCCGTGGCGAAGCCCTGGGAATATTACGAGAACAATATTGCAGGAACGCTGACTTTGGTGGATGTTATGAGAAAGCACAATGTGAAAAACATTATTTTCTCCTCTTCCGCAACAGTATACGGCGACCCGGCGGTGATTCCGATTACGGAAGAATGCCCGAAGGGACAGTGCACAAATCCTTACGGATGGACCAAATCCATGTTGGAGCAGATTCTTTCCGATATGCAGAAAGCGGACCCGGAATGGAATGTTATACTGCTTCGTTATTTCAATCCGATTGGCGCGCATAAGAGCGGAACCATCGGGGAAAATCCGAACGGCATTCCGAATAATCTGATGCCCTATATTACACAGGTTGCGGTCGGCAAACTGAAAGAACTGGGTGTGTTCGGCAACGATTACGATACGCCGGACGGCACGGGCGTGCGCGATTATATTCATGTGGTAGATTTGGCGGTCGGCCATGTGAAGGCTTTGAAGAAGATTGAAGAAAAAGCCGGACTCTGCATTTACAATCTCGGTACGGGAACCGGATACAGCGTGCTTGATATCGTAAAGAACTTTGAGGAAGCGACAGGCGTGAAAATTCCGTATGCTATCAAAGACAGACGCCCCGGCGATATTGCAACCTGCTATTCCAATGCGCAGAAAGCGAAGGATGAACTGGGATGGGAAGCACAGTACGGCATCAAAGAGATGTGTGCAGATTCCTGGAGATGGCAGAGCAATAACCCGAACGGGTACGACGAATAGAGGCGAAAAAGCCTTGTTATATCCCCCCAATGCCATTTTATTGCGTAACAAACCAATTTCTGCATCCATGAGAAAACCGGGGCGCGGTGGCTATGTGATAGCTGCCGCGTCCCGGCTTTTTTGTCCTAAAACTGGAATTTGCATAACTACCGCCAACTCATTTTCTGCCAGGCTCTCAAACACCGGACGCTTATTGTTGATGTTCAATAATCCATTGTAAAATTTTCTTTTCACCAATATAACCAGATGCCAGTGCAAGAATGACATCACTTAACTCCTTTTAACTGTAAGACAATTCATATCCGTTTAATGCAAGAAAAACTAACATAACATGCGTGCCAAGTCTTTTGTTGCCGTCCAGCATTGCATGATTTCTTACCAGTCCGAAACAAAGCCGTGCCGCCTTTGCTTGAATGCTTGGATAAAGCTCTTTTCCGCCAAATGACTGAAACGGATTATTAACGCCAAATCTAGCATTCCTTCATCACGAATACCGTTGCTTCCTCCAGTGGCTTTGATTAAATTTGCATGAAGTTTTAGCACCTGTTCCTTGCTTAAAATAATCATTTTGCAAGAACCTCATATGCTTCTGTATTCTGTTTTATTAACCGTTCAGATATTGCAAATACATCTTCATTACTGGCAACTTTTTCTTTTTCCGCTTTACTGAAATCAATGACCAAATATCTGGGTACATTATTTTTCAGAATAACCGCGGTTCCATGTTCGTCAACAACTTTGGCTACTTTTGAAAAATTTTGATTCGCTTCTGTAATGGAAATCATCATGTTAGTATCTATTGTCATTTATAAACACCTCGCCTTCACTTATAGTATATGCAAATTCTAGCTAGAAAACAACCTATTTTTTCTTTTTGTGATTGTTGTATAATTGAAACCTGCCTTTGTAAATTACCTATAAGGGCAAAATAAGGGAAAATACATATCATTTCACTGTAAGAGTCTCAAAAACCTCGAAAATAAGGAAAGTATAAGAAATTCATCTGCATCATTCCGTAGACCGACGAACGCACGAGAAAAATAACGAAGCTCCATTGCCTTGTTTTCATCGTAGTGGATTGACAAGGAGAAACAAAGCTGCAATACTATAAATTGATTTACAGTAAAAAGATTTATAATAAAATAATTTATAGCATAGGAGGATAACATGCCAAGCAGTCCCAAAATTCCGAAAGATATGATTTTGAAAGCAGCCTTAGAACTTTTGATTGAACAAGGATATGGCAATGTGACAATCAAGTCGGTGGCTGAAAAATTAAACTGCTCCACACAGCCTGTTTCATGGCATTTCGGTAACATGGAGGGTTTTCGAAAGGCTCTTGCCGAATATGCCCTGCATTATGCGAACGGGAAAATGCTTTCCGCCTCGGAAGGGATGAGTGCTTTTTCAAAGGCAGGAACCGGATATCTTGATATCGCTGTCGATGAGCCTAATCTGTTTCGATATTTGTACATGAGCGATGAGGGCAGATGTTATACGGGCGGTTTTGATATTCTTACAACCGCCGGCAAAAACGCAGGGATGGTGAAACAGATAGCAAGGCAGTCAGGAGCGTCGGCTGAAAAAGTAAGCGTATTTTTCAGGGATATTATCATTTATACACATGGGCTTGCCTGTTTTGCGGCATCCGGTTTAATCAAAGCGGCCAAAGAAGAATTATATGAGATGGTCCGGCAGAGAGCGTCTGAATATATGCAGCAGGCGGGCATCGGGAAGGAGCGTGAAAACGACGGTGAAAACAAATGATATGACGACGAAGCGAATGGTTATATTTTTGTCAATTGTATTTGGCATATTATATATTCCCTGGATTGTGGGCATTCTGATACCGGAATTGGGAGCGGCAATCTATACAGTGATAAGTTTTCCGGCTGTATTTATGGGGACGCCTGCGTTTGCGGTTTTCGTTACCAGAAAACTGACCAGAGATACAACGCCTTTCTGTTTCAGTACAAAAGTTTTGAAGGATAAGAAGGCGTTCTTATTTTCTGCGCTGGTTCCAGGCGCAGTAATTTTTCTCGGCGCGGTTGTGTTCTTTTTGATATTTCCCGAAGATTTGGATTTTCAGGGTCGTTATATTTCGGAGACATATGGGGCATTTGGCGCGCCCCGGGACATTGAACTGACGGTTGGTTCCATGCTGCTTATGGGCGTAATCGTCTATATTATATCGGCGGCCGCATTTCCCATATGGTACATAGCGCTCGGGGAAGATATCGGATGGCAGGGATATATGCTCCCGCTGTTGTGTCAAAAAATGTCAACAAAACATGCCGTTATTGTAAACGGCGCATTATGGGGACTGGCGCATGCGCCGTTGGTATATTATGGAATGAATTACGGTACGGATTATTTCGGCGCGCCGTATACAGGAATTCTGATGATGATTTTCGTGCTGATTGTGATGGAAGTATGGCTGGCTTATATTACTTTACGAACCAAAAACTGTATGTACGCCGCAATCATTCATGGGGCCTGTGATATTATCGGAGAGGCGGGCGCGTGGGTTTCCTTATCAACCAAGAGCAGTTTGCTCGGGCCGCTGCCGACCGGAATAATCGGTTTGAGCTTTTTCTTTATCGGGGCCGTGCTGTTATTTCCAAAACTGCCCTGCTGCTCGGATGCGGAGCAGGCAGACTCATGAAAAAGGAAAAAAGATTGTTTTTTTTGAAAAATGTAACCAGAATGTAACTTCTTCCGCCTATCATCAGAAATAACAAAACAATATGTGAAAGGGGCATCGCTTGTTCTATGGAAATTTTAAAGACAGTCAATCTGAAAAAGTATTACGGAAGCGAAGAAAATCTGGTGAAGGCGGTGGACGGTATCAGCTTTTCCGTTGAAAAAGGGAGCTTTGTGGCAATTGTCGGAACGTCGGGGAGTGGGAAAACAACCCTGTTGAATCTGCTTGGCGGTCTGGACTATGCGGACAGCGGAGAGGTCATCGTGGACGGCCATTCGATATTGAAAATGAAAGAGGAAGAACTGACCATCTTCCGCCGGAGAAATATCGGCTTTATTTTTCAGAATTATAATCTGGTCTCGGTGCAGAATGTTTATAAGAACATTGTTCTGCCCATCAGGCTGGACGGAAATAAACCGGATAAGCAATATATCGAACATATCTGTGACGTGCTCGGAATCGATAAGAAGATGGACCGATATCCGAATCAGCTTTCCGGCGGGCAGCAGCAGCGGGTGGCAATCGCAAGGGCGCTTGCGGCAAAGCCGGCGGTTCTGCTTGCGGATGAACCGACGGGAAATCTGGATTCCAACACGAGCGCGGAAGTCATCGGACTTTTGAAGATGACAGGGAAGGAGTTTCATCAGACGATTGTTATGATTACGCATAACGAAGCGATTGCACAGCTTGCGGACCGTGTGATTCATCTGGAAGACGGTAAAATTATCGGCGATAAAGACGGAGAAGGAGGACGGGAAAGATGAGCGTGATGTTTCGAAATTCCAATGCTGATGTGGAAAAGGAACTGGCGGTAGAAGATTATAAGGCCCATCCGGTCCGGAACAGAATGGCCATTCTTGCGGTGACGCTGACTACTATTTTAATCTGCGTCGTTTTTACCGTTGGATTTGGATTTACTACGGCGCTGAGTCTGTCTTTCGGCGCGTCGCCGGGACCGGGAGCGGACAGCTGCAGCATCTACGGAGATGAAGAAGTTCTGGAGCGGACGAGGACGCTTCCCCAGGTGGACTGGGCGGCTTATGTGAAAAGATGCAGCACCACATATCTTCATAACAAAGAATTTTCCGGTCTGGACGTTCGTCTGCTGATTGCGGATGAAGTGCATTATGATAAAAATATGGTGGAACTGATTTCCGGGCAATATCCGCAGAAGGCAGACGAAATTCTTTTGTCGGATACGATGTCCCGCCGCCTCGGTCTGGAAGAAGAAATCGGAGCGGCGTATACGCTGACAGTCGTCATACAGGGAGAGGAAGAAGAAGTAGAAAAGGCAATCCCGATGACAGTCTGCGGTTATTATCGAAACCCAATCGCTAATGTCAGCAGTATTTATGAAGAAATTTATACGGGAGAAGACTTTCTTTCGACTTATAATCCGCTGCTGTTAAAAGGATACGACACGATTTACGTCAAACTGAACAATCTGGATTTCTGGAAGCTTGGGCATGACAGGGAAGAAAAGCTGGAGGAAGTGAATGCACTTGCCGGCGGAAACGGCAACGCGTTCAAAATGAGCAATATGAGCGGCGGCGTGATAGCGTTGATTTTCCTGATAGTTTTCCTGATTATGTTCTGCGGATATATTTTTATATATAACGTATTTGATATTTCCATCGTCAATGATATCCGATTCTATGGAGAACTGAAAACAATCGGCATGACTGCGGGACAGCTGCGCCGGATGCTGTTTTATCAGATGAACCGGATTTCCCTGTGGGGGATTGTTATCGGAAGCCTGGCAGGATATGGCATCGGTCAGTTTGCTTCCCGAAAAATTGTTGCGGGATTCGCCGAAGGAATCGCGATGTATTATCAACCTGCCGGGCCGCTGGAAGCGTTCGCGCTGAGCGCCCTGTTCGCATGGAGTACCGTTTATATCAGCACAAAAAGACCCTTTCGGAAGGCTTGCGTTATCTCGCCTGTGGAGGCTGCCAGATACCGGGGGAAGCAGAAAAAAGGATTTTTTTCCATCCTCTCTTTTGGCATCAGCGGAATTTTGTTTCTGATGGTCTATACCCTGTCGGCGGGTTATCAGGTGGATGTGATGATGGAGCGGTATCATGAAACGGATTTCCGTATCAGGCATAAAGGCTGTATCTGGGAACAGGAAGAAGCTTACCGGCCAATCAGCCGGAATCTGGTTGAGGCCCTGAAAGAGCTCCCCTTTGCGGAGAATTTTGGAGTGATTTATCTGGCAAGGACGAAGCCGGATAGTTATCTGTGGAACGGCGCCTACCGGTACAACACTTCCAGCGGAGAAATCGGAAAGGAAGGAGAACTGGCGGAAGACATGCGGGCTCTAAATGCCAGCTTTCGGGCAATGGGCGGTGATATGGATGAATTTCCGGAAAACGAAAGGGGAAATTATAAGGTCAGAGTGCTCGGCGTGCCGCCGGAATATCTGGCCCGGGATGAAAAATATATGGAAGTGCTGGAAGGCACTCTGGATGCGGAGAAATTTGCCGGAGGAGATTATATGATATACAGACGTCTTGCCCAGTCCGGGAAAGAACTGACGCTTATGATGACGGAAGGCATGGAATATCAGGTGCATGCCGGTGACCGGGTTACGGTGAACTTTTATGACGATGCGGCACAGCGTTATGTGGAAAAAACCTATACGGTCATGGCGATTGTCGCAAATAACAGTATGTTTGGCACGCCGAACACCAAAGAGGGAAATATCATCATCAACGACGAAGAATTTCGAAGCATTTATTCAGACCATGAAAATCTCATAAGCCATATTTGTTTTGATTCTTCGCAGGAACTCGAAAGTAAGAATCTGGAAGCGGGAAAAGCGCAGTATGAAACGGTGTCGGAGATTCTGGAGGAAGAGGGCAATCTGCAGCTGATGTTTGAGGCAAAATATCAGAGCGGCCTGGAGTTTGTTGAAAATAAGAAAACCATTATCGTTTTCGGCATGTTTCTCGCGGCAATTGTAGGTCTTATTGGGATTGCCAATCTGGTGAATACGGTGACCACGGATGTGATGGCAAGGAAACTGGAATATGCCGCGATGCAGTCCATCGGCATGACCGGAAAACAGATGGAGCGGGACATTTTTGCCAAGTATGCCCGTTATATTCTGACAGCGGTAGGATTTGCGGCAGTCTTTGGTTCGCTTATTACTTATCAGGCTGCCGGATATCCGAGTTTTACAGGATTTTCTCTTTCGGCTTTTATGCAGGCGTTTGTGCTTTTTGCTGTCTTTTCCGTAATACTCTGTGCGGTGATGGCTGCGATTCTGACACGGGTCATGAATGGGAAATCGGTGGTGGAGCGATTAAGAGAGGCAGTATGACAGTGACTTTATATCGGTTTGAGAGGCCGCAAGACGGCATTTTGGAGGAAGGACATGGAACAACACATTCTGATTATCGAAGACGACCGGACATTAAATGCCGGAATTGCATTTGCACTGGAAAAAGAAGGTTATGCCGTTCACAGCGCGCTCAGTCTGCTGGAAGCGGAAAAGCGTCTTGACCGGAAAATGAATCTGATTCTTCTCGATGTGAATCTGCCGGATGGAGACGGACGGGATTTCCTGCAAAATATGCTTGCAGGACAGCCGGTTCCCGTCATCTGCCTGACTGCGCTCGATACGGAAGAGGATATGCTGCAGGGATTTCGTGCGGGCTGTGATGATTATGTGACGAAGCCTTTTTCCATGCCGGTTCTTGTAATGAAGATTAAAGCATTATTAAAAAGAAGCGAGGGAACGTCGAGGCAGATTTACTGTTCCGGCGAACTGGTTTATGATTTTGATGACAAGACACTGAAAAGGCATGACAGCGCGGTAGAGCTTACCGCGCTGGAAGTACGGCTGCTGGAGTATTTTATCCGCAACAGAGGGATTGTGCTGACGAGGGAGAATCTGTTGGATAAAATATGGGATGCACGGGAGCGGTATGTGGAGGAAAAGACGTTAAATGTCAATATCCGCAGACTGCGGAAGAAAATAGAAGACAATCCGGAGGAACCCCGGCATATCAGGACGGTATTCGGCATCGGATATAAATGGGAAGACAATTAACGGAAAAGACATGACTGTCAGCGAAAAAGCAGTGTGCTGTCGGCAGGAAAGGCATGGTATGGATATGAAAGAAAGGTTGTTATATCGGATTCGGAAAATAAGAGAAGCTGACCGGATTTGGACAGGCGGTATGAGCGCGATGCTGATACTGCTTTTGTTGTTTCTGGAAGCGGCTGTCCGTTGGCGGGATACTATGGTTTTCTGGGCGGTTTTGTACGGCGCGATGAATCTGTTTGTGCTGACTGCTGTATATTTTGTATTATCGCGGCATGTGAGGAGCGCTCTGTATGCGCTTGGCGATATGATGGAAGAATTGATAAACGGTCATGAGCCGGAAGAAGGGAACATGAATCTGTCAGACATCATGAAGTTTCCTGTCGCGGAAGATACCATTCTGTCCAAACTGCAGGGACAGATTTTAAAATTGTATGATGTTTTGCGCGCGCACGAAGAGCAGGAGCGGAAGCTGCGAAAACAACTGGATGAAAATATCGGCAATCTTGTGCATCAGATAAATACGCCGATTACAAATATCAGGTTATATGTCGGGTTTTTAAAAAGAGACGACCTGACGGCGCAGGAAAGAGACAGATTTTTGCATTGTATGGAGGAACAGGCGGATAAACTTTTCTGGATGGGAGAAAGCTTTGCCAGAATTTCCCGTCTGGAAACAGGCATCATTCGTTTGAAGCCGAAGAAACAGGAAATTGAATCCGTTATTTTAAGCGCTGTTGACCAGGTGATGATAAAAGCCGAACGGAAAAGAATGGAAATCACGCTGTCCGGCAAAACACAGGTTTCTGCCTTGATAGATTCCAAATGGACGACGGAAGCGCTTTTTAACATTCTGGACAATGCGGTAAAATATGGAAAGGCCGGTACGAAGATTGAAATTGCGATTACGGAATTGGTCAGTTACGTCAGCCTTGCGATTCGTAACCGGAGCGAAAAGGCGATTTCTCCGAATGAATACCCGCTTCTTTTCAAACGTTTTTACCGTGGAAAGAGCAACGGGGATGTCGAAGGCGTCGGACTCGGCCTTTATATCGCAAGAAGAATCCTCGAAGACGAGAAAGCCTATATTCAGGCGGGAAAGACTCCTGACGGCCGAACGGAGTTTGTCGTTTGTCTTTATAAGAATTAAAGGAATGCAAAATTTATACAAATCCCCCGGATTGTAAATTGTTTTTTGATGTCTCCTATTCTACAATGGTGCTCACGAAGACAGATGGAAAATTTCGGATTTTTCATTGTGAGTTTGGCGTACAAAGGAGGCGTTCATTGTGAGCAAGTCACAACAGGCACAGGAACAGGAATCTAATATCATGATAAAAATTTCCGGCTTTATTGTTGATAAGAGAAACCTGTTCTTTTTAATTTACATCATTCTGATAATTTTTTCGGCTTTCTCGCGGAACTGGGTTCAGGTGGAGAACGAACTGTCCGCTTATCTGCCGGATACGGCGGAAACGTGCATCGGTCTGGATTTGATGGAAGAACAGTTCACGACCTATGGGACCGCGAAGATTATGGTAACAAATATCGAATATGATGCGGCAAAAGAGCTGGCGGAGGAAATAGAAGCGATGGATACGGTCGGGATGCTCGCTTTTGACAATACGGCCGACCATTACCATCATTTTTCCGCGCTGTATGATATTACCTTTGCGTACGATGAGACGGATGACAAATGTCTGGAAGCATTGGAGGAATTGAAAGAATATCTTGCAGGATATGATTTTTATGTTTCTACCGCGCTTGGGGACCAGTCATCGGAAACGATTGCCTCGGAAATGAGCATTATCGTCGTATGGGTCGCGGTTATTGTTGTTGCGGTGCTTCTTCTGACGTCGCAGACATGGGCGGAAGTGCCTGTGCTGTTACTGACATTTGTGTCAGCAGCCATTCTGAGCATGGGAACGAATTTTGTATTCGGGACGATTTCCTTCGTATCCAATTCCGTGACCGTTGTCTTACAGCTGGCGCTTTCCATTGACTATGCGATTATTTTGTGCAACCGGTATAAGGAAGAGCATGTATCGCTGCCAATCCGGGAGGCGGCAATCGTTTCTCTGAGTAAGGCCATACCGGAGATATCGTCTTCCAGTCTGACGACTGTCGGCGGCCTGATTGCGATGATGTTTATGCAGTTCGGCATCGGAAGCGATATGGCGATATGTCTGATTAAGGCGATTTTCCTGAGTCTGATGTCAGTGTTTCTGCTGATGCCGGGACTGCTTGTCCTGTTCGGAAATCTGATGGATAAGACCGTGCATAAGAATTTTATACCGAAAATTCCGTTTGTCGGGAAATTCGCACATCGGACGAGGTTTATCGTACCGCCGTTGTTTGTGGCGGTACTGGCCGTCTTTTTTATTCTGCAGAAGCATTGTCCTTATGTATACGGGTACAGCACGCTGAAAACACCGCTGTTGAATCAGTATCAGATAGCGGACAATATGATAGAGGAAAGCTTCGGAGAAAGCAATTTCGTAGCGTTAATTGTTCCGGCAGGAAATTATGATAAGGAAAGCAGACTGCTCCGGGACCTGAACGCGCGGGAGGAAGTAGATTTTTCCATAGGTCTTTCCAATACGGAGGCAATGGACGGTTATATGCTCACGGATAAGCTTTCGGCAAGACAGTTTTCGGAGCTGTTGGAACTGGACTACGAAGTTGCGGAACTGCTCTATATGGCCTATGCGGTGAATGATGAGAATTATGCGAAACTGGTGAGCGGCGTTTCCACATACAGCGTGCCGTTAATCGATATGATAATGTTTCTGTATGAGGAAGTGGAAGAGGGATATGTGACGCTGGAAGACGACCTGATGAATACGCTGGAAAGCGCATACCATCAGATGAATATCGCCAGAGAGCAGTTACAGGGTGAGGAATACAGCCGGATGCTCATATATCTGAATCTGCCGGAGGAAGGTGAGGAAACGTTTGCGTTTCTGGATGAGATGCGCGGGATGGCCCGGAAATATTATGAGGAAGGAACGGTGCTCGTTATCGGAGAGTCCACCAGCCAGTATGACCTTTGCAAGACTTTTTCCAGAGATAATACGGTAGTAAATGTGGTGTCCATTCTGGCAGTCCTTGCGGTGCTTTTGTTTACCTTTAAGTCGGCCGGCATGCCGGTGCTGCTGATTATTGTCATTCAGGGAAGTATCTGGATTAACTTTTCCTTCCCGGCCCTGATGAAATCCAATCTGTTTTTTATGAGTTATCTGATTGTCAGTTCCATTCAGATGGGTGCGAACATCGACTATGCAATCGTTATTTCGGGGCGCTTTATGGAACTGAAAGAGAAGATGAGCAAAAAAGACGCGATTATCGAGACGATGAATTTCGCCTTTCCGACGATTATTACATCCGGTTCCATGCTGGCAATTGCCGGCGTTCTGATTGGGCAGATGACTTCCGAAGCGGCGATTGCGGGCATCGGTCAGTGCCTCGGGCGTGGAACGTTTATTTCAATTTTTATCGTCATGTTCATACTGCCGCAGATTCTTTTACTCGGGGAAAAGATTATCGACAAGACATCTTTTACCGTTTCCATGCCGATTATGACACAGAAGGCGACGGGATTTATCAGTGTCAACGGCAAAATACGGGGACAGGTGAACGGCATTGTCATCGGTGAAATACACGGCATCGTACGCGGAGAAATCAATGCCATCATGGAAATGGGCGATATGATACCGCTTGATGAATTGCAGGAAACGATGCTTGCGATAGAAGGCGGAGGCGGTGCGTCCGAAGAACCGGAGAAGGATGAGGCGGAGCGTGGACCGGAAGAAGAAGGTGAAAGAAGGGGGACGGACAGGGATGAGAAAGAAACTGGTAAATAAGATACTCAGCATATTGCTTTTGACCTCTTTGATTATGACACAGATGTCGGATAATGTGGTTTTTGCGGAGGAAGCGAAGGAGGAGACGGCAGAGGATAAAGAGGTCGTCGTGATAGAAAATGTTGAAGAACTGCTGGCTTTTGCGGAAAAATGCGATACGGATGTCTGGTCTGCGGATAAGCTGGTTGAACTGCAGGCGGATATTTCCCTTGCGGGCGTTGATTTTGAACCGATTGCGGTATTTGCGGGAACATTTAACGGCAACGGGCACGCGATTACCGACCTGCATTATGTCGGTTCCGGCTATGCGGACGGTTTTTTCCGGTATATTACCCCGACAGGCATCGTGCAGAATCTGACGATATCGGGATGGGTCGAGGCCGAAAACGAAAAGAAATGTACGGGTGGTTTCTGCGGCATTAACGGCGGCTGGATTCTGGAATGCACTTTTTCGGGAAGCGTGCAGGGAAAATCCGAGACCGGCGGTATTGCGGGGGAGAACGAAAGCACGGGGACAATCAGCAGTTGTTCCGTAGTCGGTTCCGTGACCGGGTATGACAGGGCCGGCGGTATTGCCGGGAGCAATTACGGAACCATTCGGAACTGCACGAACAAAGCCGGAATTAACAGCGACAGTTCCTGGCTGGAGGAGGAAGACGAAGCAGGGCTGGAATGGCTGTTGGAGGATATATCGGAGCGGAAGCTGATAAGCGGCACGGATATCGGGGGAATCGCGGGATATTCCAAAGGGCTTTTGATGAATTGTAATAACGAAGGCATTGTGGGCTATGAGCATAACGGATATAATATCGGCGGCATCGTGGGGAGACAGTCCGGCCAGGTAATGTTCTGTCATAACAACGGTTCCGTATACGGCCGTAAGGATGTGGGCGGTATTGTCGGACAGATGGAACCGTATATCAGTGTGGAAGAGGCGGAATCGCTTTCAGAGGCGGTACAGCGGCTTCATGACCTGGTGGATATCTTTCTGGACGACGCCGGCAATACACAGGACAAAATGAGCGAGGATTTCGATATTTTGCGCAGTCATTCGGATGAAGCATTGCAAAATGCGGATTCGATTGCGGACCGGACGACGGATTTTATTGATGAAAATATCTCCGCAGTCAATGAAACGGCCGACCGGATGCGTTATTGCATGGAACAGGTTCCTTTTATCGCGGATGATGTATCTTCCGCCATCGACAGCATGAGCAGGACGACGGATGCGCTCGGCCGACTGGCCGATGCGTTGGATATGGATGGAAAAGCGGGCAGTACGGTATACGATGAAACAGCCCATGCGCGTCTGTCGCTCGTGTCGGGGGTTGGCGGAGAACTCTATGCGGACAGTGCGCTGCCTGCGGAAGGGGATGTGGTCACGCTTACGGTATCACCTATGGACGGTTACAAATTGAGCTATATCAGCGTATCTGACGCGGCGAAAAAGACCGTTGACCTGAGCATGCGCAGCGATACGGAATATACATTCGTCATGCCGGCCGACAATGTTGTTGTGAAAGCGGAATTTGTATACGATGGCAGCGCCCTGCCGGATGCAGGAGACGGCCGTGTGACGGTGATGGTGTCTCCGGCAGGTTCGCGTGATGGAGGAAGCGGCAGCCAGACAGGGAGTACGGATTCGGAAATAACGGATAACCTGTCGGACAGCGTCGGCGGTGCGCCGGGCACTGTGGATTCCGGAGAGGAGAACGATGTATCATCCGGCGATGGTTCGGCCGATACTCCGGCTGGCAGCATATCCGGCGATGTGACAGATGGTGCGGAGATTTCGGCTCCCGGCGAGGAGGCCGATGATGAGACGGGGACATCGGTTCCAGATGAAGAACCTGTATATTCCACCGACGATAAAAAGCCGGAGGGGGATTCAGAGGCGACGGATGACACAGATGCTGCCCGTAACATTGTTTCTGCAGACGGCGGAAATATCGATACAAATCTTCGGTTCCGGAAACTTGTCAATACAGCAGGGGTTCCGGGGAGCGGGAGCTCCGGGACGGAGCATACCATTGCGGTGCGCAAAAACGGCACGGATGAAGGCACATTTACCGCATATGCGGGAGATATTGTAGTCGTCAATGCGCAGCCGGATAACGGCTGCCGGACGTCCATACAAATCACGGCGAACGGCGGAGAAATTTCCCCGACGGAAAAGATGAACGGCCGTGCTTATGAGTTTACCATGCCGGACGCGGACACAGCGGTTGATGTGGATTTTATCAGGGCAGGCATTATCGTGGAATCCAATGCGGGAGGCAAAGCGGATTACAGCGTATCGGGCAATCAACTTACGCTGCATGTGAAACCGAATGCCGGCTATATGGAAAAGGAACATCCGACAGCGTTTGACGCTGCGGGGAATCAGCTGACGGTTTCCGGAAAAAGTGCAGGTGCATATGTTTATGAAATTGACATGGACGGAGCCAGTCCGCCGGTCAGCGTAAAAGTTACTTTTGCGGCGGGTACGGATTCCTCTGCAGTCAATGCTTCGAAGGATAATTTAAGCCAGAATGTCAGTTTATTGGAAACGCAAATGCAGAACGTTTCCGATACAATGTCCAAAATCAATCAGTTCATCGACGGCAGAACATGGGATGAGATAAAAGACGGCGGCGACGGGGAAACGCTGGTCGGTTATATTCTTGATTTGGCACAGGACTTATCCGATGCGGGAACGACGCTTTCCTATATACTCAGTGATTTGGCATCCATATCCAATGTGATGACGCCGTATATGGAAGACGCGCTGAAACAGGCGGATGTGGAAATAGAGTTCATTCTTGCGGATTTGGAAGATATTTTCGACGGACTGGATTCCGCTTTTGACAGAGTGCGTTCAACGGTTGTTTATGTAACCGGAAAATTTGACATTCAATTTACGGAACTGGGCAGCGAAATGGATGAATCCCTTGACAATCTCTTCGACCAGCTCAATGCCATTACTGATTATGCCGGGCAGATAAACGATGACCTGAGCGTCCGCTCCGATATTCTGGAAGCGGATATGCACGCCGTCAACGACCAGATTTCTTATATTTTCCAACTGTTCGTAGAGCGCATTGATGATGTGGAAGAACTCTATTTCGACGGAGACGGTTACGAGGATATTTCGGAGGAAGATATCGACGCAGGCACGGCCGGGAAAGTGGAGCGGTCCGTTAATAACGGTATCGTAAAAGGGGATATCAACATTGGGGGAATTGCGGGGTCTATGGCAATCGATGAGGAAGACCCGGAAGGAAATGCGGCCGGTGGTGTGAATCGTTCTTTCGGAAGCCGATACCTGACAAGATGTATACTGACCGAATGCGAAAACAACGGTCAGATTACGGCCAAAAAGGACGGAGCGGGAGGAATCGTCGGTTATATGAATCTGGGTATTGTGACGAATTGCGAGGCATACGGAAGCGTGGAAAGCGCGGAAGGCGAATATGTGGGCGGCATCAGCGGGGAATCGCTCGCCCTGATACGGAATTGCTGGTCGCTGACTTCGCTGACCGGTTCCCGGTATGTGGGCGGCATTGCAGGTTCCGGTACTAAAATCCAAAATTGTTATGCAATGGTACTGATTAATGAGGAAGCAGTACGAAAAGGCGCGATTGCAGGATGGCTGGAAACAGAAGAAGATGAACGGCTTGGTTTTCATGAAAACGTAAACGACAATTATTTTGTCGGCGGCACATTGAATGGTATCGATGATGTAAGCTATACAGGAATCGCAGAGCCTGTTACATACGCCGAACTGCTTGCGGTGGAGGGCATACCCCTGCAATATCGTCATTTACAGATAACTTTTGTGGCAGACGATAAGGTTCTTGACAGAATCGAAGTGAAATACGGAAAAGCGCTTTCGGAAATCGAGCCTCCACCAATACCGCCGGTTTCCGGAAGCTATGGAAAGTGGCCGGATGTCGCGGATATGACGATGGAAGGAAATTTTACACTGGAAGCGGAATATTGCGATACCATTATGACGCTGACCAGTGCGGAAAAAGGAACCGTTGCGGCGGATACAGAGGGAGACCGGAGCAGGCCCTGCGCCTATGTTGAAGGTCTTTATACGGAGGATGCCGCCTTGTCAGCCGCCGTTACGGAATATACGCCACAGCGGACAAAAGAAGAAGTCAATCGAAGCGCGGAATCGGTTGTTTACGAAATCCGCGTGGAAAACGGCGGCCTGTCAGCCGAAACCGTGTCGAATGTAAGGCTTTTAAATCCTTATGATAAGATGGAAACCGTATACGGGCTTGTTGACGGAACATGGGAGGAAATCGCGTACAAAGAATACGGCAAGTATATTCAGGTAAAAATGGCCGGTGCATCGGCTGCCTATTGTATTGTATCCGGGGAAAAGAACGGAACATGGATTTTGTATGGCGCAGGGGTGGCCGCGGCGCTGCTTTTCCCGGGGATGATAATCAGGAGAAAAAAGCGTAGAAGGAAAGAGAATAATAAGGAATATAGGTAATTGCGAAACGCTGTTTTCGAAGGCGCCCGTTGTACAAAACAGACAAACACCGCAGGGCACGCTTTCGCTGCACTGTCGCTCGCAACGGTGCATAAGACGCCAAAATACGGCGTCCAAACACCGGCGGCTCCCAAGCACCCTGCTTGCGATTTGTCTATTTCGCACAACTACTATCTTGGAATCATGCGTTTCGCAATTATCTAAAGAAAGAATAAGAAGAAAGAGGAATGTAAACAGGGATTGAGGTAAAAGGCAAAAACAATGGCTGCAAAGAAGACCGGGAAGCTGAGCGTCCCGGTCTTTCTGAATCGTCTAATCGTCTTAGCAGTTTACAGCCTCGAAGCGTTTATCAGCGAAAGAACGACATGGGCAGAATTATAAAAAGGATTCTCTTATATCAATGCCGTGGTTTTTCAAAAGTGCGCGCAGTCTGGCGTTTTCCATATTGGCGGCGGAAAGCTGCGATTCCTTTTTCTGTAACTTTAAAGTAAAAAGCGCGGTCTCTTCCTGCAGTTTCTTTTGATATTCCGTTGACATTTCATCTGATAGTTTAGCAGTCACTTTAGCGGTCACCTCGTCAGTTACTTTAGCGGTTACCTCGTCAGTTACCTTAGCGGTCACCTCACGAGTCACTTTGGCTGTTATCCATTCCGTCAACTGGTCTTCCAGCGCGCTGTAAGAAGGGACGATTTCTGTCAACATGTCTGTTACCTCCTTCCGTAATTTGGGATGATGTATGAATATCTGGCTGGCGGCATCACGAAGATAATTAATGTAGTCTTTGTATTGCCTTTGTGTGATATTGTTTTTGGAAAGTTCGTCATTTAATATCATGATAATCTTATTTACGAATATAGTCAACTCTTTTTTCGTAACCGGGTTTTGAGCGGAATTGAGGCGGGGCCGAAAACGCAGGAGCGTAAACGGAAGAAAAAGCGCTGGTCCTTTTCCATCTGTCCTTCCAGATGATAGATATCGGTTCCGGCAATACGCATGACAATATCCGCAAAAACAGAAGAAAGATTTTCGGGACTTGATTTTCCCGGAGCGGAATACTCTGTGGTGAGCAGTTCTATCGAAGTGCCTTCCGGGTAGTCTTTTCCAAAAGCATGTTTAAAAAGCGGAAAAAATTGTTCCGGCATATGCTGTATCATGGATTTGAGAATGCCATCCCATAATTTTCGTGCGAGCCGGGAAGGAGAATGAGCGGATGTGGGTTTGTAATTCATAAGACGAATCCCTTCATAGAAGACAGGATATAGAATCCTGAACTGATAATTATAAGAAGCGGAGCAGAACTCCAAAGACGTTTTTACTGTGAGTTACAGTGTAACACGGAAAAGAAGAAAATGCAATCTATTTATGCGGGGAAATTACGCACGAAATTACGCAGGGAAGCCTGCGCTTTCCGGCCTGCTTCCCTGCGTAAAATGTTATGCTACATACAGATACATAAAGATAAAATGACAAATGCTGCCGCCCATGACAAACAGGTGGAAAATCTCATGGGAACCGAAATACCGGTGTCTGTTATTAAAAATCGGCAGCTTCAGGGCATAAATCACGCCTCCAATCGTATAGATGATGCCGCCGGCCAAAAGCCAGAGAAAGGCGCTGTGCGGAAGCGTGCTCCACAACTGGCCGAAAACGCCGAGGCAGACCCATCCCATCGCGATATAGATAATCGAAGAGAACCATTTTGGACAGGTAATCCATAAGGCTTTGATAAGCATTCCGATGATGGCAATCGTCCAGACAACGGTCAACAGCGTATATCCGAGACTGCCGCCTAAAACAATCAGACAGACCGGCGTGTAGGAGCCTGCAATCAGGACAAAAATCATCATATGGTCTATTTTGCGGAATACCCGCAGAATCCGGTCTTTGACCATGACACTGTGATAGAGCGCACTTGCGCCGTACAGAGCAATCATACTGAGCATAAAGACTGTCATTGCAACGAAAGCGGTAAGACCGTCTGAGACCGCTGCTTTTATCAAAAGGGGCGTTGAGGCGAAAACCGCCAGCATCATGCCGATAAAATGAGTAATTGCGCTTCCGGGTTCACGAATTGTTATTTGCATAATTTCTCCTCCTTTTCCATTCATATTTTCTGAAAACGATATGAATATGAAAAACTTTGGTATGTAGTTTTAAAAACTACATATGGCACATTTAAACTCTACACCATATAATATGCAAAGTCAACATAAAAATACACAGATATTTCACCCTTTGGGCTTTTTATTGTTTTTTCCGATGTGCCGCGCTATAATGGGCGTTAGCAAAAGATTTGGCCGCTCGGCCAAAATGACGATGAAAAGGGAATGGGATGCGATGGAACGGCATAAAATTTTGCTCGTTGAAGACGATGCGGAAATCAGCGAAATGCTGAAAAATTATCTGGAAACGGAAAACTATGAGGTTGTCTGTGCTTTTGACGGAGAAGAGGCGTGCAAAAAGTTTGATTCTGTGCATTTTCATCTGGTTCTTCTGGATTTGATGATACCGAAAATCACCGGTATGGATGTGATGCGGCATATCCGGAAAAGCAGTTTTGTTCCCGTTATCATCCTGTCCGCCAAAGACACGGAGTCCGATAAGACACTGGGGTTTGCGCTCGGAGCGGATGACTATATTACGAAGCCTTTTTCCGTGGTGGAAGCGCTGGCCCGAATCAAGGCCAATATTCGAAGAGCGATGCAGTATGACAATACGGAGCCGCAGCCGGCTGTTTCCGGAAAAAACGAGGAAGAAGTCATCACCGTCGGAGAGTTGACAATGAATCTTTCGGATTATACGCTGACCAAAAACGGAAAGCCTGTGGAACTCACCGCGAAGGAATTTGAAATTCTGAAATTATTGATGCAGAACCCAAAAAAGGTTTATACAAAGGAACAGCTTTACTCCCTTGTCTGGAACGATGCGTATTTTGGAGATGAGAATGCCGTCAACGTGCATATCAGCAGACTCCGGAATAAAATTGAAGAGGATTCCCGTAACCCAAGATATGTGCTGACGGTATGGGGAATCGGGTACAAACTGGGGAATGAAGGGAAAGGAATCTAATCGTGAACGATGAAATCATTATCTTTTTTTTAATTTCAGTCATCTTCTTTTTGCTGTTCGTAATATTGTGTCAATTTATGGCATACCGTATAAAACCGCGGGCCGGGATGCGGGAAATCAGCCGGAAACTGAAAGAAATCAACGATACCGGAAATAACGAAAAGGTTTTTACGTTTACGGATAATGCGGAACTGAAAGAGCTGGCGGCGCAGATAAACAGGCTTTTGGAAAAGCACTTAAAAACAAAGGCGAATTACAGGCATTCCGAGATGGCTTCCAAAAAGATGCTTTCCAATATTTCCCATGATATCAAAACGCCCATGACGGTCATTTTGGGATATCTGGAAATTTTGCGGATGAATGGCGGAGAATCGGACGAAATGCTGACAAAAACGGAACAGAAGGCGAAGGACGTCATGGAATTGATAAATCAGTTTTTTACGCTTTCCAAACTGGAGTCCGGCGATATGACGATGGAACTTTCGCGAATCAATCTCAGCGAAATCTGTCGTGAAAGCGTTCTGGATTTTTATGAGATACTTACGAAGGAATCGTTTCAGGTTGACATTTTTCTGCCCGGAGAGCCGGTTTATATACAGGGAAACAAAGAGGCCATACAGCGTATTTTATCGAATCTGATTTCTAATGTGATTCGTTACGGGGCCGATGGAAAGTATTTTGCATTATCGCTGCGCACGGATAAAAAATCGGTTTTGCTGGAAGTGACGGATAAGGGGAAAGGAATTGATAAGGCGTTTGCGGACAGCGTGTTCGAGCGCCTTTTTACGATGGAGGATTCCCGCAACCGCAGGATTCAGGGGAATGGCCTGGGCCTTGCGATAGCGAAAAACCTTGTGGAACAGCTTGGCGGAACGCTCACGCTTGAGAGCATTCCTTATGAAAGAACGACTTTTACAATAAGCCTGCCGGAAGTGAAGTCTTATGTCCCCTGAAAAATACCCTGAAACGGGAATCTTTTAAATTTTTTCCTGCGAAAGAAATTTGTAAGAATTGAGAAATAGTTTTGAAAATCCCGGCGGTTACAATGGTATTTGAAAGGGGGCAGAAAAATGCCATATATAATACAGACGAATCAACTTACCAAAACCATTTCAGGAAAGAACATCGTATCGAATGTCAGTCTTCATGTGAAAAAAGGAGAAATTTACGGATTTCTTGGGCCGAACGGCGCCGGGAAGACGAGCGTTATGAAAATGCTGACCAATCTTTGGAAGCCGACGACGGGCAGCATCGAGATTTTCGGCGAAACGCTTACGCCGAAATCTTATGAAGTTTTAAAACGGATGGGAAGCATTCTGGAAATTCCCGTTTTTTATGAACATCTGTCAGGACGGGAAAATCTGAGGCTGCATTGTGAATACATGGGTTTTTACCAACATGGCAGCATCGAAGAAGCGCTGGATATGCTCGGACTTAACGATGCGGCCGGAAAACCGGTGCGGAATTATTCTCTCGGCATGAAAGAGCGGCTCGGCATCGCCCGGGCGATTCTGACAAAACCGGAACTTCTCATTCTTGACGAGCCGACAAACGGCCTTGACCCGGCGGGCATGAAACAGGTACGCGGCCTGCTGAAAACACTTTGTACGGAATACGATATCACGATTATGGTTTCCAGCCATATTCTGTCGGAAGTGGAAAATATAGCCGATACGATAGGGGTCATTTCTCACGGTGAAATGAAACAGGAAATCAGCATGAAGGAAATTGAACAGTTAAGTCTTGCCTATCTGGAGCTGAATGTTCCGGATGTCAGGAAGGCCGCCTATGTGCTGAGCGATAAGATGGGACTTTCCAATTTCAGAATTATGGAAAACGGAGAAATCCGCGTCTATGATTCCTCCGTTACCACACAGGAGTTGTCAAAGACTTTGATTCTGAATGATGTAGAAGTAGTCTCGCTTGGAAAGAAAACCGGAAATCTGGAAGAATACTTTCTGAAAATGACTGCTGACAAACAGGCTTAATAAATGCGTGACGCGAAGTTTCCACCTGCGGTTTTCGTCCGCAGGACGTAGAAAGGTATGGGTATTATCATGTTAAAACTGATTAAATTAGAATGGAAAAAAAATAATATTGGCAAAAGTATTTGGATAGCAATGATTATGACGGCGGTATTGTGCCTTTTCATTGTCGGTACATCCGGGGAGCTGCTTTCCATCGCGGCAGCGAGTCTGTATGATAACAACGGAAATCCTGTCGGAACGGATGCGGCGTCTGTGGCGGGAATGGAGTTTTACGGGAGAAACATATTTGATGCGACGGTGGGAATTTTTACGAATATGTCTTTTATTATCTTCACGGGTGTCATGCTTGCGGGATACATTGTCGGAGCATATGAAAAAGGAACGATGCGCCTGATGTTTTCATATCCGATTAAACGGAGAAAAATAATCCTGTCAAAAATACTTGCTGTCTGGATATTCAATGTTGCGGCGCTTATTATCAGTAAAGTCTTTATCAGTGTTGTTTTGCTTACGGCAAATCCCATTGCCCGCATAACCACTGAGGAGATACAAATTGATTCGCCCCGGTTCTGGCTGTATCTTCTGCTGAATTCCGTGGTGATGGTGAGTATCGCTTTTACAGCCCTGCCGGTGGGATTGCAGTTTCGTTCTTCGAAGGCGGCAATCGTGGCTGCCGTAATCGTTGTCTGTTTTTCGCAGGGAAATATCGGTTCCTATACACTGGCCGACAGCGCGCCTTTTTATCTGATGCTGCTTGTACTGGCGGCGGCAGCGGTTTTTCTGTCGATATACAATGTGGAGAGGAAAGACGTGGGGTAGGGGAGGGTTTTTCAATCCTCCTCAATCACATGAATCTCAAGATAATCGAAATCAATGCTTTCGATAAAGTTATCCTGTGTGAAACGGGTCTTGTCATATCGTTTGAAATCCTGGATATTGGAGTCCAGCCAGATTGGTTTGCTGAGGTTGAACTGATAGCATACTTCCTCTAACGCATGAAAGACCTTGTGTGTTCTCGTCTCGTTCCGGTCGTCGCAGATGACGGTGTCTTTTAACATATGATTGTTCTGAAATTCTCTTGCCCATAAACGAAACATAAGCGGCTCCTTCTTCAAGTACTATACAGTTACTATACAGGCCGTGTTTCCAAATGTAAATATGAAATATTACCTTTTTCTTTTTCTCCGAAAATGCTAGAATATTTTCATGAAAACAAATGCGGACAATACATCCCCTCAAAAATACCATACATTTTCAGGCGGCATAACGGCTCTGCCGAGGGACAGGCGGTTTCTGAAGTATACTTTCGGCCTCGGCTTTCTGCTGGCGCTGTCGTTTGTGCTCGGCAGTATGCTGACAAATGAACACCGGACATGCCGCAGTCTTGTGGAACTGATTCAAATGCTGGCGACACTTGCGGTTATGACATTTATGTCATCGATTGTGACCGGACTGCTTTTTATGTTTCTGACGGCATTGCGTGACGGCGGCGTAAAGAGCAGAGCCGGGCGGAAAGAATATGACAGCCCGTTTGTATTCGCTTTTTATGCGGTGGTCATAATATTGTGCTGGATTCCTATATTTCTGGCATATTATCCTTCCGTTTTTGCATATGATGCGGAGGGGCAGCTTTATCAGGTTATGGCACAAGATTATAGCACCCATCATCCATTGATACATACACTATTTTTAGGGGCCTTTTTTAAACTGGGAGAGAAACTGCCGGGCTCTTATTCATCGGGGATGGCGCTGCATTCCATCGTGCAGCTGTTTTTTATGGCGATGATTTTAGGGTATGTTCTGACCGTTTTGTACCGTGAAAGAACGTCATGGGTGATGCGCATCGCGCTGCTTCTTTTTTATGCGTTTTTTCCGGTCAATTCCGTGCTGGCGGTCAGTACGACCAAAGATGTGCTTTTTTCCGGACTGGTATTGTTGTATGTCGTGATGTCGGACCGGTGGTTTGGCCAAGAAGATGATACAAAAGGATTCGGATGGAAGTTTGTGTTTTTTTCCGTCCTGATGCTGCTATTCCGCAACAATGCGATATATGCCTGGGCCGTTTGCCAGCCGTTCCTTCTGTTTTTTGCCCGAAAAAAAGGACTGTTAAAACGCTATGCAGTCATTGCGGCAGCGACGCTGTTTCTGTTCGGCATTGGAAGCGCAGGGCTGAAAACGGCAGTTTCCGCACAAAGCGGAAGTCCCAGAGAGATGCTGAGTGTGCCGCTGCAGCAGATGGCCAGGACGCGGGTTATGCACGAAACGGAGATTGACGATGCCATGCGGCGCAGACTGGATGCTTATCTTCCGTCGGAGTGGGTATTTGCCGCATATAATCCCTATCTGGCGGACCCGGTCAAGAATCGTGCGATTATCCATGACGACCCGGCGGGGCTCATCAGAACATGGGCTCAGCTCGGCATGCAGTTTCCGCTGACATATGTGGACGCTTTTCTGGATAATTCCATCGGTTACTGGTATCTGGCCGATAAAACGCATTCGACCATATACGGCGTCGGTACGGAGAGCGGATTTGGCTATCTTTCCACGGATAACCGGACAATGCCTGCCGGATATGAAATCGTGGAACACAGTTATCTCCCGGAGCTGCGTTTTTTCATGGAACGGCTCATATCGGATAATGCGTATCAGAAAGCGCCGGTTCTGCCCATTATCTTCGCGCCGGCATTTTATTGGTGGCTGCTGTGCCTGTACATCGCTTTTTTTCTGTACAGGAAAGAGTATAAAATGCTGATACCGGCGCTTTTTCCGGCAGCCTATTATCTGACGCTGCTGCTGTCTCCGACAGTCCTGATACGCTATATGTATCCGTTTGTACTCTGCAGCCCCATGATGTTGTGTCTGACAGGAAGAGATTTTACAAAACATGGTACAAAAATAGACAATAAAAATTAAAATTTGATAAAAAAATTGTGAAATATATACATTTTCCATAAAGTGTGATAAAATGAAATCAGAGCAAAAACACTGATTAACGGGCAAATGTCCGGCTGAGTCTGCAGGAAAGCGCGGGGGTGTGAATTTGCGAGTGAACATACCGCATAGAAAATGAACGGGAAGAACGAGCGGTATAGAATAAAGGAAAAATGTGTGTAAAAGGAGCATAAAAACTGAATATGGACGTTAGTACAGATAGGAATGATATAGACAGTTGGAAAGAAGTGACCCTGATTTACAATTCGGCATTAAAACAGATTTCAACGAAACTGGAAATACTGAACGATGAATTTCAGCATGTACACAGATATAATCCGATAGAACATATTAAATCTCGTATTAAAACGCCGGAAAGCATCGTAAAAAAATTAAAGAAACATGGCTATGAATCCACAATCGGCAATATGGTGCGCTATGTCAATGATATTGCGGGCATTCGTGTCATCTGCTCTTTTACCTCCGATATTTACCAGATTGCGGAAATGATAAGCAACCAAAGTGACATCAATGTCATTTCGGTAAAGGATTATATCGTGAATCCGAAGCAGAGCGGCTATAAAAGCTATCATATGCTTGTGACAGTTCCCGTTTATCTGTCCGACCGCATTGAGCAGACGAAGGTCGAAATACAGATACGAACCGTAGCGATGGATTTCTGGGCGAGTCTGGAGCATAAAATACATTATAAATTCGAAGGAAATGCGCCGGACAGCATCAGGGACCAGCTGGTGGAATGTTCGAGAATCGTATCGGATTTGGATGCCAGGATGCTGAACCTGAATAAGGAGATTCAGCAGTTGGGAGAGAGATAGAAACGCAGGCTGTCTGGCCTGCGTTTTTTTATTTTGAAATGTTTTATCCTGAAATGAGGAGTGCCCAGGCGTCTTGCGACACCCGGGCTATTATGAAAAAATTTATCTATGTGTTTATCACTTGTTAAGTTATTTATATTATAGACAGAAATTATGAATAAATTATGAACATGGTATGAAGTTATCGTTAATTCTTATAAAAAACGAAAAACGGGGTGGGGAAAAATGTAAAAAGTGCACAAAAACGGGGCTTTTGCAAGTGAAATCACAATGCCGCATATGCGGAACAAATGCTATTCATCGCAGAGCAGAATCTGACATTCTGCTCGCATCCTCAGCGTAAAACGCTTCGGAATGGAGGGAAGATTGAAAATATAATTTTCAATCGCGAGATTTGTGTCTGCGCGCTGCTTGCCACAAACTCGTTTATGCGCAAAAAGCAGCGCAGAAATGGAGTTAAATATGAAGAACGATAAATGTCTGGTTTGTGAAAGAATCGCAATGATAAAGGAAAACAAGAATCCGTATTTTGTCCGCGAGCTCAATACGGGATATGTTGTAATCGGAGACCAGCAAAGGATAAAAGGGTATAGTCTGTTTCTGTGTAAACAGCATGCGTATGAGTTGCATGAGCTGGAACCGGGTTATCGGGATGAATTTCTTCATGAAATGGCCGTGGTGGCGGAAGCGGTATATCACGCCTTTCGTCCGGATAAATTAAATTATGCGCTGTTGGGTGTGGGAGGCGGTCTGCATATGCACTGGCATATACATCCGAGAAGACAGGGCGATACGCCTTCAGCCGGTCCGGTCTGGCAGCTCGGAAAGGAATTAACCGACAGAAAATATAATCCAACGGAGGAAGAACTGGAATCGTTGAAAAGGAAGCTGAACGAAGAACTGGATAAGCTTTTACAATAAATCCCAGAGCGCCCAGAGCACCAGAACAGATACACGATTGCGGTCATTGGCTTTTCGTGGTATAATTGCCGTAATTGTTACAATCAGCTTATGCCGTCGAAAGAGAAAGGGGCCGGAAAAGAATGGATACTTTTATGGATAAATTTGCACAGAGGAAAAAAGCGCAGGGGATGATTGATGCGAATGCCGCCGCGGACGCTGCGAAGCTGGAGAAACTCAGAAATCAGGTAAATGAGTATGAGCTCCTGTTACAGGACATGCGTAAAGTCAATCTGAAAACCGCAGAGAATGTTGATAAAATGCGCAAGGCTATCCAGACCGGCATCGAAAAGCTCGAGGCATTTCAGACAGAAAATGCGGCACAGGCCGAGAAAGATAAGGTATTGTCGGATATAAAAAGTCAGCTTGAGGAACTTCTTCCGGCCATAAAAGCGCAGCAGGATACGCTTACAGGAGAAATAAAAGAGAGGCAGGATGCGCTTACAGGAGAAATAAAAGAGAGACAGGATGCGCTCGCCGAAGAAATAAAAGCGCAGCAGAATGCGCTCACCGGAGAAATAAAGGAGCAGCAGAAAATGCTTGCCGGAGAAATGAAAGCGCAGCAGGAAACGTTTTCCGAAGATTTGAAAAGGCAGCAGGATGCGTTTGCGGGAGAGATGAAGAAACAGATGGAAGAGGCGTTCCGCCAGTCGGAAGACTCTTTTCATAAAGAGAGCGTAAAGGTTTATCGAAATGTGCAGGCAGCCATGACGGAAGAACTGGGAAAGCAGACGGAAGCGTTGACGGCGGCGCAGAAGGAATCCGGGAAGAAACAGAGAGCCGTCCTGCCTCTGACAGTGATAATTTTATTGTTGCTTTTGGCTGATATTGCAATACAGCTGTCTAATTTTAAACTGTTTTAGCAGGAAATAATTTTGTGACATTACTGTCATATGACGGAGAAAGGCGTGGTCTTTTTTATGGGAAAACAGAATTTTAAACCGGGCAATATGCTTTATCCGCTTCCGGCGGTTCTGGTCAGCGCGGCGGACAAAAAAGGGAACAGCAATCTTTTAACGATTGCATGGGCGGGAACAATCTGTTCCGACCCGCCGATGGTATCGATTTCCGTCAGGCCGGAACGATACTCTTATCATATGATAGAAGAAACGGGCGAATTTGTCGTCAACCTGACGACGGAAAACCTCGCCTTTGCGACCGACTACTGCGGCGTGAAAAGTGGGAAAGATGTGGATAAATGGAAAGAATGCGGACTTCATAAGATACCGGGTGAAAAGGTAAGCGTTCCGATGGTGGAAGAAAGTCCGGTCAATCTGGAATGCCGGGTCGTTGAGAAAAAAGAACTTGGTTCTCATCATATGTTTCTTGCAGAAGTGGCGGCGGTTCATGTGGATGAGCGTTACATGGATGAGACGGGAAGATTTCATTTGAACGATGCAAAACCGCTTGTTTATTCTCATGGCAGGTATCTTTCCACCGGAAAAGAAATCGGCTTTTTCGGATACAGCGTGCAGCGAAAGAAACAAAGATGAAGATGAAACGTTTTATTGTCAGCAGTCTGTTGTTCTTTTGCCTGGCTTGTGTGGAAATGGGCATTTTCATTGAGGGATGGCGGCAGTCCTGGGGCGGGAGCGGCTTTGCAGGCAACATTTCGCTGGAACTTAACGAAGCGGGAGAAATCGGGACTGATTTTCTGGTATATACGATTCCGGTAATTGTCATTGGAATGTTTCTTATCCGTGTGCTGTTGTGTATCAAAAAAAGCAGGTCTGTGAAAGAACTTCTCATTGATATTGCCGGCGCAGTATGCGGTATCGGTCTTATGATTGGGATGTTGGCGATAATGCCTGCGTATTTTTATGCGAATCCGGTTCTTTGGATTGGAAGATGGATAACCGCTTTTCTGTTTAATACGTTTGACTGGACGGATTATCCGATACCTTAAAAGTGAAAAATTAATCAGATTTCGGATGGAGCAGACTGCCGCGGACGATGGCGTCTGCTCCATATTTTTGGCGTATGGAATCCAGCGCCTGCTCGAGGCGGGCTTCTTTGGCAGCCGATATATGAGAACCGGAGCCGCTTCCTTTTTCCTGAATGGCAGGCAGGTCGAACAGGCTGAGCTGTACGGGTTCATGTGCGGAAACAAGCTTGGAAGAGCGGATGCCGAGCAGCCGTATGGGCGTACCGTTCCAGAGTTCATCGAAGAGCGCGCAGGCAGTCCGGTAAATGGTATCGCTGCCGGCGGTCGGGCTTTGCATGGTGGTCTGGTGTGATACTTTTTGAAAAGTATTATATTTGATTTCTACGCTGAGCATTTCGGCGTTCTGTTTTGCGCTGCGGAGTCTGTGGGCAACGGACTCGGCCAGCGCAAGAAGGACGCGGTATGCTTCTTCTTTTGTCATGGCGTCTTTGGATAACGTGGTTGAATTACCGATGCCCTTTGCCTCGGCCTGCTCCGTTTCCACAACGGAATCATCGATGCCGTTCGCATATTCCCATAAAATCTTACCGTGGCTTTTCAGGTGCGCGGTCAAAATGGACACATCGCTTTGGGCCAAATCGCCAATCGTCATGATTTCCAGTTTATGAAGCGTTTCGACGCTGGAATGTCCGCACAGAAATAAAGAGGAGACCGGGAGGGGCCACATCTTTTCCTGAATTTCATAAGAATAGAGTGTATGCGTCAAATCCGGTTTTTGAAAATCGGATGCCATTTTAGCCAGCACTTTGCGGTCGGAAATGCCGATATTGACCGTAAATCCAAGCTGTTCCCGTATCCGGGCGCGGATATGTTCCGCTGCGGCTTCCGGGGAAGGAAACAATTCTTTTACCGGGGTATAGTCCATATAGCATTCGTCGATGCTGACCTGTTCCAGATCCGGGCAGATATCGTAAAGAAGCTGCATCAGTTCCCCGCTTCTTTTATCATACAGACGGTGGTCCGGCGGCTCGATATGCAGTATTGGACATTTGCGCATGGCATTGACGATGGGCTCCCCCGTTACGATGCCGAACGCTTTGGCGGGAATGGATTTGGCGAGTACGACACCATGCCGTTTCGCCATATCGCCGCCGATGATGGCGGGAATTGAACGAAGGTCGGTGTCACAGCCGCGCTGCATTTTCTCCAGCGCGCTCCAGCTTAAGTATGCGGAATTAACATCGATATGAAATATGATTTGTTCCATCCCGGCGGGGCCTCCTTTTTATCGTTCCATGAGCATTGACGCAGCATGCCTCCAAAGAGAAGGCCGTGCTGCCCGGCATTTGTTTGACTATGATTATTTTACCACGAATCCGCCGTAAAGGAAGCGGAATATCTCTTTACTTTTTCGGGAAATACTGTTAAAATATGAAATGTTACGAATTTGTTACAATTTGCGAAAAGCATTGTAAAAGGCGGAGAGGGAATCGAATGGAGTTATTTTTATGAAATTTATCAGCAAACATTATAAAAAAATGAAAATTGCATATATTAAGACTGCAGGATTTGCAGCAGTCGTCACAGCTTTTTTTCTGCCGCATTATCAGAAACTGGAAAGTACGGGAGATAATCTGTTCATTGTCAGTCTGAATGGGGAAGAAGTAGGCGTTATGGGTGATTTGGAAGAGGTGGACAGCTGCCTTATCGCAGCCCGGCGGGAGATTGCCGGCAACAGCGATGAAATGGTGCTTGCCGACAGCGAACTGACTTATGAAGGTCAGGAAGTGCTGTGGGGTGAGATTGACGACGACAGCGTTATCATTGAGAATATGGCGGCGGTTCTCCGCAACAGTGAAAGAGAAACGCTGAACCGGTCCTACACGGTGAAAATCAATGAATACACTGTGAATCTTTCCAGTGCGGAAGAGGTGCTTGCATTATTACAGGCTTCTCTTGGAAAATATGATACGGAAAAGGAATACTATGTGGATTTGGTAATGGACCCTGACCGGGAACTTACCGTGCTGACCACCGCTATCTGTGCCAAAGAAGAGGCTGTGGAAGAAGAGCGGGAAATGATTGTCAGCGCCGGTATTGATGCGGAGCTTGATGATATTTTTGCTTCCGTGGAGCCGGAAGTGGAAAAAGATTTTTCCGATTATGAACTGGGGCTTCAGACAATCGGATTCGGCGATACGGTGGAGGTCGTGGAGGCTTATCTTCAGGACTATGAAATCACATCTTTACAGGATGCGATAGAAGAAGTCACGAAAGACCAGGAGAAAGAGCAGATTTATGAGGTGGTATCGGGCGACACGCTTTCTCAGATTGCAGAGCGGAATGAACTGACGCTGGACGAGCTGATTGCCATGAATGACACAATTGATGATGCCAGTTCGACCATCCGCGTCGGGGACGAGCTTATCATTACGGTTCCGGAGCCGGAGCTTTCCGTAGAGCGTACGGAAGAAGTTTATTACGAAGAAGATTATGAAGCGGAAATTATCTATGTGGATAATGACGACTGGTATACGACGCAGACCAAAACATTACAGGAACCTTCGGCCGGTCACAGAATCGTTGTCGCGGACGTGTCTTACCGCAACAAAGAAGAGGTGTCGCGGGAAATCCTGAAAGAAGAAATTACTTATGAAGCGGTTCCGAAGATTGTTGAGCGGGGAACAAAAATTCCGCCGACCTATATCAAACCCATTTCCGGCGGAAGACAGTCGTCCGGATTCGGCAGAAGAAACGCACCGACGAGGGGCGCAAGCACCTATCATAAGGGCATCGACTGGGCAACGCCGACAGGTACGGCAGTCATGGCTTCCTCCGCAGGAACGGTTGTGAAAGCGGGATGGGGAAGCGGATACGGTTATGTTGTCTATATCAACCACGCCGACGGCCGACAGACCAGATACGGCCATCTGAGCAAAGTTCTGGTAACGACCGGCCAGACCGTCTCACAGGGCCAGAAAATTGCCCTGAGCGGAAACACCGGCGTCAGCACCGGACCGCATGTGCACTTTGAAATTTTGATAAACGGTTCTCAGGTCAACCCGCTGAACTACCTGAATTAAAGAAATGCGGCAGAAATGCTCAGCCAGCGTCTCAGAGCGAGAAAGATATGCGCAGTAAATTGAAGAAATGTTCAGTCAGCGTTTCAGAGCGAGAAAGATATGCGCAGCAAATCGTAGAAATTCATAGGCGGTGTCCCCGTGAAGAATGTCTCAGAGAGACATTCTTCAGTGCGAGAAAGATTTGCGCAGCAAATCGTAGAAATTCTTAGGCGGCGTTTTCTGACGCCTTAGAATTTCTTCTCGCACTTTACAAATGTGAAAATTATGGTATACTGTATGGTAATTATTCAGGATAAACAGGATGCCCTTCATGGCTCCTTTACGATACGATAAATCAGGATGGAAAATATAATAATATTTGCATTTGAATTGATGCAGGGGACTATATATGGAACAATATGCGATTAAAGGTGGGAATCCGTTAGTCGGAGAAGTGGAGATAGGCGGTGCGAAAAATGCTGCGCTGGCCATTCTGGCCGCTTCCGTAATGACGGATGAGACTGTTTTGATAGAAAATGTACCGGATGTAAGAGATACCAATGTGTTATTGCAGGCGATGGAAAGCATTGGCGTTATTGTAACAAAGTTAGACAGACACACGATTAAAGTCAACGCCGCTCAGGTTCATGACCTGATTATCGAAGACGATTATATCAAAAAAATCCGGGCGTCTTATTATCTGATAGGGGCGCTTCTTGGGAAATACAGAAAAGCCGAAGTTGCATTGCCGGGCGGCTGCAATATCGGACTGCGGCCAATCGACCAGCATATCAAAGGCTTTCGTGCGCTAGGCGCCAATGTCAGAATTGAGCATGGTCTGATTATCACCGAAACGGAAAAATTAATCGGGAATCACATTTATATGGACGTCGTAACGGTTGGTGCGACCATTAATGTGATGATGGCGGCTGTTATGGCGGAAGGACAGACGATTATTGAAAATTCGGCAAAAGAGCCTCATGTGGTAGATTTAGCGAACTTTTTGAACAGTATGGGCGCCAATATCAAGGGAGCCGGTACAGATGTCATCAAAATTAAAGGCGTTTCCAGGCTGCACGGAACGGAATATGCAATTATCCCCGACCAGATTGAAGCCGGCACTTTTATGTTTGCGGCGGCTGTAACAAAAGGAGATGTGACGGTCAAGAATGTTATCCCGAAGCATTTGGAATCCATCAGCGCGAAACTTCTGGAAATCGGATGTGAACTGGAGGAATCTGACGATGCCGTCAGGGTGGTTGCCTCCAAACCGCTTGGACATACGCATGTCAAGACACTTCCTTATCCCGGATTTCCGACGGATATGCAGCCGCAGATTACGGTTGCGCTCGGACTTTCCGGCGGAACGAGCATCGTGACGGAAAGCATTTTTGAGAACCGTTTCAAGTATGTGGACGAGCTCACCAGAATGGGAGCCAATATCAAAGTAGAAAGCAACACCGCAATTATCGACGGCGTTGAGAAATATACCGGCGCAAGCATATCGGCCCCGGACCTTCGCGCAGGAGCGGCGCTCGTTATTGCGGCTTTGGCGGCGGAAGGTACGACGACTATCGACGATATCCAGTATATCGAACGCGGTTATGAGGATTTCGATTTGAAGCTGCAGTCTCTTGGCGCACAGATAGAAAAAATCAGCACCGAACGGGACCTTCAGAAATTTAAACTGAAAGTTGTCTGATGTGGACAAGAATATTTTTCAGAAATTTTTCGGAAGTTTGCAATATTTCTATTGACAGCAGTATGTAATTAGTGTATGTTACATGTAGATATGAAAATTCAATATTGTGTGTTCTCTTATTCAGAGTGGTGGAGGTACATAGGACCGGTGAAACCACAGCAACCCCAGAATGGAAGGTGCTAACCTGAGCGAACAAACTGCCCGATGGCAGCTCGAACAATAAGAGGATTTGATTATCGACTGTCAGGTCCGCTTATTAAGATAAGCGGATTTTTTTGTACAGATTTGTCAAACCAAAGTAAACAAAAAGGAGAAGAGAAAAGATGGAAAAGAGATTATTTACTTCTGAATCAGTAACAGAAGGACATCCCGACAAAGTCTGCGACGCGATTTCAGACGCGATTCTGGATGCCTGCATGGAAAAAGACCCGATGAGCCGCGTTGCCTGTGAGACTGCAACCTGTACAGGTTTTGTTCTCGTAACGGGCGAGATTACAACAAATGCTTATGTGGATATTCAGAAAATCGTGCGCGATACCGTTAAGGAAATCGGTTATACCAAATCAGAGTATGGTTTTGACGGCAATACCTGTGCCGTTATGGTTGCGATTGACGAACAGTCCGCAGATATCGCGATGGGCGTTGACAAAGCGTTGGAAGCAAAACGTCAGGAAATGTCCGAAGAAGAAATCGAAGCAACCGGCGCCGGCGACCAGGGTATGATGTTTGGATATGCGACGAACGAAACGGAAGAATTTATGCCTTATCCGATTTCCCTCGCTCACAAGCTTGCATTACAGCTGACGAAAGTTCGGAAAGACGGCACATTGAAATATCTGAGACCCGACGGAAAGAGCCAGGTGTCCGTAGAATATGATGAAAACGGCAAACCGGTAAGACTTGAGGCGGTTGTTTTATCGACACAGCATGATGCAGATGTGACACAGGAACAGATTCACGAAGATATTCAGAAATATGTATTCGACCCGGTACTTCCGGCGGAACTTATTGATGCGGATACAAAATTCTTCATCAATCCGACCGGCCGTTTTGTTATCGGCGGACCGCACGGCGATGCAGGTCTGACAGGCCGTAAGATTATCGTAGATACATATGGCGGTTATGCTCGTCACGGCGGCGGCGCTTTCTCCGGCAAAGACTGTACGAAGGTAGACCGTTCCGCGGCATATGCGGCGCGTTATGTTGCAAAGAACATCGTAGCAGCAGGACTTGCAGAAAAATGTGAGATTCAGCTGTCATACGCAATCGGTGTAGCACATCCGACTTCAATCATGGTAGATACTTTCGGAACCGGAAAAGTGTCCGATGAGAAACTCGTGGAAATCGTTCGCGAGCAGTTTGACCTTCGTCCGGCCGGCATCATTAAGATGCTTGACCTGCGTCGTCCGATTTACAAACAGACAGCGGCTTACGGACACTTTGGTCGTAACGACCTCGACCTGCCCTGGGAGAAACTGGACAAGGTAGATGTGCTGAAAAAGTATCTGTAATTTGTGAGAAATGTTTCCGAAAAGGATATGTCGAAAGGCATATCCTTTTTTTGTAAAGTATTGTATACTAGGTTGAAGAAGACTTGCAAAACAAGTCTTCTTCAACCGAAAGAATGCCCTGAAAGGGCATTCTTCCTGATGACAATATCCTGAGGTGGTTGAGGGGGACTGTGACATGCAGTCTTCTTCAACCTGGGATAGTCAGGGCATCAAAGTCGGAACAAAGAAACGAGAGGTTACCACATGGCTTTTGCACATTTACATGTCCATACGGAATATAGTCTATTGGACGGTTCGAATAAAATCAAAGAATATGTCAAACGGGTAAAAGAACTCGGTATGGAGAGCGCGGCAATTACAGACCATGGCGTTATGTACGGCGTGATTGATTTCTATAAGGCCGCGAAAGATGCGGGCATCAAACCGATTCTCGGCTGTGAAGTTTATGTTGCGCCAAACTCCCGTTTTGATAAAGAACTGACCGGCGGCGAAGACCGGTATTACCATCTCGTTCTTCTGGCGGAAAATAATATCGGCTATGAGAATCTTACGAAAATCGTCAGCCGGGGACATACGGAAGGATATTATTACAGGCCTCGTGTGGATATGGAAATCCTGCGGGAATTTCATGAGGGAATTATTGCGCTTTCCGCCTGTCTGGCGGGCGAGGTGCAGCGGTATATTCAAAAAGGTATGCTGGATGAAGCGAAAAAGTCCGCGCGGAAATATGAAGACTGTTTCGGCAAAGGCAATTTTTTCCTGGAACTTCAGGACCACGGCATTCCGGCCCAGAAAACGGTTAATACGGCGCTTTTGAATATGAGCAGGGAATTGGAAATTCCGCTCGTGGCCACGAACGACGTACATTATACTTATGCGGAAGATGAAAAGTCCCATGATATTCTGCTTTGTCTGCAGACAGGGAAAAAACTGGCGGATGAGGACCGGCTGCGTTATGTGGGCGGACAATATTATGTAAAAAGCGAAGAAGAAATGAAAGGCCTTTTTCCATATGCCTGGGAGGCAGTGGAAAATACACAGCGCATTGCGGACCGGTGTCATGTGGAAATTGCGTTCGGCGTTTATAAAGTGCCTCATTACGAAGTGCCTGAAGGATATGATTCCTGGGGATATCTGAACAAGCTTTGTCTGGACGGACTGGCAAGACGATATCCGGAAGATGACGGGACGCTCCGGAAGCGGATGGACTATGAATTGGACATTATTCATACGATGGGGTTTGTGGATTATTTTCTTATCGTGTGGGATTATATTAATTATTGCAGGGAAAATGGAATCGCGGTAGGGCCGGGGCGTGGCTCCGCGGCAGGAAGTATTGTTTCCTACTGTCTTCGAATCACGGATATCGACCCGATTAAATACAATCTGCTGTTCGAGCGTTTCCTGAATCCGGAACGTGTTTCCATGCCTGATATTGACGTGGATTTTTGCTATGAAAGAAGGCAGGAAGTGATTGACTATGTCGGTCGAAAATATGGCACGGATAAGGTGGTGCAAATCGTGACTTTCGGAACGATGGCGGCGAAGGCTGTTATCCGCGATGTGGGACGTGTTATGGACCTGCCCTATGCCTATGTGGATTCGATTGCCAAGATGGTGCCGAAAGAGTTAAATATCACCATCGACAAGGCTTTGGATATGAACCCGGAATTTAAGAAACTTTATACGGAAGACGAGCAGGTGCACGACCTGGTGGATATGTCAAGACGTCTGGAAGGACTGCCCCGGCATACGTCCACGCATGCGGCAGGCGTAGTTATCTGTCCGGCGGCGGCGGAAAATTATGTGCCGTTATCCAGAGGCGCGGACGGCACTATCAATACCCAGTTTACGATGACGACGATAGAAGAACTCGGTCTTCTGAAAATGGATTTTCTGGGACTGCGCACGCTGACCGTTATCCAGAATGCCGTTTCTATGGTGAAAAAAGATAAAGGCATTCTGATTGACATTGACAATATTGATTATAACGACCAGGCGGTGCTCTCATCCATCGGAACAGGACGGACGGACGGCGTGTTCCAGCTTGAAAGCGGCGGGATGAAGAACTTTATGAAAGAATTGAAGCCGCAGAGCCTTGAGGATGTCATCGCGGGCATTTCCCTGTACCGGCCGGGGCCAATGGATTTCATACCCAAGTATATTAAAGGGAAAAACAATGCGGATTCCATTACTTACGACTGCCCGCAGCTGGAGCCGATTCTGGAGCCGACATACGGCTGTATCGTTTATCAGGAGCAGGTCATGCAGATTGTGCGGGAACTCGGCGGCTATACGATGGGCCGAAGCGACCTTGTGCGGCGTGCCATGAGTAAAAAGAAGCAGTATGTGATGGAGCAGGAGCGGAAGAATTTTATCTATGGAAATCCGGACGAAGGCGTGCCCGGCTGTGTGGCAAACGGTATCAGCGCGCAGGTGGCCAATCATATTTACGATACGATGATGGATTTTGCCAAATATGCGTTTAACAAATCCCATGCGGCATGCTATGCGGTCGTTGCTTACCAGACGGCTTATCTGAAATATTACCATCCGATTGAGTTTATGGCGGCGCTGCTTACTTCCGTTATCGATAATTCCGGAAAAGTATCGGAATATATTATGGGATGTCGGAGCATGGGCATCGAAATACTGCCGCCGGATATCAACGAGGGAGAAATCGGCTTTTCCGTATCGGGTAATTCGATTCGCTATGCGTTGACGGCGATAAAAAGCGTGGGTAGGCCCGTTATCGAAATGGTGGTGGAAGAGCGGAACCAACGGGGCCCCTATACGAACCTGAAAGATTTTATATCCAGAATGGCAGACAGAGAAGTGAATAAACGCGCTATCGAGAATTTTATCAAGGCGGGGGCAATGGACAGCCTTGGAGGCACAAGAAAGCAGTTCATGAGCGTTTATGTGCAGATTCTGGAAAGCATTCATCAGGACAAAAAGAACAATATGGCCGGACAGATTTCCCTCTTCGATATTGCAGGAGAAGAGGAAAAAGAGAATTACGAAATTAAACTTCCCAACGTAGGCGAATATTCCAAAGAAATGAAACTGAGCTTTGAAAAAGAAGTGCTCGGCATTTATGTCAGCGGCCACCCTTTGGAGGAATATCAGGAAATCTGGCAGAAAAATATTACCAACAAGACCTCGGATTTCCTGCTCGACGAAGAAAGCGACACAACTGTCGTAAAAGACGGACAGTCTGCCGTTGTCGGAGGCATTATCGCGGATAAAAGGCTGAAATATACGAAGAGTGAAAAAGTCATGGCTTTTTTGCAGATAGAGGACCTTCTCGGCACGGTGGAAGTCATCGTATTTCCGAGAGACTATGAAAAATATTCGGATAAGCTTGTTGAGGACAGAAAGGTATTTATCAAAGGCCGCGTTTCCGTAGAGGATGAAAAAGATGCCAAACTGATTTGCGAAAAGCTTACGACCTTTGAGGAAATGCCGAAGAAGCTGTGGATTAAGTTCCCGGACAAAGAGACTTTTGAGCAGAAAGAAGCGGAACTGATGTCGTCGCTTAGGGATTCGGAGGGTGGAGACAGCGTCGTCATTTATATCGAAAGCCCGAAAGCGATGAAGACGCTGCCGCCGAACCAGAATGTCAATGCGGACAACGAGCTGATTGAAAGGCTTGAATCGCTATATGGCAAAGAAAATATCAGAGTCGTTTAAAAAAGATTGAAAACCCTATATAATTGGGGTAAAATGGAATCGGTCAATCATTTTGACATTTGCAGACCGGGGAAGGGGCATGGTTATCATATGGCAAAAGAAATTAAAGCGATAGGAGTTTTAACGAGCGGAGGAGATGCGCCGGGTATGAACGCCGCAATTCGCGCAGTTGTCAGAAAAGCGCTTGCCAACGGCGTCAGGGTAAAGGGCATTAAAAAAGGCTATCAGGGCCTGATGAACGAAGAAATTATAGATTTGGAAAAATGGTATGTTTCCGATACCATCCAACGCGGCGGAACGATTCTCGGAACGGCCCGCTGTTCCGAAATGCGTACGGAAGAGGGACAGCAGCGTGCGGTAGAGGTGTGCAGGAAATATAAAATCGACGGTCTGGTCGTAATCGGCGGTGACGGTTCTTACCGCGGCGCACAGGCGCTTTCCAGACTTGGCATCAACACCATCGGCCTGCCGGGAACCATCGACCTGGATATTGCCTGTACTGAATATACCATCGGTTTTGATACGGCAATCAATACCGCAATGCAGGCAATCGACAAAGTGCGCGATACGTCCTCTTCGCATGAACGTTGCAGTATCATTGAAGTTATGGGAAGAAATGCGGGGTATATCGCATTGTGGTGCGGTATCGCAAACGGCGCGGAAGATATTCTGATACCGGAAAAATACGATTATAACGAACAGCAGATAATTAATAACATCATTGCCAACAGAAAACGAGGCAAGACTCATCATATTATTATCAATGCGGAAGGCATCGGTCATTCTACCTCGATGGCCCGCCGTATTGAAGCAGCGACGGGTATCGAGACGAGAGCAACCATTCTCGGCTACATGCAGCGCGGCGGTTCACCGACCTGTAAAGACCGCTATTATGCTTCTATCATGGGTGCATATGCGGCAGACATCCTTTGTGCAGGTAAGACAAACAGAGTCGTTGGCTATCAGCATGGAGAGTTTCTCGATTTTGATATTGAGGAAGCGCTGAATATGAAAAAGAATATTCCGGAATATGTATTCGAAGTCAGCAAGATACTTTCTCTATAGCTTCTGCCAGGTTGAGCCTTTTGGGCATGACGGAATCAGTTTTCCCCATATGAAAAGAATCATATGGGGAAGTTTTATTATATAGGAACGGATAAAACAAACAGAAGGAGATAAACGCTATGATAACAAGTCCTTCCAACAAAGGCGTGAAAGAAGTCATACAGCTTATCCAGAAGGCCAAAACGAGAAAAGAAAGAGGTCTTTTCGTTGTAGAAGGCGTCAAAATGTTTCTGGAAGCGCCGGAAGAACGAATCGTGAGAGTTTATGCGGCGGAAAGTTTTGATAAACAAATGCCGCAGAACTGTAAAGAGAAATTTGCGATGCTGGCGGACCGTCTGGAAACGGTGACAGACGATATTTTCCGGAAAATGTCAGATACGAAAACACCGCAGGGAGTTTTATGTGTGATAAAACAGCGGGAATATTCGCTCGAACAGATGCTTGCGGAGAAGGCCCCTTTGCTCATGCTTTTGGAAGATATACAGGACCCGGGGAATCTCGGCACGATATTTCGGGCCGGGGAAGGAGCCGGTGTCACGGGACTCTTGATGAGCAGCCGTACCGTGGACATTTACAATCCGAAAACCATCCGTTCCACGATGGGGTCCATCTACCGTATACCGTTTCTATACGAGAACGACCTGGCAGAATCCATTCGGAAATTACAGGAAAAAAAGATTGCTGTTTATGCGGCGCATTTGCAGGGCGCAAAAATCTATGACGCATGCACATATCGGAGCGGAACGGCATTTCTGATTGGAAATGAGGCGAACGGCCTGCGGGAAGAAACGGCGGCCCGCGCGGACGCTTCCGTAAAGATTCCGATGGCGGGGAAAGTGGAATCGCTCAATGCGGCTGTGGCGGCATCCATCCTGTTATTCGAGGCAGCGCGGCAAAGAAGAAAGTGAGAAAAGGTTCTAAACCGTAAAGAACATCGACGAAGAACTTCTGTCGATTTGCGAAGGGGTAAGATAAAGAAAGGACAGGTAGCAATATGAAAATCGGATTTATCGGACTGGGAAATATGGCGAGGGCGATTATCGGCGGGATGCTCCGCAAAGAGATGGTGAGGTCGGAAGATATCATTGGCACGGCGAAGACGCAGGAGACGCGGGAGAAAATGGCGGCGGAATTTGGCATTGTGACGTCCGGAAAAAATGCGGATGCCGCGGCGCAGGCGGACGTTCTTGTGCTTGCGGTCAAGCCCCAGTTCCTGGAAGAAGTAATTGGAGAGATAAAAGATGCGGCAAGGCCTGATACGCTGATTATCAGCATTGCCGCCGGAAAAAGCCTGCAATGGCTGGAAGAGGCTTTCGGAAAAAGCGTGAAACTGGTGCGGTGTATGCCAAATACGCCGGCGCTCGTAGGAGAGGGCTGTACGGGCGTATGCGTCAATGCGGAAGTGTCCGAGGAAGAAAAAAAATACAGCATCGGCCTCATGGAAAGTTTCGGGAAAGCGAGCCTGATACCGGAACGCCTGATAGACGCGGTGGGCGCAGTATCAGGAAGTTCGCCGGCCTATGTATTTATGTTCATAGAAGCGATGGCTGATGCGGGTGTGGCGGCAGGAATGCCGCGGGCACAGGCTTATGAGTTTGCGGCGCAGGCCGTGTATGGCAGCGCGAAACTGGCGTTGGAAAGCGGAAAACATCCGGGAGAACTGAAGGATATGGTATGTTCGCCGGGCGGCACGACCATTCAGGGCGTGCGCGTACTGGAAGAGAGAGGAATGCGCGGCGCCGTGATGGCAGCGCTTGCCGCATGTGTCGAAAAAACTAAGAGGTTGTAACAATTTTGTGCTTATTTCTGCTTATAAATTAAAGAAAACAGGTGAAAACTTGACAAAGGGTAGATGTTTTGCTAGAATAATCCAAAATAAATACTTAATATTTTCGTAATAATTTTAACAAAGTAGAAAAAAGCGGAGGTAAGCATTCATGTTAAGAGGCAGAGGCATAATTTTTATGCTGACCGGATGGATTATCAGTCTGGCTTTGTTTGGCGGAATAAAATTAGAAGCTGCCGCATCCGGTACGAAAGATTATCTGGATTCTTTGAACGTGGGTATTTCCAATGTGATTGACCCGGGCACCGATGGAAATGAGGAAGCAATTGAGGAGTTGGCGCTTATCGTAGAAGAAGCGGAAAAAGAAAAATCCGACCTTGTGATGGCGGATGTACAGATTGCTTTGAACGTACGCGCCGAGGCGTCGGAAGAATCGGAGAAAGTAGGACTCCTTTACAAAGACTGCGGCGGAAAGATTCTGGAAAGAAAGGACGGCTGGACCAAGTTGGAATCCGGCGAACTGGTCGGATGGGCAAACGATGAGTTTCTTCTTTTTGACGAAGAGGCGGAAGCGCTGGCAGGTGAAGTGGGCAATCTCATCATAACGAACGAGGCGGATACGCTGCGTGTGCGTCAGGAACCCGACACGGAATCGGAAGTGCTCGGACTTCTGGCACAGAACGACGCGCTGAATGTAGTGGAAGTCATGGACGACGAGTGGATTAAGGTAGATTTTTTTCATGATGACGCCTATGTTCTTGCAGAATTTGTAGAAGTGGATTTCCATATCGATGCGGGCGAAACGATGGACGTTATCAGACAACGGGAAGAAGAAGCCGAGGCGGCGAAAAAGAAGGCGGCGCAGGAAGCAAACCAGGCAATTATCGCCGACGCGGATGACGTCAGACTTCTGGCGGCATTGATTTACTGTGAAGCAGGTTCGGAGTCTTATCAGGGCCAGCTTGCGGTTGGAGCGGTTGTTATGAACAGAGTCAGAAGCGGCGCATACCCGAATACGATTTCAGGCGTTATTTACGCTTCCGGCCAGTTTACGCCGGCGATGAACGGCAAAGTCGCAAGAATCTATAATACCGATATTGCGCAGAGCTGCTATACGGCGGCGCAGGAAGCGATGGCGGGCGTGACCAATGTGGGCGACGCAACCCATTTCAGAAGAGCCGGAAACCATGAAGGGATTCTGATTGATAATCAGGTTTTCTGGTAAAAGATAAAAGAATGCAGGCTGAAGGATGTCTTATGAAGACACGCCCGCCTGCATTTTGTTTTTCCATATTATTCCAAACCGTGTTGTAAACCTTTCGACGGATAGTCCTTCTTTTTTTGTTCATAATTCTTATAAGAATAAAATATTATAAAGCAAAAATATTATAAAGCTGTCGGAAAACCTTGTTTCTATAACGATAATATAGTAATATAAATAGGAAAGGGGTGAAGGGTGATGGCGATGTTGGATGTAAATATGACAGTAGTATGGCTTGTGATTCTTGTGATATTAATAGTCATCGAGCTGATTACGATGGGACTTACGACGATTTGGTTTGCGGGAGGCGCACTCGCGGCGGCTTTGATTTCCATACCGAGGACACCGTTGGCGTTGCAGATTTTGATATTCTTAATCGTTTCCGGGTTCCTTCTGTATTTTACAAGACCGGTTGCTGTCAAATATTTTAACAGAGATAGAATTAGAACCAATGTAGAAAGCATGATTGGAAGACAGGCGATTGTCATCAGCGAAATCAATAATCTGGAGGGTATCGGCCAGGTAAACACAGGCGGTATGGAATGGTCCGCGAGGAGCAGTTATCATAACGTAGTATTGCCGGCGGGAACCGTTGTGACCGTGCTTGGTGTCGATGGCGTGAAACTGATTGTAGAAGAAAGAAAAGAGGTTTAATTATGGTTGGACTTTATTTTGTTTTTGTATTGCTTATTTTAGTGATTGCACTTTTGGCGTCCTGTATCAAAATCGTTCCGCAGGCATATGCTTATGTGGTAGAACGTCTTGGCGCTTATCAGCAGACATGGCCGGTAGGTATTCATTTTAAAATGCCTTTCGTAGATAAGGTGGCGAAGCGGGTTATTTTGAAAGAGCAGGTTGTAGACTTTGCGCCGCAGCCGGTTATTACAAAGGATAATGTAACGATGAGAATCGATACGGTCGTATTTTATCAGATTACGGACCCCAAGCTGTTCGCATACGGCGTGGAAAATCCGATTATGGCGATTGAAAATCTGACGGCTACAACACTGAGAAATATCATCGGTGAGATGGAACTCGACCAGACGCTGACTTCCAGAGAAGTCATTAATACGAAGATGAGAGCGTCTCTTGATATTGCAACGGACCCCTGGGGCATTAAGGTCAACAGAGTCGAACTGAAAAATATCATTCCGCCGGCAGCCATTCAGGATGCGATGGAAAAACAGATGAAAGCGGAGCGTGAACGTCGTGAGGCGATTCTGCGTGCGGAAGGTGAGAAGAAATCTACCGTACTCGTTGCGGAAGGTAAGAAAGAATCCGCAATTCTGGAAGCGGAGGCGGAAAAACAGTCGGCAATCCTTCGTGCGGAAGCGCAGAAAGAAAAGATGATTCGTGAGGCGGAAGGTGAAGCGGCGGCAATTCTGAAAGTACAGCAGGCTACTGCAGACGGTATTCGCATGATTCGTGAAGCGGGAGCGGACGAAGCAGTTCTGCGCATCAAGAGTCTGGAAGCTTTCGAAAAGGCGGCGGACGGCAAGGCAACCAAGATTATCATTCCTTCGGAAATTCAGGGAATGGCAGGACTTGCGGCATCCGCGAAAGAGCTTTTTAAGGATTGAGCGGAGCGATAACTGCATAGCAGGACATATAATAGGGCGGTTCCTGAGAACCGTCCTATTCTGGGATATACTGAAAATATTTTCGAGACAGTGACGGGAGGATATGGAATGGGAATCAATTTAAAAGGAAGAAACTTTTTGAAGATACTGGATTTTACGCCGGAAGAAATTACTTATATGCTGGATGTGGCGGCGGATTTGAAAGAAAAAAAGAAAAAGGGAATCCCGGTCGATTTTTGCAGGGGAAAGAACGTTGCCCTGATTTTTGAAAAAACGAGTACACGGACCCGCTGCGCTTTTGAGGTGGCGGCGCATGATTTGGGAATGGGGACGACTTATCTGGACCCGGCAGGTTCCCAAATCGGCAAAAAGGAGAGCATTGCCGATACGGCGAGGGTGCTTGGCCGCATGTATGAGGGAATTGAATATCGTGGATTTGAACAGAAGATTGTGGAAGAACTGGCGCAGTACGCGGGTGTGCCCGTGTGGAACGGCCTGACCAATGAGTTTCACCCGACCCAGATGCTTGCGGATTTGCTGACGATTCGGGAACATTTCGGGCATCTGCAGGGCATAAAACTGACTTATATGGGCGATGCCCGTTATAATATGGGAAATTCTTTGATGGCAGCCTGTGCGAAGATGGGCATGCACTTTACCGCCTGCACGACCAAAGCGTATTTCCCGGAAGAACCGCTTGTGGCGGAATGTGAGAAAATCGCGGCGCAGACAGGCGGCAGCATCAGGCTGACGGAAAGCGTGGAAGAGGGCACAAAAAATGTGGATGTTATCTATACCGACGTCTGGGTATCCATGGGAGAGCCGGACGAGGTCTGGACGAGCCGCATTCATGACTTAAAGCCTTATCAGGTCAACCGGAAGGTGATGGAAAATGCCGGAGAAAAAGCGGTATTCATGCACTGTCTTCCTGCTTTTCACGATTTGAATACAAAGACAGGAAAAGAAGTCAGCGAAAAATTCGGCATTCAGGAGATGGAAGTGACCGACGAAGTATTTGAATCGCCGTGGTCCATCGTGTTTGATGAAGCGGAGAATCGTATGCACACGATTAAAGCCGTAATGGCGGTAACGGTTGGTATGCCGGATTAGGGTGTGCGGGAAAGGCATGGTTATTAATGTGAAAACAGATAAATCGGATATTCTTACATTACTTCGGAACAGCCGGGATTATGTATCGGGACAGCAGCTATGCGACCAGTTCGGCGTTTCCCGGACGGCGGTCTGGAAAGCAATTAATCAGCTGAAAGAAGAAGGCTATCGGATAGAAGCCGTTTCCCATAAAGGCTATCGTCTTTTGGAGAGCCCCGACGTGCTTTCCAGAAGTGAAGTTTTAAGCAGGCTGAAAACGAAGTGGGCCGGACAGCAGTTATTTTATCTGGAGGAAACGGGTTCCACCAATATCGATGCAAAGCGCTATGCGGAAGAAGGAGAACCGCACGGAACGACGGTGATAGCGGAGAAACAGAATGCCGGAAGAGGAAGACGCGGGAAGTACTGGGAATCGCCGCCGGGGAGCGCTATCTATATGACAATTATGCTGAAACCGGATTTTGCGCCGGATAAGGCCTCCATGCTCACACTCGTCATGGCGCTCAGCGTGGCGGAGGCAATAACGGAGGCAACGGGGCTGCAGGCGGGAATCAAGTGGCCCAACGATGTCGTTGTCAACAAAAAGAAAGTATGCGGCATCTTGACGGAGCTGAATGTGGAAACAGATTATATCCGGCATGTGGTCATTGGCGTCGGCATCAATGTTAATAACGGCGCGCCGGAAGAGTTCCCGGAAGAAATCAGAGAGACGGCGACTTCGCTCAGAATAGAAGCGGGAACTCCTTTTTCGAGAGCGGAACTTCTGGAACGCGTTCTCGAACGTTTTGAAAAAAATTATGACACTTTTGTCACAACCCTTGACCTGCGCCTGCTTATTGAGGCATACGGCAGATATTTGCTGAATCTGAATATGGAAGTCAATGTGCTGGACCCGAAAGGCAGTTATACGGGAGTTGCCAGAGGCATCAGCACTACGGGGGAACTTCTCGTAGAAAAAGAAGACGGTGAAATGAAGACGGTCTATGCGGGAGAAGTATCTGTCAGAGGGCTGTACGGATATATTTAAGGGAAAAGGAGGCGGTTTCATGGAAGGTGAACGCATCGTACTCTGCGGCGCAAATGCTTATGAGCAGAAATATTATTTTAACCAGCGGTTTGCGGCGATTCCGGATTCCATCAAAGAAGAACTGCACGTCATCTGTGTTCTTTTTACGGAGGAAGTCGGCGGCATCTTTACGATTGTGTTCGAAGAGGATGGAAGCATTTCTTTAGAGACCAACGCCGAAGAAGATGATTTCCTCTATGATGAAATCAGCAGCGGCCTGATGATTCGGGAAATCCGCCGGAACAGACAGGAAATGCTGGAATCCCTGAGCCTGTATTACAGGGTCTTTGTTTTAAAAGAAAAGATTACATTCTAAAACAGTGTCTGCTAGAGCAGACAAAAGGTGTATGAACGGAAATGAAAATCGGTAATGTGACATTAGACAATCCTATTATACTGGCTCCGATGGCAGGCGTGACAGACCTGCCTTTTCGTCTGTTATGCAAAGAACAGGGGGCGGGGCTCGTCTGTATGGAGATGATAAGCGCCAAAGCGGTCTTATATAAAAACAAAAATACGGAGTCGCTGTTGGAAATTCACCCCGGAGAAGGAACGGTATCTTTACAGATGTTCGGTTCCGACCCCGGCATCATGAGCGAAATCGCAAAACGGCTCGAAGAACGTCCTTTTTCCATTCTGGATATTAATATGGGATGCCCCGTGCCGAAAATCGTCAATAACGGGGAAGGCTCCGCGCTGATGAAGAATCCGAAGCTGGCGGGAGAAATCGTTTCCGTAATTGTTCGTTCCATCGAAAAGCCGGTTACGGTGAAAATCCGGAGCGGCTTCGACAAAGACCATATCAACGCGGTGGAAATGGCTAAAGTAGTCGAAGATGCCGGGGCGGCAGCAGTTACGGTGCATGGCAGGACGCGGGAACAGTTTTATGCGGGACAGGCGGACTGGGAAATCATTGCGAAAGTGAAAGAAGCCGTTTCGATTCCGGTCATCGGCAACGGGGACGTTACGGACGGCAAAAGCGCGGAAAATCTGCTTCGGCAGACCGGATGCGACGGCGTCATGGTCGGCCGTGCGGCCAGAGGAAATCCGTGGATTTTTCGGGAAATCAACGCTTATTTGAAGGACGGTACGATGCTTCCTCCGAAAACGAACGCAGAATGCCGGGAAATGATGCTGCGCCATGCGAGGCTGCAGTTACAGTATAAAGGCGAGTATACGGGCGTTCGTGAGATGCGCAAACATGTCTCCTGGTATACCGCCGGAATGCCGCATTCCGCAAGACTCAGAGAACAGGTAAATACGGTCGAAAATTTTGCGGCGCTGGAGGAATTAATCGGACAGATGTAGCGTATATTCTCATATGGGAAACGAAACAATATTTTATTATGTTACGGAAGAAACGGTAACGGAATCTCAACAATTTTTAAAAAAGCGTTTCTGGCAGAAAATCAGCCTGGAATCTTTTGTTGCGGAAAAAGACGGGATGAGAGTTGTCACGTTTTTAATTCCTTTACTGCAAAAGGGCTGGAAAAAAGAAAAATTGCTTCGGGTAATGCAGGAAAGTGCGGAAAAGCATCCGCTGTATGCAGGAAATGTCAGGATACTGATACAGCCCGGCCTGCAGTTTTTCAGTCAAAACGATACTTTTCTTTCCATATGCCTTTCGTTTGCGGAGAAAATCCTGCGGGAGCAGTTTCCTGTCCAAAACATAAAAGACGGTCCCGAATCGGTCGTGCTTCTGGCAGGCAGGCTTTTTTTCCCGGAAGAACAGATACGGCATTTCGCGGAAATGATACGGCCCTATCTGCCGCGGGTGAATGCGCTTACGGTTTTTTATGAGGCGGAAGAGATGCGGGGAAGCGGGGAAGACATCCGGGAAGAAGAACGTGTTTGGCCGTTTCATACGGGCAAAACTGCGGAAACGGAACAGCTGAAAGAAGTGATTCGGGAATATACGGACGAACTCTATTATGAATACGGTCTGGTCTGTCAGGTAATCGGCGGTAAGGAAATCCGGTATGATAAGTATTGCCGGCCGAATGGACAGAGCCGGACGCTTTTTCTGGACTATGGTTATTCCGGAAGCATGCCGTTTTATATGCTGAAAAGCGGAGGCGTTTATCTGGACATTGCATCGTCGGAAGAAAAAGAAGCGTTATTCAGAAGAAAATACAGGGGAATTTTCTATCAGTCTCCCCGGAAATACCTTGACACTGCGGTAAAAAGTGGTTATGATAAATGAGTTAATCAGAGATTCTCTGAAAACAACAGAAAAAAGAACAAAGCAGAGACAGGAAAGGGCGTGTCGTCATGGAAGAAAAAAAGAATATTTTAACCTATGAGGGGCTTAGAAAATATGAGGATGAGCTGCATGAACTGAAAGTGGTTAAACGTCAGGAAGTCGCGCAGAAAATCAAAGAAGCGAGAGAACAGGGCGACTTGTCTGAAAATGCGGAATACGATGCGGCGAAAGACGAACAGCGGGATATCGAAGCAAGAATCGAAGAACTGGAAAAAATCTTAAAAAATGCGGAAGTCGTTGTGGAAGATGAAGTGGATTTGGATAAAATCAACATCGGATGCCAGGTAACGATTCTTGATATGGAATATGAGGAAGAACTGGAATATAAAATCGTTGGTTCCACCGAGGCGAACAGCCTGAAAGGAAAAATTTCCAATGAATCTCCGGTAGGAAAAGCCCTGATTGGGAGCAAAATCGGCGACGTTGTGGAAGTTGAGACACAGGCGGGCATGCTGCGATATAAGGTGTTGGAAATCCAGCGGTCCAATTAACAAAAGAAGGAAAAAGAAAAGTTCGTTCATTGAGAGAAAGGCGTGGTTAGCAGAATGGCAGAACAACGGAATCAGGAAAACGGGCAGCAGACGCAGGATATCAATCAGCTTTTGAAAGTAAGACGTGAGAAACTCGCTGCCTTGCAGGAAAGCGGCAAAGACCCTTTTGCCATTACCAAATATGATGTGACACATCACAGTCAGGAAATCAAAGATAATTTTGATGCGCTGGAAGGAAAAACCGTATCCATCGCGGGACGCGTTATGTCCAAACGTGTGATGGGGAAGGCATCTTTTTGCAATGTACAGGATTTGCAGGGGGATATCCAGACTTATGTAGCGCGGGACAGCATCGGAGAAGAATCTTATGCCGATTTCAAAAAATATGACGTGGGCGATATCGTCGGCATCGAAGGCGAGGTTTTTAAGACGAAAACCGGTGAAATGTCGATTCATGCCGCGAAGGTCATTTTGCTTTCCAAGAGTTTACAGATTCTGCCCGAGAAATTTCACGGACTTGTCAATACCGATATTCGTTACCGTCAGCGGTACACGGATTTGATTATGAATCAGGAAGTAAAAAAGACGTTTGTCATGCGTTCCAAAATCATCAGTTCTATCAGACGTTATCTGGACGGACAGGGATTTCTGGAAGTGGAAACGCCGATGCTCGTCTCCAATGCGGGCGGTGCGGCGGCAAGGCCTTTCGAGACACACTATAATGCGCTGGACGAAGACGTAAAGCTGCGCATTTCCCTGGAGCTCTACCTGAAAAGACTGATTGTGGGCGGCATGGAAAGGGTTTATGAAATCGGCCGTGTTTTCCGGAACGAAGGTCTGGATACGAGACATAACCCGGAGTTTACCCTGATGGAGCTGTATCAGGCATATACGGATTATAACGGCATGATGGAACTGACGGAGAATATGTTCCGCCATGTGGCGAAAGAAGTCTGCGGCACAACGCTGATTCCGTACGGCGATGCGGAAATCGACTTAGGAAAGCCGTTTGCCCGTATGACGATGACCGAGGCCGTAAAAAAATATGCAGGCGTTGATTTTGACGAAATCAAAGATACGGCTGAGGCGAAGAAAATTGCGGACGAAAAGGGCGTTCATTATGAAGAAAGACATAAAAAAGGAGATATCCTGAATATGTTCTTCGAAGAATTTGTAGAGGAACATCTGGTGCAGCCGACTTTTATTACCGACCACCCCATAGAGATTTCTCCCCTGACCAAGAAAAAGCCGGACAAGCCGGGTTATGTAGAGCGGTTTGAGCTTTTCATTACATGTCGTGAGATGTGCAACGCATACTCAGAGCTGAATGACCCTATCGACCAACGGGAACGTTTCCGGGCGCAGGAAGAAGCGTTTGCGGCAGGTGACGAAGAAGCGAATCATACCGACGATGACTTTTTGAATGCACTCGATATCGGTATGCCGCCGACTGGAGGCATCGGCTACGGCATCGACAGACTGGTTATGCTGTTGACCAATTCGCCGGCAATCAGAGACGTATTGCTGTTCCCGACAATGAAAACGCTTGGCGGAAAAGACCAGTAAAATCAAGGGTTTGC
>ERZ777305.536-NODE-536-length-61732-cov-17.319130_pt1 | contig 61732 bp, 52 predicted proteins | sample MGYA00374965_ERZ777305 | MGnify/ENA primary metagenome ERZ777305 (study PRJEB29328, sample SAMD00013331) | mouse gut metagenome | study: EMG produced TPA metagenomics assembly of the Metagenome analysis of fecal microbiota from mouse which was promoted...
TCATCCTGAGCCAGGATCAAACTCTTCGTTGTTGCTATCTTGTTTTTCTTTCTTTCAAAAGATGGTGCTCGCGCACCCCGACAGCCACCCCGAACCGAGCCTCCCGGCACGTGACGTACCGCCTTGGATTCAAACGTTCGTGGAATGACAGGGAGCTTCTCTAATTTCGACCCGGCAGCGCCGGGCCGGCTCCTGTACTACTCTTCGTTTTGTATTGTCTATTGTAAGCCTTTTCAATGTCCTATTCCGGGAACCCCTTCCGGGTTCTGCGAAAAACGTTGCAAAGGTAGGAAGTATTTTCGAAACCTGCAAGTTTTTCAGAAACTTTTTTTTTCGAAGCCCCGCCGGGGCCCCGCATCCGCACCCCGAGTCACCCCGGCCGCGGCGGGAACTCGTTCCCGAAAGCGAGTGCAAAGGTACGCAATCCCGCCGAACCCTCCAAATTTTCCGACGGAAATATTTTCGAAAAGCATGCTTTTTAACATATCCCAAAAGCACCGCAGCACTCGCCGACGGCATCGCCACAGCCTCCAGCCACCAGGAAGCCACTGGCAGCCAGCGGAAAAGACACGAATGACGCAGAAAACAACCACGAACAACGGAAATGCATCTAAATAATCCGACTACAAGCATAAAAATTTCAATAAATATGAAATCCGCAATCCTACGATTCGACTTCACCGATAAATTCAGCACAATCCATAGAAAGAAATCCTCATCTGAGAAAAAATTCCTATATTCGCAGAACGAAATCGTCCGACTGTGAGATTGCCGTATATACCTTAATATATAATAATAAGCAGGCATGAACCCCGCAAAACGACAAATAACGGGCTTGCACAAACACGGACTTATCGTCCCGACAAAAAAAGAAGGGCTAACATGACAAGTGATCCGACGGGATTTACCCCCTCGAAATCACATATATTTTAAATTATATAGGAGGAGACAAGATGGAGCCATTCGTGCACCTGCACGTACATACCCAATATTCAATACTCGACGGACAAGCATCAATCAACGCCCTCGTAGACAAGGCTATGGCTGACGGCATGCCCGCACTTGCAATTACCGACCATGGCAACATGTTCGGCATAAAGGAATTTTTCAATTACGTTTCCAAGAAGAACTCCAAGACCAAAGGAGCCATAAAAGATGCCGAAGCCGCCGCAAGAGAGGCAGAAAGCGCGGGAGACACCGCAATGGCAGCTGAAAAGCGAGCCGAAGCCGCATCATTGAAAAAGAAAATATTCAAACCGATTTTCGGATGCGAAGTATATGTTGCAAACGAATCGTTGCTGACACATACCGACAAACATGACACCGGCCGCCATCTGATATTACTCGCAAAAAACGAAAAAGGCTATCATAACCTTGTCAAGATAGTGTCACGTGCATGGACGGAAGGATTCTACAGCCGCCCACGCACCGACAAACATGAAATCGCGGCACATCGCGAGGGGCTGATAGTTTGCTCGGCATGCCTTGGCGGCGAAATTCCCCGCCTCATAACAGCCGGACAGATTGAAGAAGCCGAAAAAAGAGTGGCATGGTGGAAGGAGACGTTCGGCGATGATTATTACATCGAACTGCAACGTCACAAAGCCACGGTGCCGCGTGCCAACCATGAGACCTACCCGATGCAGCAAGCGGTCAATGAGGAGTTGATACGTATCGCGAAAAAATTAAGTATAAAAATAATATGCAGTAACGACGTACATTTCGTCAACGAAGAGGATGCCGAAGCCCATGAGCGCCTGATATGCCTTTCGACCAATAAAAAAATATCGGACGAAAAGCGCATGCTCTATTCCAAACAGGAATGGCTTAAAACTACGGCCGAGATGAACGAGGTGTTCGCCGACCTGCCCGAATCGCTGGCCAATACGATTGAAATAGCCAACAAAGTCGAAGCCTACGATATCGACCACTCCCCTATCATGCCATTCTTCGCCATACCTGAAGAATTCGGCACGGAGGAGGAATACAGATCGAGAATCACCGAACAGGAGCTGTTTGACGAATTCACCCAGGACGAAAACGGCAACGTGGTACTAAGCCGAGAAGAAGCAGAGAAAAAAATCCAAAAACTTGGAGGATACGACAAACTTTACCGCATAAAATTCGAGGCCGACTATCTAAAAAAACTTGCTTACGAAGGTGCAGAAAAACGCTACGGGCACCCGTTGACACCTGAGTTGGAGGAGCGCATAAAATTCGAGCTTCATATCATGAAGACTATGGGCTTTCCCGGCTACTTCCTCATTGTGCAGGACTTCATAAACGTGTCACGCGAACAATTAGGAGTAAGTGTAGGCCCCGGCCGAGGTTCGGCGGCAGGTTCGTGTGTGGCATATTGCCTCGGGATTACCCAAATCGACCCAATCAAATATGACCTCCTGTTCGAGCGCTTCCTAAACCCCGACCGTATATCCCTACCTGATATCGATGTCGACTTCGACGATGACGGGCGCGCACGCGTTCTTCAATACGTAACTGAAAAATATGGCGCCGACAACGTTGCACATATCATCACCTATGGAACCATGGCCACAAAAATGGCATTGAAAGATGTTGCACGTGTAGAAGGGCTACCCATTCCCGAAAGCGACCGTCTTGTGAAACTCCTGCCGCGCCACATGCCGGAAGTGAACGGCAAAGAGGCGAAAATGAACCTCACAAACTGCCTGAAACTCATACCCGAGTTCAAAAACGAACTCAGCAGCCCCAATCCCCTGGTACGGGAAACGTTGAAATATGCCGAAAAACTGGAAGGAAACGTCAGAGGTACAGGCGTTCATGCATGCGGTGTAATCATCTGCCGTGACAAGATTTCCGACTGGGTGCCGGTCAGCACAGCCGTCGACAAACTCGAAGGCAAGCTCCTCGTAACCCAATACGAAGGCCGCGTAATCGAGGAAACAGGTCTGATAAAAATGGACTTCCTAGGCCTTAAAACCTTATCGATTATAATGGATGCCGTGCGCAACATCAAGCAAACCAGGGGTATCGAAATCGACATGGAGAAAATCCCCATAGATGACCCTACCACCTACAAACTCTACTGCGAAGGGCGCACCATAGGCACATTCCAGTTCGAGTCGGCAGGAATGCAGAAATACCTCCGCGAGCTACAACCATCCACCTTCGAGGACCTCATCGCCATGAACGCCCTGTATCGTCCGGGGCCGATGGACTACATACCCGATTTCATCGCCCGAAAACATGGTCGGGCCCCAATCGAGTATGACATCCCCGAGATGGAAAAATACCTCAAGGACACCTACGGCATCACAGTCTATCAGGAACAGGTGATGCTTCTGTCGCGACTGCTGGCCAACTTCACCCGAGGCGAAAGCGACACACTCCGAAAAGCCATGGGTAAGAAACTCATCGACAAGATGAACCACCTTAAAGGAAAATTCCTTGAAGGCGGCCAGGCCAACGGCCATGACCCCAAAGTGCTTGAGAAGATATGGGCCGACTGGGAAAAATTCGCATCCTATGCCTTCAACAAGAGCCATGCCACATGCTATAGCTGGGTAGCCTTCCAAACAGCCTACCTAAAAGCCAATTATCCGGCAGAGTATATGGCGGCAGTGTTAAGCCGCAACCGCTCTGACATCACCAAACTCACCAACTTCATGGATGAGTGCAAGGCTATGAAAATTCCGGTAAAAGGCCCCGATGTAAACGAATCGTTCAACGACTTCGGTGTAAACCGCCAAGGAGACATACGTTTCGGACTTGCCGCCGTAAAAGGTGTTGGCGACAACGTTGTGGCAGCCATCATACAGGCACGCGAAGAAGGCGGACGATTTGAAAGCCCCTACGATTTTGTGGAACGAGTCCCCGCATCGGTAATCAACCGCCGCACGTTGGATTCGCTTATATTAGCCGGTGCATTCGACTGCTTCCCCGACATCAAACGTGAAGATTATTTCGAAAAAAACAATCGCGACGAAACATTTTCAGAACAGCTTCTGCGCTACGGCCAATCATTCCAAAACGCCTCAAAACAGCAAACCGCATCACTTTTCGGTGATATGGATGCCGAGCTGAACACTGCCGGACGCCCGGCTGTGAAATCGGCAGTGCCATGGGTGGATGCCGTGAAGCTTGAAAAAGAGCGCGAATTGGTGGGGATGTATCTTTCAGCCCACCCGCTCGACCCATATTATATGGAGTTGAACTACGGGCTGACCTCCATAAAGGAATTCAACGAAACAATACCGGAAGACGGGAAAGAAATAAGCTTCGGCGGAATGGTGACCAAATTCGAATCACGCCCGTCGCGCAAGGGTGGCAACTTCGGCATCATGGCCATGGAAGACTATTCCGGCACATGCGAACTGCGTCTGTTCGGACAAAAATACATCGACTTCTCAAATTACGGCAAACCAGGCACCCCCATCCTTGTAAGCGGACGGTTCGAACGCCGGTACAACGGGGAAATCAGTTTCGAAGTGCTGCGAATCAGACTTCTTAACGATGTGAAAGGGAACCTTATCAAAGGTGTGACACTCGAACTGGACCTCGATGCCCTTGCCCCGAACTTCGGCGACCTATTAAAAGAGCATATAACCTCGTCGGGAGAAAGGAAGGGACACCTAAATGTACGTCTATTCGACAAAGCATCAAACCGATGGGTGAAAATGACATCCGGCTACCAGGTACCCTTGAACAGGGAACTCGCAAAGATGCTCGAATCACTCGAAATAAAATTTGATTTCATTCAAAACTAAAAAAACAGAACACCCCAAACCTCTTGACAAACAACAATTAACCAACCAATATATTAAAAACAACAAAAATGGCACTCAAAATTACCGACGCTAACGCAAAAGAAATCATCGGCTCAGGCAAGCCGGTAGTAATCGACTTCTGGGCAACATGGTGCGGCCCTTGCATGGCAATGGCCCCGCTAATCGACGAACTTGCCAAGGAATATGAAGGACGTGTTGAAATCGGCAAATACAATGTGGACGAAGAGGGCGACCTCAGCTCGGAATACCGCATCATGTCGCTTCCTACCATCCTCTTCTTCAAAGACGGACAAAAAACCGATATCCGCCTGGCCGGTTCTCAAACCCGCGCAACCCTCGTTGCCAAAATAGAAGAACTGATTGCCCGGTAACACTACCTGATTACCCGGCTTAATCCAAGGGAATCCGCACCAGTTGTGTGGCCACTGCGCTTTTGTGACCACACAACTGGTGCGGATTCCGTATGCATATCCGACAAACACCTACATGGACTGTATGGCACTATCGCATATGCCCCGAAAGGGCTGACTATATCACCCCGACACATAATAAACACGCAAAAAAAACGTTATCTCCATAGTAAAAAAACCGTCATTTTACGCTACAATAAGGAAATCAGTAATCTTTTATACCACTCATGAAAAAAGGACTTCTGTCACTCGTAATCGTTTTGGCTGCCGCAGGAATCGCACAAGCCAAAGGGAATGAGAGTCCCGTGTTGATGACAATCAATGGCAAACCGGTGACCCTAAGCGAGTTTGAGTATCTCTACCACAAAAACAACAGCCAACAGGTCAGCACCCAGCCAATCGACGAATACCTGCAGATGTTCATCACCTACAAGCAGAAAGTAGCCGATGCCGAGGCTGAAGGTATCGACAAATCACAGGCGTTCCAAAATGAATTCGAAGGTTATCGCCGCGACCTGGCCGAACCATACCTACGTGTACAGGCTGTGGAAGACAGCCTTGTCAACGCCATCTACGACCGCATGAAAGAGGAAGTGGATGTAAGCCACATAATGATAGCCAGCCGAGGAGCAGAAATAAATCCTGCCGAACAGAAAACCCGGCTCGACTCCATCCGCAATGCCATCATCGCAGGTGCAGATTTCGAGCAACTGGCACGCCGTTTCTCAATCGACCGCTCCGTGATTCGTAACGGGGGGCACATGGGCTACATCACAGCAACCAAATTCCCCTATACATTCGAAGATGCCGCCTATACAACCCCTGTAGGGCAAATCTCGCCGGTTATAGAAACCCCGTTCGGCTATCACATCGTAAAAGTTCACAACCGCCGACCGGCTCGCGGACAAGTCCTGGTGGAACACATCCTCAAACTCACGCAAGGTCTTCCCGAAACGGAAGCTGCGGCAAAAAAAGCCCAGATTGACTCCATAGCCACACTCCTTGCCAACGGCGGCGACTTCGAGGCTATCGCACGTCAGGAATCAGAAGACCCGGGTTCAAAACGCGAAGGCGGCCGCCTCAACTGGTTCGGCACCGGCATGATGGTGCCTGAATTCGAAACTGCGGCATTCGCCCTCGAAAACGGCAAGATTTCAGAACCTGTTAAAACCGCTTACGGCTACCACCTTATCAAAAAACTCGACAGCAAGGGAATCGAACCGCTTTCCGCTGTTGCCCCTGCAATCAAAAACGCGATTTCCCAGGACGAACGCGGGCAACTGCCACGCAAAAGAAAGGTAGAACAACTTTACAAAAAATTCAAAGGATCGCTCAACCGCCGCAATCTTGAAAACGTTAAATCGGAAATCATGGCCAACGGCGGTCTTGACAGCACCCTGCAAGCCAAATATATCGGCTCCGACATGCCGGTTGCCTCATTCGGGAAAAATGAAATACCATTGTCGGAGATTATTTCGGAACTGCCTGCATCCATCCCCCCCACCCCTGCCGAACAGGCCGAATTTGTAGAACAACTCGCCTCACGCAACCTCGACAACGCACTTATCGAAGCCGAACGTCAGGACCTTACCGAAACCAACCTTGACTACAGCAACCTGCTTAACGAATACCGCGACGGTATGCTTCTGTTTGAAGTTTCCGACCGCAAAGTATGGTCAAAAGCAAAACAAGATAAGGAAGGACTGGAAAACTATTTCCGCGCAAACCGCGACAAATACCGTTGGGAAAAGCCCCGTTACAAAGGTTATGTAGTGTTCGCTACCTCCGACTCCGTAATGAATGCCGCACGCAATTATTTGGTTGAAAACACCATCCCCTCCGACTCGCTGGTAATCAACCTCCGCAAACAATTCGGAAAGGACGTGAAAATAGAGAAAGTAATCGCAGCCCAAGGGGAAAACGACATAACCGACTATCTCGGTTTCGGGGAAGCCAAACCCGAAGCCAAAGGGAAATGGGCCTGGTACTTCCCGTTCCGCGACAAAGTTCTTGAAGCTCCCGAAGAAGCTGCCGACGTGCGCGGCGCCGTAACCGGCGACTACCAAAACCTCCTTGAGGAACAATGGGTGGCAGAACTTAAGCAGAAATACCCCGCCAAAATCAACAAGAAAGTCTTGAAAAAGGCCAAATAAACATCAATGAGAAAAAGCCCGTTATCCACGGGCTTTTTCCTTTTGCATATACTCCCGATTTTCCCTATCTTTGCCATAAACTTAAGTGTGAAGTCATCCTGGCTTTCCCTTAATCTGTTTCTGTTCGGTCTTTTTGTTTGTTGCTTACCCTGCCCTCATCTCATTTTAGGTCACGCAATGCCCGCATCGTCAACCTTGAAATCAGATATAAACAGGCAGGGAAACATCTCCAAAAATACTGCCGGGAACAAAATCAGGATGATTTCTTTGCCCAATAAAAAAAGATAAGCTGATGAATCCCAACAGTCTGGTCTCAATCGACGACCTCTCGGAAGAGCAGATTCTGCAACTGCTTGAGACGGCCCGTTATTTCGAAGAGCATCCGAACCACAAAATCCTTGACGGGAAAGTGGTGGCGACGCTTTTTTTTGAACCATCAACACGCACGCGCCTGAGTTTCGAAACCGCCGTCAACCGCCTTGGCGGCAGGGTTATAGGCTTTTCCGACGCCTCGACCACCTCATCGTCGAAAGGGGAAACCCTAAAGGACACCATAAAGATGGTCAGCAACTATGTCGACCTCATAATCATGCGCCACTATCTTGAAGGGGCGGCCAGGTATGCCACCGAGGTGACCGATATCCCCATCATCAATGCTGGCGACGGTGCCAACCAGCACCCCTCGCAAACAATGCTCGACCTCTATTCAATCCTCAAAACCCAGGGTACGCTGTCAAACCTGACAATAACCATGGTGGGCGACCTGAAATACGGTCGGACCGTTCATTCGCTCCTTATGGCAATGAAATACTTCAACCCCACCTTCCGGTTTGTGGCATGTGAGGAACTGCGTATGCCGCGCGAATATATCGAATTCTGTAAAAAACAGGGAATCCCCTATGAGGAACACTCCGACTTCTCACGTGAAGTCATTGACTCCTCCGACATAATCTACATGACCCGTGTGCAGCGTGAACGTTTTTCCGACATCATGGAATATGAGCGCGTAAAAGACCTTTACACCCTGCGCAACTCCATGCTCGACACATCGCGCAACAACCTAAGGATTCTCCATCCGCTGCCACGCGTAAATGAAATCGCAACCGATGTCGACGACAATCCCAAAGCATACTACTTCGAACAGGCACGAAACGGGTTGTTCGCACGCCAAGCCCTGATTTGCAACGCACTCGGATTGGAAGTCGGGAAATAAACACGTCATTTTTTCTTCATATTCACCGCATTTCCAAAATGACACATAATAAAACAGAACTCGCCGTGGCGGCATTACGCAACGGTACGGTTATCGACCATATCCCCTCGGAAGCATTGTTCAAATGCGTAAAAATCCTAGGGCTGTCAGCAACATCCCACCGCCTTACTATCGGGAACAACCTCGATAGCGAACGCCTTGGCACAAAGGGAATAATCAAAGTGGCCGACCTCTTTTTCCCGGAAGCGACACTTAACCGGATTGCCTTGATTGCCCCCACGGCAGTAGTCAATACCATCCGTGATTACGAAGTGGTTGAAAAACGCCCTGTCGAACTCCCCAAAGCGATAAAAGGCATCGTAAAATGCGACAATCCCAAATGTGTCACCAACAACGAGCCGATGGAAACCCTGTTTGAAACCGTTGATGACGCCCCGGGGATAATCCGTTGCCATTATTGCAACCACACGGTAACCAATTCAAAAGCCACCATATTGTGAAAAGGTCGTTAAAACCGGGAACGATGATCAACCCCCTCCCTGCCATAATCGTAAGCTGCGGGGACTCGGTTAAAAACTCCAACCTCATCACGGTGGCCTGGGTAGGCACAATCTGTTCCGACCCGGCCATGTGCTACATCTCCATGCGGCCGTCGCGCCACTCCTACCCCATAATCAAGGAGAACATGCAGTTCACGCTCAATCTCACAACCGAGGCCATGGCCAAGGCTACCGACTGGATAGGGGTGCGTTCAGGCCGCGACTATGACAAATGGAAAGAAACCGGCCTGACACCAAAACCCGGCGAAAAGGTCACCTGCCCCTACATCGACGAATCACCCCTATGCATCGAATGCCGGGTGAAAAGCATAATGCCGCTAGGTTCCCATGATATGTTCATAGCAGAAGTGGTCAACGTTTTGGCCGACGAGGAATATTTCGACCCCGAAACAGATGCATTCCGCATAGAGGATGCACGGCTTATAAGCTACAATCATGGACACTATTACGCACAGGGAAGCCAGCTTGGCCGTTTCGGTTTCTCCGTCATGAAAAAAAGCAGACATTGAAAATCATTTTATAACGCGTTATCAGGCTTCGGAACTCCCCCCTGCCCGGCAACGCCAACAAACCAATAACAACTAAACACAATCCCATGCAACGCGACACCAAGATTTTCGAGATTATCGAACGCGAGCATCAGCGTCAGAAAAAAGGTATCGAACTTATCGCCTCGGAAAACTTTGTTTCCGACCAGGTTATGGAAGCAATGGGTTCATGCCTCACCAACAAGTATGCCGAAGGCTATCCGGGCCACCGCTATTACGGCGGATGCCAGGTTGTTGACGAGGCCGAGAACCTTGCTATCGACCGCCTGAAACAGATTTTTGATGCCGAATATGCCAACGTGCAGCCGCACTCCGGGGCACAGGCCAATATGGCAGTGTTCCAGGCCGTGCTCAAACCGGGCGACACATTCCTCGGAATGAATCTCGACCACGGCGGCCACCTTTCCCACGGAAGCCCCGTAAACTTCTCCGGCATGATGTTCAATGCGTTGGGATACAACGTGGACGAAAATACCGGCTACGTTGATTACGATGAGATGGAACGTATCGCCCTGGAACATCGTCCGAAACTTATCGTAGGTGGCGCCAGTGCCTACTCCCGCGAATGGGATTATGCCCGCATGCGCAAAATCGCCGACGAAATAGGCGCTATTTTCATGGTCGACATGGCACATCCCGCAGGTCTCATCGCCGCCGGGTTACTCGACAACCCGTTACGCCATGCCCACATCGTCACATCAACAACCCACAAAACCCTCCGAGGCCCGCGTGGCGGCGTAATCCTCATGGGCAAGGATTTCGATAACCCCTGGGGCAAGGCAACCAAGAAAGGTGAAATCCGCAAGATGTCGTCATTGCTCGACTCTGCCGTGTTCCCCGGCGTGCAGGGCGGCCCGCTCGAACACGTAATAGCGGCAAAAGCTGTAGCCTTCGGCGAAGCTCTGACCCCCGGATATAAAGAATATCAGACCCAGGTCAAGAAAAACGCAGCCACTATGGCACAAGCCCTCTCTGACAAGGGGTACAAAATCATATCGGGAGGCACCGACAACCACTGCATGCTTGTCGACCTGCGCACCAAGTTCCCCGACCTTACAGGCAAGGTGGCAGAACGCGTCCTGGTAGAAGCCGACATCACCGCAAACAAGAACATGGTTCCTTTCGACAGCCGCTCGCCATTCCAGACCTCAGGCGTCCGTTTCGGCACCCCGGCTATCACAACCCGCGGCTTGCGCGAGGACGAAATGGGCCCCATCGTTGAAATGATCGACACAGTACTTTCAAACCCCGAAAGCCCTGCGGTTATCGCATCAGTACGCGAAAAAGTCAATACCATGATGGCCGACCGCCCCATGTTCGCATGGTAACAACAGCCATTTAGCCACAACTGAACGTTATCCGAGCAAGGCGGTATGTAACTCCACGCATACCGCCTTGCCTTAACTTAAAAGGTTGCCCCGAAATCCAAGAAAATCATAGATTGTCTGAAATAAAAATTTTTCCAAAACAATTTCAGACAATCGATAAGACAGCCACAAACCACAAATAACGGACTAGCCATGCTTGTACTATACCGCATATACCAGCTTTTCATAATGGTTCCACTCATGCTTGCAACCACCCTGTTTGCAGCGTTGGTCACCGCCATAGGATGTATGTCAGGAAGCAGCCGCTTCTGGGGCTATTGGCCGGCTCATATATGGGCCCGCATATGCTGTGCCCTTACATTAGTACGGGTCAAAGTGCACGGACGGGAAAATATCGACCCGCATACCTCTTATGTGTTTGTGGCCAACCACCAGGGAGCCTACGATATTTTCTCAATCTACGGCTACCTCAACCATAACTTCAAATGGATGATGAAGAAAGGTCTGCGCAAAATCCCCGCTGTGGGCGGTGCATGCGCGATTGCAGGGCATATTTTCGTTGACAACTCATCGCCAGCCGCAATCAGGCAGACCATGGAGAAAGCCGAGCATACCCTCCGCGACGGTATGTCGCTGGTAGTGTTCCCCGAAGGTTCACGCACATTTACAGGCAAAATGCGCCCCTTCCACAAAGGCGCCTATCAGCTGGCCATGGAATTCCATCTGCCCGTGGTACCTGTAACCATCGACGGCGCATTCGAAGTGATGCCGCGCACATCGCGCGTTCCCCGTTGGGGAACCATAACGCTCACCATCCACCCCCCAATCGAAGCCCCGGCCGACGAAGCCGACCGCCTACGCGTAATCGACGCCTCCTATGAGGCAGTCCATTCCGCGCTTCCCGCACGGCACAAGTAAGAATATAGGCAGATAACCCGCCAGTTCCGGGGAGGATTAAACCACCTCCCCGGATTTTTTGTTATAACCAATGACAGACATTTCTTTTTTTGATGCACAAAAAATGCCAGATTGTCATCTTTCCACCTTTTCCGTGGCAGAAACATGCCATGGGAGAGGGTTTGGCACGGATTGTGCAATATTACAGAACAGGCGGGACGGAAATCAGGACGACAATTCCAAGTCACCCGTCCTAACAGCCTACAGGTATAAACAACAATTACAAACTTATATTTAAATCTCATGAAAATTAAACCGCTTGCCGACCGCGTGCTGATTCAGCCCACCCCGGCCGAAGAAACAACCATTTCAGGCATCATCATTCCCGATTCTGCCAAAGAGAAACCCCTTCGTGGCACAGTAATCGCAACAGGCGAAGGAACAAAGGATGAGAAAATGATTGTAAAGGAAGGCGACACCGTGCTGTATGGCAAATATGCAGGCACCGAGGTGGAACTTGACGGCGGAAAGTTCCTCATCATGCGCCAAAACGATATTCTCGGCATTTTCGAATAATCGTCTGCCGTCAGATTAAACCCTATAAAATATGCTGCCAGGACCATACAACCGGCAGCAAATCAATAAAACTACAACAACTACCAAATATCATGGCTAAAGAAATCAAATTCGATATCAAAGCCCGCGAAGAGCTTAAAAAAGGTGTTGACGCCCTTGCTGACGCAGTGAAAGTGACACTCGGCCCGAAAGGACGCAACGTAATCATCGATAAAAAATACGGTGCACCCCACATCACCAAGGACGGTGTATCGGTGGCACGCGAAATAGAACTTGAAGATGCATTCCAGAATATGGGCGCACAGCTCGTGAAGGAAGTGGCATCAAAGACAGGCGACGATGCCGGCGACGGCACAACGACCGCTACCGTGCTCGCACAGGCAATCATCACCCACGGACTTAAGAACGTGGCCGCCGGTGCAAACCCGATGGACGTAAAGCGCGGCATCGACAAAGCCGTAGCCGCTATCGTGGAAGGCATCAAGGCCCAGGCCGAAGAGGTTGGCGACGACTTCAAAAAAATCGAGGATGTCGCCCGTATCTCGGCCAACAACGACGAGGCTATCGGCCATCTCATTGCCGAAGCAATGAAAAAGGTCAAGAAAGAAGGTGTGATTACCGTTGACGAGGCCAAAGGAACGGAAACCACAGTCGATATTGTTGAAGGTATGCAGTTCGACCGAGGATATATCTCACCCTACTTCGTTACAAACACCGAGAAGATGGAGTGCGCTATGGACTCCCCCTACATCCTTCTCTATGACAAAAAAATATCCAACCTCAAGGATATGCTCCCCATCCTCGAAGCCACCGCACAGAGCGGTCGCGGCCTCCTTATCATCGCCGAGGATGTTGACCAGGAAGCACTTGCCACCCTTGTCGTAAACCGTCTCCGCGGTTCACTGAAAGTGTGCGCAGTAAAGGCTCCGGGCTTCGGCGACCGCCGCAAGGAAATGCTCGAGGATATCGCCATCCTTACCGGCGGCACAGTGGTATCCGAAGAAAAGGGCATGAAGCTCGAAGGTGCATCACTCGATGTGCTCGGAACTGCTGAAAAGGTAACCGTGAACAAGGAAACCTCCACCATCGTTAACGGGGCAGGCAACAAGGACGCCATCGCAGCACGTGTTGCACAAATCAAGTCGCAGATCGAACAGACAAAGAGCGACTACGACCGTGAGAAACTCCAGGAACGCCTTGCCAAACTGGCAGGCGGTGTGGCAGTGCTCCATATCGGCGCACCCTCCGAAGTTGAGATGAAGGAGAAGAAGGACCGCGTTGACGACGCTCTCAGCGCAACCCGTGCAGCAATAGCCGAAGGTATCGTTCCCGGTGGCGGTGTAGCCTATATCCGCGCAATCAAGAATGCCGAAGGTCTCAGCGGTGTCAACGAGGATGAAACCACAGGTATCCACATCGTGCTCCGCGCAGTTGAGGAACCCCTCCGTCAAATCGTTGCCAACGCAGGCGTCGAAGGTGCCGTAGTGGTTCAGAAAGTCAAGGAAGGCAATGCCGACTTCGGCTACAACGCCCGCACCGACGTTTATGAAAACCTCATGGCCGCAGGCGTAATCGACCCCGCCAAGGTGACACGTGTCGCACTCGAAAACGCCGCTTCGATTGCCGGTATGTTCCTTACCACCGAATGCGTAATCGCCGACAAGAAAGAGGAAAACCCCGCCCCTGCCGCTCCCGCCGGAATGGGAGGTATGGGAGGCATGATGTAATCCCAAACAAATATCTTTATAACGACACAATCCCCCCAACGCCGGATCCGGCGTTGGGGGGATTGTGTCGTTATAAAGGCAAGGAATCAGATTCAGCTGTTTTTACAGACCGCCCATAAAAAGCACACAAAAAGACGAATAAACTATTGGCGGTTAGGATAAAATTGCGTACCTTTGCACCGCAAATTAATATTTCAATATTTAATCACACTCAAAATCTCTGAAAGAATGCATTTAAATTCTGAAGAAAAAGTCGAGATCTTCGAGAAATACGGTAAGGGCAAGACTGACACTGGCTCACCTGAAGCGCAGATTGCATTATTCTCGGTCCGTATCGCTCATTTGACTCAGCACATGAAGTCAAATCACAAAGATCATACAACTGCACGCGCCCTTAAGGCACTTGTCGGCAAGCGTCGCCGCCTCCTTGACTACCTTATCAAGAAGGACATCACCCGCTACCGTGCAATCATCGCCCAAAAAGAGCTCGGAATCCGCAAATAATCATCATTATTTGCAACGACAAAACAACAACGGCACCTTAAGCCACGCCATGCGTGAGCGAAAGGTGCCGTTAACTTTTATCAATCACTACGGAAACCGTTTGAAATGCAACGGATATTTATTACATTTGCATTGCCGAAAAAGATGACGTGACCGAGATGGCATTGCTGCTTCCAATTCACAATTCAATCGGCTGATAACGAAATAGTGAAACGATTTAAAATTTAGTTCTTACCTTACACTCTAACAAAAATGAGTAAACCTTACGTAGTCGGAATCGACATAGGCGGCACTAACACCGTGTTCGGGATTGTTGATGCACGCGGCCTGGTAATAGCCAGTTCATCAATCAAAACACGTAAACATTCGGCAATCGAGGACTATATCGACGAGCTTCACACCGAGTTGACAAAACTCATGGAGGCAAACGATGCCATAGGAAAAGTTCACGGAATAGGCATCGGTGCCCCGAATGCCAACTATTATACCGGCACCATAGAGCAGGGCGTGAACCTTCCGTGGCCTACCCCTATACCCCTGTCACAACTTGTCAGTGAAAAATTCGGTATCCCCGTATCGATTACCAACGATGCCAACGCAGCCGCTATCGGCGAAATGACCTACGGTGCTGCACGTGGCCTTAAGGATTTCATCATGATCACCCTAGGGACCGGCGTCGGCTCCGGCATTGTTATCAACGGCCAGCTTGTCTACGGCCATGACGGTTTTGCCGGTGAACTCGGCCACGTAATCGTGAAACGTACAAACGGGCGCCTTTGCGGATGCGGCCGTTGCGGTTGTTTGGAAACATATTGCTCGGCAACCGGCGTGGCACGTTCAGCACGCGAATTCCTCGAAGCACGTGCAAACGAACCTTCACTGCTTCGAAACCTGCCTGTTGACGAAATCACATCAAAAGACGTGTACGATGCAGCCATTGCAGGCGACAAACTTGCAAAAGACATATTCGAATACACCGGCGATATACTCGGTGCCGCACTTGCCGATTTCACCGTGTTCTCAGCACCCGAGGCATTCATACTTTTCGGCGGTCTTGCAAAGAGTGGCGACCTCCTCATGAAACCTCTCAGAAATTCGCTCGAAAAGAACCTTCTGAGCATTTGGAAAGGCAAAGTGAAAGTGCTAGTTTCCGAACTCAAGGAAGCAGATGCCGCAGTGCTCGGTGCAAGCGCCCTCGGATGGGAAGCAAAATTCACAGCACCCACCCCAAGCGCAATACCTGTCACCCCTACCCCGGCGTAACATAACATCTGACATAAGCAATGGCGATGTGCAGCAAATCTGCACATCGCCATTGCTTATGTCAGGTGGTAGCCGATAAGGCCCAACCGGTTACGGATACCGAACGCTCATTGCATCACCTGCTCCAACGATGCAAGAAGGGTATGTAGCAACCTGGTGCGCAATGACAGCGTATGTCTCAACATCTCTGCCGCACCAGGAGCCGCCAGCTTTATATCGGCATAACGGTCTTCCCCGTCAAGGAATGCAAACAGACGTTCCTGTGGGAACAATTCAGTCAAACCGCCTGAAGCACCACCAACATCACCAGATTCTTTAAAATCACCTGTAGTAGAATCCAAGGGGTAGTCCATTGTAAGCAGACTACTCTCGTCATTGACCGAAATCCAGGAACCTTCACCGGCCTTAAGCTTATCAGCCCTCTCGACATCCAAAGGTGAGCCGGATAACTGTAACCCGTTGACCGGCAATGAATGCGTGTCGGTAACACTGTCAGCTATATAGGGCGACAGACTTTGGGCGGCAAGCAACGGATTGAAACGGTAAATAGGCCAGTAACCGGCCTCTACGGCTTTCCGCTCTTCAACTATGGAAGAGCCCATACCGGCACGTATGCCATGGTTTATACATGGGCAATATGCAATCACTATAGAAGGGCCGGGATAGGCTTCCGCCTCACGGAAAGCATCGATGGTCTGCTGGTAATTTGCCCCCAGCGCTACCGAAGCCACATAAACGGTGCCATAGGTCATCATCATACGCCCCAAATCCTTCTTAAACGTTCGCTTCCCGTCAGGGGAGTATTTCGTCACCGCCCCTAAAGGGGTTGCCTTCGAAGTCTGCCCCCCCGTATTCGAATAGCACTCGGTGTCCAATACCAATATGTTGATATCCTCACCCGAGGCAAGCACATGATCGATACCTGCGAAACCTATGTCATATGCCCATCCATCCCCACCTATAGCCCAGACAGATTTCTTTCCGAGCATATCGGCATTATGCATTATGGCATTCATTGAAGCAGTGCGCTCTTCAGGCTTTATCTCCCCGATAAGCCTGGTCACAACATCACCGGCAGCCTGCGATTCCTCAGGCTGTTCACGCACGTCAAGCCATTTCTGCATAGCCTCGCGCATCGCAGACGGCAGGTTTCCTGCCATGGCATCATCCATGGCAGCGGCCAATGCCTCACGACGATGGCGACAGCTCACAGCCATGCCATAACCATATTCCGCATTATCCTCGAACAACGAGTTTCCCCAGGCCGGGCCGCGCCCGTCGGAATCACGGGCACAATAAGCATTGCTGGGATAGTTGGCACCCCATATAGAGGAGCAACCTGTGGCATTGGCTATAATCATGCGCTCGCCAAACAGCTGGGTCAGCAATTTTACGTAAGGGGTCTCGCCGCAACCTGCACATGCACCTGAGAATTGCAGCAGAGGCTGGTTGAACTGCGAACCGTTGACAGTGAAACGAGGCACAAGGTTGTTTTTGACCGACACGTTCTTCTCAACAAAATCAAGCAAGGGGGCCTGCTCATCAACCTGGCCTTCGACAGGCATCATGGTCAGCGCATGCCCGGGGCAGATTGTGGCGCAGGAACTGCATCCGGTGCAATCCTCGGGATAAACCTGTATGCGGTAACGGAGCGGTTTCAATGTTTCGGCACCCTCGCCGGGACGCGTCGCCAAACCGGCAGGAGCCTTTGACATCTCACCGGCATCAAGCAGGAACGGGCGTATGGCAGCATGTGCACAGACCAATGAACACTCGGTGCATTCAACACATTTATCCGGGTTCCATTCAGGCACATCAATCGCGATGCGGCGCTTTTCGTAAGCCGTTGTGCCCATAGGCATCCTGCCGTCAGGGGTGAAGGCTGAAACAGGCAGGGCATTCCCTTCCAATCTGATACACGGCTCCGAAACGTGCTTGAAAAAACCGATAGCCGTCAACATGGCATCCTGCTGGGAGAAAGCGGCAGTGGCAGATGACGTTATCCTTGAGAGACTCCCCCATTCAGCCGGGACGTCGACCTTTCGCAACGCTTCGACAGCCATGTCGACAGCCTGGAGATTTTTCTGAACCACGTCGCCCCCCTCATGCATATATGCTGCGGTTATCTCCTTTTTAAGCCCTGCCACAGCTGTGTCGAAATCCATCACCCCCGACAACTTGAAGAACACGGTTTCCATAATCATGTTTACCCTCACACCGAGACCGACCTTACGGGCTATAGCCTGGGCATCGATTACATAGAAATCAGCCTGCTTATCGGCAACAGCCTTACGCAGGGATGCCGGAAGTTTCTGTGTAAGCTCCTCATCCGTCCAGCTGCAATTAAGCACAAAGCATCCTTTGTCACGCAACTTGTCAACCAGCCTGAAACGGTTTACATATGTATCCTTATGGCAGGCCACATAATCTGCATCCCCGATGCCATACTCGGCAGCAACCGGCTGTTTGGAAAAACGCAATTCCGACACCGTGTAGCCCCCCGATTTCTTCGCGGAATATGAGAAATAAGCCTGTGCATACAGACCGGCGGCATTCCCTATAATCCTGGCAGCCTGCCTTGTTGCCCCAACAGTCCCGTCAGAGCCCATCCCAAAGAAAACAGCCTGCGACATCCCTGACGAAGGGAGCCTGAACGCTTCGTTGTACGACAGTGATAAATGGGTTACATCATCATTTATACCCACGGTGAAAAACCGGCGGCAGTCATCACGCAACCCTTCATCGAAAACAGCTTTCACCATTGCCGGGGTAAAATCCTTACTTGAAAGACCATAACGGCCACCGATAACACGCAGGTTCCCCCGACCGGCCACCATGGCGGCCGTTGCCACATCCTTGAAAAGGGGTTCCCCGTCGGCACCGGCTTCCTTAGTGCGGTCAAGTACGATAACCGTTTTGGCGGTTTCAGGAATAACCCTCATAAGTGTCTCTCCCGAAAATGGGCGGAACAAACGCACTTTCACCTGCCCTACCTTATAGCCATGCATATTCAACCACGCAGCAGTCTGCCCTATGACCTCGCAGCTCGAACCCATCGATACGATTACGACCTCGGCATCATACGCACCTACGTAATCAAAAAGATGATAACTCCGCCCGGTAACCGATGCCACCTTATCCATCACCGATTGGACTATTGCCGGAAACGCCATATAGGCCGGATTGGCCGCTTCTGCATTTTGGAAATAGACATCAGGATTCTGGGCTGACCCACGCAAAGATGGATGTTCCGGGTTCAAAGCCCGGTTTCTGAACCTGTGAATCTTATCCCAATTGACAAGCGGCCATATTTTCCCATAATCAATCACATCAATCGTGGCCATCTGGTTTGACGTGCGCCAACCGTCAAAAAAATGGCACACCGGCAGTCCCCCTTCCACAGCAGCAAGGTGTGCCACCAAAGCAAGATCCATGGTTTCCTGCACCGATGCCGAGCCTAGAAACGCGAAACCTGTCGCACGGGCTGCCATTATGTCGGTATGATCCCCGAAAATGCTCAACGCATGGGTTGCAAGCGAACGGGTGCCCACATGGAACACAGCCGGAACCATATTGCCTGCCATCTTATACATATTAGGCAGCATAAGCATCAATCCCTGCGAATTGGTAAACGTTGTGGCAAGCGACCCGGCGGCCAAAGCCCCGTGAGTTGCTCCAGCAGCCCCGAGTTCGCTTTCAAGCTCCTCCACCCTCAGCGGCACACCCATATAGTTCTTCCTACCCTGCATCCCCCATTTCTGCGCCGTCTCCCCCATCGAGGCAACCGGCGTGATTGGATAAATAGTGGCCACATCGCTCAGGGCGAACGCGATGTGGGTTGCTGCGGTGCAGCCGTCCATTATCTGCTTTGCCATAGCTTATAAGTTGAAAAAATACGGACGCGGGGCATGTCGGCTCCCGGCCAGACCTGTCCCGCGTCCGATGTGTGTTATCTGTTTGTCAGAACGCCTTGATGCACATATCCGTAATCCATATCCATAACGGGCAGAACCCGATGAAAAGAATCACATTCAATGCAAGCGACGATGTGCTGGTAGCCACATATGTGTCATATTCGCTGGCAATAATGATACCTGAAAATGCAGGGGGAAGGGCACATGCCACAACCAGCATCTTAAGGTTCATCGGATCCATCTTGAATACCAGGCCGAGCACAAGCACCAATGCAGGCATCATGATAAGCTTGAGGATACATCCCAGCACAGCCTGCCAATTGATGTTGACCTTCACGGCAGAAAGTGTCACACCTGCGGCAAACACCGCCATAGAGGCATTGGCACCCTTGATAAGGTCGAACGACGGACTTGCCCAGTCAGGCCAGGGAATCCCGGCAATAACCCACACCACTGCAAGGATAGGCGCCCATGCCACGGGTTGCTCCAATGCATGTATCACAGGCTTCCAGGCGCTGGGACGTTTCTGCCCGGCAGGCAGCGGTTTTAGTTTCTCGTTTGCAGAATTAAGCAACGAAAGCCCCACAGGGATACCAATCGCATTGACCACAATACCGACTATTGCCACAACGAGAGCCACCGACGGGTGCGTACCGAAAATAGGTTCAAGCACCGCGAAACCGAGGAATCCGATTGTCGGCGAACCGCACACCAATGCCATTATAGCTCCGTCAGCCTTGGTGTTCTTTTTAAAGCAATAGGCATAAACGAAATACACAACCATGAAGCAGACCATGATACCGATAGTAGAGATTATAGTGAGCTTTATATCCCTCACCAACATCTCGCGGCTTGCATCCACAATTGAAACGAACAAGGCTGCAGGCAACGCATAATCAAGCACCACCTTATTAAACGCCTTGGCATTATCCCCGTTGAAGACTCCCTTCTTCCCGGAGATGTAGCCCGCGAGCATAACAACTATGATCGGGACTATCGCATAAAGTAATATATGTTCCATAATCAAAATATATGGGTGTTAAACAATCCCTCGTCTCCTGCAAACACAGCTCACGTGGATGGATTCGGGGTATGGTCAGTTGCAGGCAATATTGCCTGCAACTGACCGGCCGGTAAAATTTCAGAACCGTCAGACGGTAAGTAAGTCGTGGAAATTATTTTATATTATCCGAGAGCATACTTTCAGACGATTTTTGTCCGAAGATGAAGGAGTGTAGTGAGCTACACGACTGAAGATGAGGACAAAAAGCGGCGAAAGTATGCCGCAGATAATGTAAAGCCTGATTATACGTTTCATGCGTAATAATTTTCATGACTTACTTAGTATCAATTATCAGACAGTAATATCAATCAGCGGAGCCGGGTTGAGATAACCGATATGCCCGCTCTCCTTTCCAGCATCAGCAGCAAGCTGCACATCAATCAGGCATGGTTTCTTCGAAGCTATAGCCTCGGTAAGGGCCGCACCCAGTTCGTCGGGAGTCGTGACATAATAGGTCTGTGCGCCGAATGCATCGCCGAGTTTGTCGTAACGTGCATGTATGTCAAGAGTGGTCGGTGCAGGATCGGAAGTTTTTTCAAGAGGCACGCCTATACCGTTATATATGCCACCATTATTGAAAATCACCACGGTGACCGGCAGGTTGAACCGGCATATAGTTGAAAAGTCCATGCCGGAGAAGCCAAACGCACTGTCACCTTCTATAGCCACCACGCTTTTACCTGTAGCAACGGCGGCACCGATAGCCGACCCCATTCCCATACCCATTATCGCCCACGTTGCGCAATCAATGCGATGGCGGGGCAGGCTCATGTCAATTGAAACCCGGGTATCGTCGAGGGTATTGGCTCCTTCGTTAACCAGGATTACGTCAGGATTTGCCTCCATCACAGGCTTGATGGCACCAAGCGCGCTCCAATGGGTCATCGGAACTGTTTTAGGCGCAAGTCGTGCAAGGAATTTCGCGTTTTTGACCTTGGTTTCGGCCTGTAACCCCGGCACCCATGCAGAATCCATATTCATCTTATAATCAGAAAGGCGGGCAAGCATAGCTTCAAGCGAGCTGCGGAGGTCGCCGACCACAGGTGCGGCAATCGGGCGGTTGCAGTCGATTTCAACCGGGTCGATTTCAAGCTGGATAAACTTCCCGGCCTTGTTCCATTTCCCTTTGCCACGGCTCAACAACCAGTTGAGACGGGCGCCGACCAGAATCACCACATCAGCCTCAGCCATTATGGTGGAACGCACGGAAAGCGCGCTCAACGGATGCTTGTCGGGTAATATCCCCTTAGCCATCGACATGGGATAGAACGGTATGCCGGTTTTCTCCACAAACTCCTTCACCAACCCTTCTACCTGGGCCTGGGCGGCACCCTTTCCGAGAAGGATAACAGGCTTCTTTGCCTGTGAAAGCAGCTGGAGGGCACGTGTAACGGATTCTTCCGACGGAATCATAGCAGGCTGCGGGTCGACCGGCTGGAAAAACAGGGCCTCGGCAACATCGTTGTCGACAATCTGCGCCAGACACGGAGTGGTCACATCAAGATACACACCACCCGGCCTGCCGGAAACAGCCGCACGATATGCGCGTGCAACCGCCGTCGGGATATCCTCGGCTTTGTTCACACGATAGGCAGCCTTGACCAGCGGCTTGGCAATGTTCAATTGGTCAAGCCCTTCATAAGTACCCTGCCCTAAATCGATAGGCTCACGCTCCGACGAGCCTGAAATCTGAATCATAGGATAACAATTGACCGTGGCATTTGCAGTCGCCGTAAGCCCGTTTATGAATCCGAGCGATGAAACAGTCAGCAACACGCCCGGTTTGCCTGTCAGGTATCCGTGTGTGGCAGCTGCCATACCCGCTTGCTGCTCATGACGGAAACTTATAAATCTCACACCCTGTCCCTGAGCTATATAAGCCATTTCCGTAACAGGGATTCCCACAAGGCCATACATCGTTTCGATACCGATATTTTTCAGAGCCCGTGCCAAAATATCCATACCCGTGACCTGCTCGGGAAAATGCGGGGCCTTTTGGCTGCCGCAACTGCAACCAGTGCCTCCACTTACCTGTACGGAAGCCGGTGTCGTATTATTTTGCATAAATAAAAAGCGAATTGTGTGTTATATAATATTAATAGGGGAATAATCATTAGTTTTTAGTTGTCAGACCTCGGTCACTCTCGCCGAGCAACCTCGGCCGACAACCAAAAACTAACAACTAAAAACTATATTTGAAGATTTCCGACCGATTCCGCCACCCTCATGGAGGGGAAAGCGGCCGGAGAGAACGATTCCTTACACTTAGCTAAGGAATTTGCTACATCTTGCCGTCGGCCAACGGGGCGGTAGTACCGTTTTTGGCAAACGACTGTATCTGTTCATCCGTATAGCCAAGCCCTTTGAGAACCTCGCCGGTGTTGCCGCCGAGCGTAGGGCATGGCCCGTAATTCGGCTGATAGTTGGAAATGGTGAACGGGCAACCTACTGTTACAAATTCTCCGATTCCGCCACCTTGGTTGATTTTGACAAGGGTATTGCCGTCATACAGGCTCTCGTCATCCATAATTTCCTTCGTGCTAAGAACCGGGGCACAAGGCACACCGAACGGTGCAAGCTTGGCAACAACATCAAACTTCGAAAGTTTCTGCGACCAGTTCTCGATACGGGCTATGATTTCGTCTTTATGACGGTCGCGTGCATCGGCGGTATTGAAATCGGGATTGGTCAGCCAGTCCTCGAACCCGAATGCCTGACAAGCCTTTTCAAAATCCTTCGCGCCGCGTTGCAGGATTATATAGACGTAGGCATTAGAATCATTTTCCCAGCCAAGGCACTTGAAAGTCCATCCTAAAACTCCCGAACCTTCAATGTTACCCGAACGTGGAACGTAGTCAGGGAACTTCTCATTCGGATATTGCGGGAACTGTGTGAGATAACCGATTTTGTCGAGGGTCAGCTGGTCGCGAGTCTTGATGCGGCAGAGGTTGAGGCATGCATTATGCATGGATTGATACACGAATGAGCCTTCGCCGGTCTTTTCTCGTTGCATCAACGCTGCGAGCAGGCCGATAAGCATGTGCATACCTGTGTTTGAATCGCCAAGAGCCGCACCACTCTGGGTCGGTACGTTATATTCGCCTTCATACCAGCCTGTGGTAGAAGCCGCACCGGCTGTAACCTGGGCAATAGGCTCATAGGCTTTCAGGTCTTTATATTTCGATGTGGGAGGGAACCCCTTGATTGTGCCGTAAATACAACGGGGATTAAGTTTATGCACAACATCCCATCCGAACCCGAGCTTATCCATAGCCCCGGGATGGAGGTTTTCAATGAATATATCGGCATTCTGAATCAGTTTCGTAAGGATATCCTTACCATCAGGAGTGGCGGCATCAAGGGTCAACGATTTTTTGTCGCTGTTAAGCTGAAGGAAATAATAACTCGGATATTCAGGGTTGAATTGAAGTTCACCTCGTGTGGCATCACCCGAACCTGGACGTTCTATTTTAATCACTTCGGCGCCAAGCCAGGCTAGCATCTGCGTACATGAGGGGCCGGACTGGACATTAGTGAAGTCAACGACCTTGATACCTTGTAAAGGAGCGGTGTTCATAGGATTTGGTTATAGTTTTGTTGTCAAATTTTGAATATTGCAATAAAAGCATGGAAATATGCCCAAACGGCCTTAGAGCCGTTTTTCATTTTCATTCAATATAACAACAATTCCAAATCCCGATAAGTTAGCCGGTAGTTGAAAAAGATTTTATTTCAATGCATTTCTGAATGCCGATGCTGCAGTCTGCCATGCGGCCGGAACGCTGTCGACAGGATATACCACAAAGTTTCTATTTCCTCCCGACGGAGGCACCGTGAATACCAAGTGATAACGGGCATCGCTGACCGTTGCCACCCCGCAACTGTCGCGTTTGAGCGTTACTTCAGCCAATGCCCCGCCACGTGTATCGCGGGTTTTCATGTTTGAAATAAAATTCCCAAGCGAATAAACCACCAACGCATTCCTCCCCGTCGCAGGGTTCTTACGCATTTCAAACGGCTGCACCACATGCGGGTGCCCACCTATCACCATATCTACCCCGAGCGACAGCAGGTAATCGGCCAGTTCTTTCTGAGCCTTTACCGGCAAAAGGGTGTACTCCTCACCCCAGTGCATGGCGGCAACAATGATTTCAGCCCCGGCCTTCCTGGTGGCTTCGACGTCGGAGTAGATAACCTTGCGGTCGATATAGTCAACAACGGCATCCCCTTGGATTGTGATTCCGTTAGTCCCGTAAGTGTAATTCAGAAAGCCTATCCTGAATCCATTTACATCCTTCACCATCGGCAATGCCGCAGTGCGTGCAGCCGCATCGGCATAAGTACCCAGATGCGGTATGCCGAGACTGTCGAGCGCGTGTACTGTAAACGTCAAACCTTTGTCGCGACGGTCAAGAGTATGATTGTTGGCCGTAAGGAATAAATCGAACCCGGCATCATGCAGGGCTTCCGCATACGACACCGGGGCGTTAAAACATGGATAACCCGTGAAACCTGAACGGCCAAGGGGAGTTTCAAGGTTCACCACCGCATAATCGGCATTGCCAATCAAGGGTGCGATTTCACTGAAACACGAGGTGTAATCATAATTGCCACCGGCAGTGCGGGCAGCATCAATCTGAGCCTGGTGCATCATTGCGTCACCGGCAAACAACAACGTGGCATCCGTGTCGGCCATCATGGCCGACGTCAGCTTCATCATTATTGCCAAAATCGCCTCCGACACGGGCTGATTTATCTATAATCTACCTGACAACGTTATTTATGGCCTATGCATAAATTTCATGCTTGGCGGCAGCCAGGGTGTTGAGCATCAACGACACTATAGTCATCGGCCCTACCCCGCCGGGAACAGGGGTGATATATGCACACTTCGGAGCAACCTCGTCGAATTTCACATCACCGCACAGGCGGAAACCGCTTTTGCGTGTTTCATCAGGTACACGGGTCGTACCGACGTCAATCACAGTAGCACCGTCCTTAACCATATCGGCCGTTACCGATTCAGGACGCCCCATAGCCGCAATAACTATATCCGCCTCACGGCACACCTCTTTTATATTACGTGTATCACGGTGGCAAACCGTCACAGTGGCATTACCCGGATTGGCTTTCTGCATCATCAAAGCAGCAACCGGCTTACCTACGATATTGCTACGTCCAAGCACCACGCAGTTGGCCCCGGAGGTATTTATCCCGTAACGTTCAAGCAAAGTCATGATGCCGGCCGGTGTGGCGCTGCGGAAACATGGAAGCCCTATCGACTGACGCCCTACGTTGATCGGATGGAAACCGTCGACATCCTTACGATAATCGATTGCCTCGATCAGTCGTTGTTCCGAAATATGGCGCGGAAGCGGAAGCTGCACTATAAACCCATCAATTTCAGGATTTTCGTTCAGTTTGGCTATTTCAGCCAATAAAGTCTCTTCCGTAACATCATCCTCGAATCGGATAAGGCTTGAAGTAAAGCCGCATTCGGCACATGCCTTAACTTTGTTGGCAACGTAGGTTTCGCTTCCTCCGTCGTGACCGACAAGGATTGCGGCCAGATGCGGCCTGCGCCCTCCGGCAGCCAATATCTTTTCAACTTCGGCGGCGATTTCCTGTTTGATTTCGCCTGCCACCTTTTTTCCGTCGATGAGTTGCATGATGTCGTGGGTATTGTTAAAGGATATAATTTACGATTAGCGACGACGCATGTTGCGCATCATCTGCATCGGGTTTTTCATTGAAGTGGCAGCCTTCATAACCTTGCGGGTCTGCTCGAACTGCGTCAGAAGCCGGTTAACCTCCTGCAACGTGGTACCTGAACCGGCAGCGATACGCTTGCGGCGCGAACCGTTGATAATCGAAGGATTGACACGCTCTTTCTCGGTCATGGAGCTGATTATGGCTTCGATTCCCTTAAAGGCGTTATCGTCGATTTCCACATCCTTCAAGGCCTTCCCTACGCCAGGAATCATAGCAGCCAAATCTTTGAGGTTACCCATTTTCTTTATTTGCTGGATCTGCCCCAGGAAGTCGTTGAAATTGAATTCGTTTTTGGCAATCTTCCGCTGGAGTTCACGGGCTTTCTTTTCATCGAACTGCTGCTGCGCCTTTTCAACGAGCGAAACAATGTCACCCATGCCGAGGATACGGTCGGCCATTCGCGAGGGATGGAACAGGTCGATTGCATCGAGTTTCTCACCCGTACCGACGAATTTGATAGGCTTGGTTACCACAGTACGGATTGACAATGCGGCACCGCCACGTGTATCGCCGTCGAGCTTGGTGAGCACCACTCCGTCGAAATCCAGGCGGTCATTGAATTCTTTTGCCGTGTTGACAGCATCCTGACCCGTCATTGAATCCACAACAAAGAGGGTTTCCTGCGGCTTGACAGCTTTCTTGATGGCCTCGATTTCATCCATCATCTGCTCGTCGACAGCCAAACGCCCGGCGGTGTCGACTATCACCAGGTCGAGGTGGTTGCGTTTGGCATGCTCTATCGCGTTGCGCGCGATTTCGACCGGGTTCTTGCTACCCTCCTCGGTGTAAACAGGCACGTTAATCTGTTCGGCCAGCACCTTAAGCTGCTCGATAGCGGCAGGACGGTAAACGTCGCATGCCACCAGCAACGGGCGTTTCCCTTTTTCGCTCTTGAACTTTTTTGCAAGCTTGCCTGAGAAGGTGGTTTTTCCGGAACCTTGCAGACCTGACATAAGGATTACCGTAGGATTTCCCGAAAGGTTTACCTGCGCGGTGTCGCCACCCATGAGCTGGGCAAGTTCGTCGTGTACGATTTTCACCATCAGCTCCTGCGGCTTGATGGCGTTAATCACGTTCTGCCCCAACGCCTTGGCCTTGACCGTATCGGTAAACGATTTGGCAACCTTGTAGTTCACGTCGGCATCAAGCAGAGCCCGACGCACATCCTTAAGGGTTTCAGCCACATTTATCTCGGTAATCTTGCCTTGGCCTTTGAGTATTTTAAAACTCCGCTCAAGTTTCTCGCTTAGATTCTCAAACATGCTTTATGATGGGTAGTATGGGATTTTATTAGTTAGTTTAGTTTCAAAACAGGCGCAGACATGCACGTCAGTCGGTGTAATGTGCACCGCTTAGAGCCTGTTGGTGGCCGTGTCAGGGAAAATCACGTTCGGCTTGAAGCCACGTGCCTCCTCATATGGCATCGTGCCATAAGCCATTATTATTATTATGTCACCGGGAAGAACCTTGCGTGCTGCCGCCCCGTTAAGGCATATAACCCCCGAACCGCGTTCGCCGGGAATGGCATATGTTTCCAAACGTTCGCCGTTGTTGTTATTGACGATATAAACATGCTCACCGGGGAGTATATTGGCCGCATCCATTAGATTTTCATCGATGGTTATACTTCCGATATAATCGAGACGCGCCTCAGTGACGGTTACCCGGTGTATTTTTGACTTTAAAATTTCAACCTGCATCTTGCCGGTGTTTCTTCTTGCTTCTGAACGGAGTCGTCATGGCGGCCCCGTTGACTGCTGATTAATATTTTATGTTGTCGATAAGCCTTACCTTGCCGCAATAAGCGGTTACACACCCCACAGGGCGGCCGTTGACCGCATCATCCCAGCTTCCGAGAGGCTGCATAGTCAGAGGGTCGACAATCTCATAGTACTCCACTTCCATATGCGGGAAGGAATTTATGGCATCGACAACGAACTTTTTGGTTTCAGCCAGGGTATGTGTCTTTGCCCACTCCACACTCTCGGCAAGGGTGCGGTGGATAACGGGGGCGACACGGCGCTGCTCATCGGTCAGACGTGTGTTGCGGCTGCTCATTGCCAGGCCGTCGGCTTCGCGGCATATCGGGCAGTCAACAATTTCGAGTCCGAACCCTTCAAGCTCCACCATTTTCCGTATCACGGCAATCTGCTGGAAATCTTTCTCACCGAAATATGCACGGTCAGGTTCCACGATGGCAAACAGCTTGCTTACAATCTGCGCCACACCGTTGAAATGCCCCGGACGCATAGCCCCTTCCATTACCGCCGCCACTTCACCCAGGTCAAACTGACGGGTGTCGGGTTCGGGATACACCTCTTCCACCGAAGGGATAAAGGCCACATCGGCACCGGCGGCTTCGAGTTTGGCACAATCGGCCTCCTCCGTACGCGGATAGGTTGCGAGGTCTTCGGCATTATTGAATTGGGTGGGATTCACAAAAACGCTTACAACCACCACGTCGTTTTCACTCCGTGCGCGGTCTACAAGGGATATATGACCCGCATGCAACGCCCCCATGGTCGGCACGAGCCCGACGGTTTTCCCCTCGGCCCTGGCTTCGGCCACACGCGTGCGGAGCCGGTCTACAGTTCTTATTATTTCCATTATATATAAGAGTAAATAAACCCTGTTTTTCGGCTGCAAAGGTATAAAATTATTGTTGAACAATCACTAACTTTGCAGGAAAATCGGTTTGTTACAAAGCCGCCGGCAAAAGGCTTATGCACCCGTGCAGCCACTGCCCAATAGACCCAAGCCTAATGACACAGGAATTTGAATCAAGGCTTCTCGAAGGAGCCGTCAGCGAAATATCACGCCTCCCCGGCATCGGGCGCAAAACAGCCCTGAGGTTAGCCCTGCACCTGTTGCGCGAGGATGTGGCCACCTCCGTATCCCTCGGCGAGGCCATCATAAACATGCGCAAAGGGATAAGCTACTGCCGTGTTTGCCATAACATTTCCGAAACCGACCTATGCCCCGTATGCGCCGACCCGCGGCGCGACAGTTCGACCGTCTGCGTGGTCGAAAACGTAAAAGATGTGCTGATTTTTGAAAACACAGGCTCATATCGCGGATTATACCATGTGCTCGGAGGGGTGATATCACCCATCGACGGCATAGGGCCGGACAAACTTAAGATAGATGCGCTTGTTACCCGCGTTGCAAACGGCGACATAAAGGAGGTGATTCTCGCACTCGGGGCGACCATGGAGGGGGATACCACCGACTATTATATCTACAAACGCCTTGAACCATACAACATCAAGGTAACGCAGCTGGCACGCGGGGTTTCGGTAGGCAACGAAATCGAATACACCGACGAAATCACACTGGGGCGGTCGCTGCTCAACCGCACGCTATTCTCCGACACAATAATGCAATAGCGATGCTTACAGATAACCAGATACGGTTGCGGGCCCTTGAGCCATCCGATGTCGACCGACTCTACATATGGGAAAACTGCCCGGAAATGAGACGTCACGGGGTAAATGCCGCGCCATATTCCCGCCATCAGCTATGGGAATATGCCAACAATTATGACGCAGACCCTTTGCGAAGCGGCCAACTACGCCTGATTATCGAGGTCACAACATCCGACCGTAATGCCGGCTGCAACTGCCCCGGCAAACAGACGGCAACTGCTGTTGGATGCATAGACCTTTACGACATCGACCCGCGCAACAGACATGCATACATAGGGATTATGACGTCACCGGAACACAGGGGCATGGGTTATGCGTCTGTGGCCTTGGAGCTGATAAAGACCTTCGCCCGTGACTCGCTCGGACTGCATACCTTAGCAGCAATTGCCGCATCCGACAACACCCCTTCGGTGCGGCTATTCACACGGTGCGGTTTCCGAAAATCAGGCATCCTCACGGGATGGCTCCGCATCGAGGGCGACACATATGCCGACGCAGTGTTATTCCACTCTACCCTTCAATAACAGGAGTAACTGTTATTGAATCAAGAGGTCAGCCCAGCGGCACGGTGACAATGAAACGCGCACCCTCCGTGTAGGTGGTATCAAGGGTTACCGAACCTGCAAGCAACTCTGCAAGATGCCTTGCTATGGGCAATCCGATACCTATACCCTGCGAAGAGCGGTCGAGTTTCACGAATCGTTCGAACACACGTTCGGCATCTCCCAGCGATACCCCTATCCCGGTATCAGTCACTGATATATAGGCTTTTCCCGCCTCCTCGTCAGCATGGAACCCAACCTCGATGCTACCATGTTTGGTAAATTTTGCCGAGTTGGACAGCAATTGTACCAAAATCTGCATCAACCGTCGCGAATCGGTATATACGGTAACATCGCAAAGATTCGGCATCACATGCATATCGACCTCAGGACGCACCCGGTGCTTGACGCTTTCAATCGCCATGTTGCATAACTGCGACAATGACTCCTTCTTCATGCACACCGACACCGAATCGCTGTCGATTTCCGAAAGGTTCAACACGTCGTTCACAATGGAGGTAAGCAGCTCGGCATTATGCGACACAAGATTGGCAAAATGTTTAAGATATGGCTTGAACCCTGCCTCGGAACAATCTATTATCAGATTTGTGTATTCGTTTATAGTGTGAAGCGGCACTGCCACCTCCCCGCTCATGTTCTTGATGAAATCAGATTTTATGCGGTTGGCAAGCTGCGCCTCATCGCGGGCTTTCACAAGGTCGGCCTGCGCCTGACGCAAATTGGCACTTTCGGCAACCAGTGCGGCATTGGAATGGACAAGGTTTTTGGCCAGCCTTCGCGAATGCCGGAACAAAACGAACACAACCGCCAAAAGAACCAACAGCACCACTGCCGCAGTCAACGCTATCAGCATTACATTACGCTGCATAACACCTGATTCACGTGCATGTTCTGCCTTCAGCTGGTTTATGTCGTAAACAATCTGAAGCTCTTTGTATTTTTCACGGGTGCGTTTCTCGATTGTCTCCTCTAGAATCTCGTTATACTCCCTGGACGCGGTCAGCAAGGCGTCAAGATCACCCTGCTTCTCGGCGCTTTTAACCATCATACGGAGCAGAACCCTGTGCACACTGGCATTATAGGGTGCATCTATATATTTTTTCAGAAGTTCCAATGCCCTGCCGTAATCTTTTTTATACATGCTGTAATAGATTTGCGGCCTCATGGAAATACGGTTGGTTGCAGCGGCAACCGAATCACGGGCCACCATCTGCATAGCCTTCCTGTAATAGGTTTCAACCTCGCGCGGGGAAAGTTGCGGATAATTGGAAAGAATCCGTGTGTACACAATATAACGGTTACCGTCGTAACTACGGTAAGGTCGCGATATCCCCCAGGTGGATCCGTTCTCCAATCCGTCGATTGACTCCAGCAGCTTCAGGTCGGCATCAATCGACTTGGCGTTTTCGTCATTTTCACGGAAGGCCATGGCAGCCTGCACATAGTAGCAGTTCTTAATCGAATATGCCTCCGGACGCAGTTGTTTGACCATCTGCCCCAAATGGGTCATATATTTTGAAAGAAGTTCCCCTTGCGAACATTCGGCAACGTAAAGGCATATCCCATGCAATGTCACAATGTTCTCGTAAATGTCATCATCTGCCCCCATGTTTACCTTTTTCAACAACAACCTCAGGTTGCGATCCTTCTCGTCAGTGGTCGAATAGCGCACATTATGAATATTCCTCAGCATGCGTATAAACGTCTCGGTCTCGACCCGGTCGTCGGAAGGGTCGAACATCGCGGCATTTGTCAAATCTTTCAAAAGCATGGAATCGTTACGTATGTGCAGATTGGCAAGATTACGTATTATATCAAGACCTATCTGGTCATTACCCGAGCAAGCGGCAGTGTGCAGAATCATCCGGCCGATAGAATCACGCTTGTCTTTGGGGCGGAGGTCGAAAATATCCGTGAGCAAATCAAGGCTGTCGATTGCCGTGGTAGCCAATTCCAACCTATCCGACAAGCTGTCGGCAATCTCATCATTGCCGGTGGTACGGGCCGACATACTAATGCACGCACAAGCGAACAGCACCGATAAAAAAGCATATATCCTTACCATTGCATTCCTGATAACTGAACCGGCCTGTGCCGGCCATAACCCTTTCCAAAGCCCATGCACACAAACCGGCTGATTAATACATGCAAAAATAGGGAAAATCCCACGATATTACAAATTTAATTCATACCCGTTTCAAAAATCCCTGAAATTGTAACCGGCATCAGGCAATAACACAAAACACCTATTAATGCGTATCGATGGCGGGGAAATGGTTTGGAAATGCCCGGAAAAAACGTTAACTTTGCAGGCGTTTTCGGGTATCCCCCGGCAACATCCCGTGTGATGGGAAATTAATATCACTTAATTTTGAGTAACACATCTAATTATTTCAAGAAATGAAAACTTTCCAACTCCCTGCCGAAGCCCGCGTGGATCTTGGCAAAAAAGCAGCGAAACATCTCCGTGCCGAAGGTAAAATCCCCGTGGTTCTCAACGGCGGCGAACCCTTCGAACTCCCCTACAAGGGCACCCTCAACCCCGGAGAGAAAATCGTGGAAATAGAAAACGGACGCGGCATCATCACCACCGACCTCACCGTCACCAACGAAGCCGTTCGCAAGCTCATCTATACCCCCGACATTTTCGCAATCGAACTCGAATATAACGGCGGCAAGAAAACCGCAGTGCTCCGCGAGGTGCAGTTCCACCCCGTTAAGGACAATATCCTCCACATCGACCTGCTCGAGGTTAACGAAACCAAGCCTGTGGTTATGTCGGTACCCGTGCAAATCGAAGGCCACGCTGAAGGTGTGAAAGCCGGTGGTAAGCTCACCCTTTCGATGAAGAAAATCAAAGTAAGAGCCCGCTACACCGAAATTCCCGAACGCCTGGTCGTCAACGTCGACAACCTCGGCCTTGGCAAGACCATGCAGATCGGCGACCTCCACTTCGAGGGTCTCGAAATGGTATCGCCCAAGGAAGCCGTGGTTTGCGCCGTTCAGCTCACCCGCGCCGCCCGTGGTGCTGCCGCTGCCGCCGCTGCTGCTGCGAAATAAGCCATCGGCTGCATGACGACAACAAAACCATTTTCCCTATGAAATATCTTATAGTGGGTCTCGGAAACATCGGACAAGAGTATCAGGGAACCCGCCATAACATAGGATTCAGAATATTGGATGCCTTTGCCGAGGCATCCAATATTTCTTTTTCCACCGACCGTTATGGCGATGTGGGGCATGGCCGGATCAAGAACAAGCAGGTGGTGCTGCTGAAACCGTCGACCTATATGAACCTAAGCGGCAATGCCGTTCGTTATTGGAAGACCAAAGAGAACATCGACCTCGAAAACATCCTGGTGCTGGTCGATGACCTCGCCCTGCCGTTCGGGGCTATACGTATGAAGGGACGCGGCAGCGACGCCGGACACAACGGGCTGAAAAACATTGCCCAGATGCTAGGCTCTGACGCATACCCGCGCCTGCGTTTCGGCATCGGAAGCGACTTCCCGAAAGGGTGCCAGATCGACTACGTGCTGGGGCAGTTTACCCTCGACGAGCGCCAACGGCTCCCGCTCCGGGTGGATGTGGCATGCGATGCAATCCGCACATTCGTTCTTGCCGGGTTGCAGACTGCCATGTGCGATTTCAATAACAAATAATGCCGGGCTTACCGGCCATACACTCATGAAAACAGAGGTCAGGATAGACAAATGGCTCTGGGCGATGCGCGTGTTCAAAACCCGCACCGTGGCCACCGACAGCTGCAAGAAAGGGAGGGTCACCCTCCGCACCCCCGGGGGCGACGTAGTGGCCAAACCCTCAAGAATGATAAAGATTGACGACGAGGTGAGCGTGCGCAAACCACCCATCACGTATTCGTTCCGTGTGAAAGCCCTCACCGAAAACCGCCTTGGCGCGAAACTCGTACCCGATTATATGGAAAACATCACACCGAAAGAGCAATACGACATGCTCGACGTGATTCGCATAAGCGGGTTTATCGACCGTCGCAAAGGCTTGGGACGCCCTACCAAACGTGAGGGGCGTGACCTTGCCAAATTCACCGACGACATCTACAGCGAAAGCGATTTCGATTTCGGGTTTGATTTCGACGAAGGGGATTTTGACGATTAGCCCCTGACATGTAAGACTACGACAAAGCCGCCGGGATGCAATTCATCCCGGCGGCTTTGTCGTAGTCCCAGTACATATCGCAGGCTTTGGTTAATGACCGCGAGGCGCCGAAGGGCGGAGTTCCGTGCGGCGTGTCATATAATCACCGAACCAAAGGCCGCCGATAATCAGGAAGGCCCCGAAACAACCCATAAACGTTATGGGGTCGTTGGCGAAAAGCATGGCGGCAATCACCATGGTACATATCGGCTGGATATAAAGATAGTTATTTGTGGTTATTGCCCCGAGAACGTTCATAACCCCGGCCCAAAGCACATATGCACCCATCGAACATACCAGCCCGAGGAACAACAGATTGCCGAGCACTTCGGGAATCAGCAGCTGAGAAAGCGGGGAAACAGGCTCCGACGATACCACCCAGAATGGCAAAGCCGTGATGAGACCGTAGAAAAACGTTTTGCGGGTAACGAACTGGGCCGAATAGGTAACATTGACCTTGCGCAACACCACAGCATAAACAGCCCACGCACAAGCCGCGCCAAATGCCAGCAAATCACCTATCGTGGCGCTCAGGGCATCAGGGGCATCGGACTCGGTGACCTGTGAGAACCCGTCCTTGAACACGATGCATCCAACACCGAGAAAGGCTATAAGCGAACTGATATAAGTCCATTTCCCCGGACGTTCGTTCTTATACAACGCACCGATAAGCAGCGTTGTCAGCAACGGCGAGAGTGTCGTAATCATCGACACTTCCGACACACGGGTATAGTTGACCGCATTGTTTTCAGCAATAAAGTAAATCGACCCGCCACACAGGCCGCAAACGGCAAACAGGAATTCATCGCGCCACGAATTCGCACGGATCTGCTTATGGGAGGCTATCAGAAGCAACACATAGGCCATAAGCGCACGGTAGATGTAGATTTCAACAGCTCCGAGATTGTGGTTTGTAAGCACCTTGGTGCTCACAAACGACGCACCCCACATAGCCACGACAAGGAATGCGCAGAAATGACTTATCAACCGAGCTTTTTGTGAATTAATTTTCCATGGTGTAGTCGTCAAGGCCATAACATCTTCTTAGAGGTTGTCCAAAAAATTTTCCAATGAGGTTGCCTTATGATATTTATGCGACCCCATAACTTAAGCTTTCATTGTTTTTCGCCGCTGAATCGACAGTTTTCAACCGCCCGGTCAGAATATCATATCGAATCAACCGGCAACAACCATGCGAATTTACATATTTTTTTCCATTCGCCAATTCATAAGCAGAATATTTTTTAAATAAGAACACCCCAACAAAACAACGTGCACGATTGTATAATAATGTAAACACCAGGCAGGCAGAACACACAGGCCGACAGGTTCCGCGCATGCCCCCTATGAGTTTTTTATGCACACTGCATGCCTAATCCCGATAATTTCATTTATCTTTGCATGACATTGGAATTAACACTATTAACTTAAACTTATAATCCTTATGAAATCAATCAAGACTCTATGCTGCGCCGTATTGGCGGCCGGCATGCTCCTAACCGGATGTAACTCGATGACCAACACCGGCAAAGGCGCCCTTATCGGTGGCGGCGGCGGTGGCGCTCTCGGCGCAGGTATCGGTGCACTCATAGGCGGCGGCAAGGGTGCCGCAATCGGTGCCGCGGTAGGTGCCGCAGTAGGGACAGGCGCAGGCGCACTCATAGGCAAGAAGATGGACAAACAGGCTGCCGAACTCAAACAGCAGCTCGCCGAAGCCGATGTGGAGACTGTAACCGACCAGAACGGCCTCCAGGCAATCAAAGTCACTTTCCCCGGCGGAATCCTCTTCCCAACCAACGGCACCACCCTCAGCGCAAATGCGAAGACCGAGCTGGCACAGTTTGCCAACTCGCTGCGTTCGAACCCCAACACCGACGTGCAGATTTACGGCTTCACCGACAACACGGGCTCGATGGAGGTAAACACCCGCGTTTCAAACGGGCGTGCCGCCGCAGTTGAGAGCTTCCTTGCCAACAGCGGCATCGCTCCCACACGCCTTCGTGCACAGGGCATCCCGATGGCCGACTATGTGGCATCGAACGAAACCGCTGCCGGACGTGCCCAAAACCGCCGTGTCGAAATCTACATCACCGCCGACGCACAGATGATCCAGCAGGCCAACAACGGCACACTACAATAAAAATCGAAGTCATCCTGCCTCCATATCCCCCCACACTCCCCTATGCAACAAAGCCGGACGCGCGTTATGAGCGTCCGGCTTTGTTGCATAGGGGAGTGTGCTTTTTCACGGAAATTATAAATTGCATATGAATCACAGTATGTCAACACTCTCAATTTGAGAAACTCATTTTGAGAGTGTCGGCGTACCTTTGCATAGTAATAGAATCCAAATAATGAAAACTGATTATCCGCAACAAGTTATCAATAGAATAAAAATGATTAGAGAAAGTAAAGGCTTTTCACAGCTTACCTTCTCAAGGTTATTAGACATCAGTCCTGGTCAAATGGGGAATATTGATAGTTGTAAACAACCTCACAAATATACACTCAAGCAAATTTTAACAATATGCGATTTTTTAGAGATTACAGTAGAAGAAGTATTTTTTACCACTAAGAAAACGGACAGTACTTTTTCAACGAGAGAGGTTATTAATGCGATAATCAAATATCAAGATAATTCTTTATAATTTAACCGACTAAATATATGACAATAAAAGATACGGAAACACTTCGGGAAAAATTACAAAATAGTTGTGACTTATTAATCCGGAGAATTGGACAAATTCAAATTGGTTCAACAGACTTGTTCCCATATGGCTGGAGAAAAGCAGCCAAAGGAAGGACAGTTTGGAGAATAGTGGAAGAGGTGATAACTCAAAATCTTGAAAAATATCACAATGACTTTAATTTAGACAGTATTCACCCTTCTGATTCTGAAGTGACTGTGTATGATATGAAAATGTGTCTATGGTAATTTAGATGCCTATATCAATATAAAATCCGCAGTAGTAGGTGGTAAACGATAAAAAGATGATATATCTAAAGCTGACGGATTGAAAGCCTTTTATGCCGATGATATAAACAAACAGTTTTTCGTTGCTACTTTCTTTATTCAGTTTAATGCTAATATGAGCATAGAAATAACGAAAGCAATTGTATTTCCAATAGCATGGATTCCTGATATATATGTAAATCCAAGTAACAATGGCAATCTACAATCTGCATATTATAAAGACTTAGGAGATGCGGTAAAGAGGACTAATAATCAATTCATTCCATTATTACATGATGCTATTCAAATAGCGGAAAAGAAGAAACAAGAAAAGAAAAATTAATTTAGGGAAGTTATACGCACTTCCCTAAATTTTTACTGAAATAAGTTAAATTCTCAATAACTATATCACTTAATTGAATCTTCTGAAAGACCAATTTATCAATATCTTCTATAGCTTGTGCGGAATCAACTTTTTTATCTCTTGCAAGTTGGGCAATATTCCCAAGCGCTTTCCTTTCGACTTCATTAAAATCTAGTACAGGCAAACAACTCACATATCCAGATGTTACCATATTAGAGCGAATCAAAACCCCTCGGATAAGATAAGTTACTAAAGAACTATTTAGATAAGACAACAACCAATTAATATCTTCTTTAGGAGGGTATATGGTTGGATTTACACCTGTTACGGCATCAGCTGGAAGATATACGGCACTAAACGGTAAACCCATTGATGAACAAGCAATTCCTTCATTGAATAACAAACCACGGTTACGTACCATGAAGTTTTTATCGCTATTATGAACTTCTAAATAATCATTGACAAGAAAAGCATCTTCTTTAGCTACGAATTTACGGCTGGCTGGATTCTTATAAAAAGGAATACTATATCCTTCTTTTTTTTCAATGGATAAGTAACGTGAATCATTACCAGTTGATATACAAGTAACACATTTATATAACTCTCCTAAAGAAGGATATCTATGGAATAGCCCTACTATCTCTTGGTTGACATCTATTAGAATTTGGTTGGATACTTTATTACACTTCAGTAGTAGAGAATCGATAGACACATCCTTTAAGGCATGATTGAGCAATATATCCTTAAACTCCGAAATGCTATTCGGCCTATTTGATATTAGCACATTCGATTGATATTTTTTCCCTTTTTGAAGTATCATGATACAAGTCCTAACATCGGCATGTTGACTCCAAAATAAGTCTGTAGGGCAGAGAATTATCTGATGAATAGAACAAGTGGATAGTATTTGTTCTCTTAATTTAGAATGGTAATTAGAAGTCAGAAACGAATCAGATATAACGACACCAATCAAGCATCCATCCTTTGCCATACTAATCATTGCTGACAAAAAAATGGAATACATATTATACACGCCAACAGGAAATAAACAGTTTAGCCATTTTTTATTCTCCTTTATATAGTTTATTTCATGGCAATTATATGGAGGATTGGCAATCATATAATCATAATGAGATGCTTCTGTTGAGAAGAAATTGTTGTTTACAAAATCTGCATAAACCTCTATGAAGTTTCTCTGACAGAAATTTGACATTCTATATTCGCAATGTTTTATAATGTCGTAAGAATCGATAGTTTTACCAGCCTTGTAGAATTCTTCTAATAGTTCCTCTCTGCCAACGGCTGGGTCTAAAACGGAAGCACCATTGGGATTAATAGACAGCATTTCGTGCGTCAAATACTTAGCTACAAAAGACGGGGTTGCGTAATACCCAACCTCTCGTTTGTCTATCCCATTTTCCATTATTGTTTTAATTTTTCTTGCCATGCTAACACTTAGTATTTATTTGATTAGGCACAAGTAACTCTCGCACATCGATATTCAAAATTTCTGCAATTTGATATAGAACAGGTATTGGTGGTTGAATTTTATTAGTCGCATAGAGATTTACCATATTGAAACTTTTGCCAAGTTTATCAGCCAATTCTGTTTGGCTGAGACCTTTTACTTCTAATATCTCTTTTATCTTGTTCATAGCAGTCACTTAATTCTCATTGCAAAGGTACACAATTTTATTTGGTAGTTGCTATTTTCTCAAAGAATTGTGATACCTTTGTATCAAGGTTGAAAACAATAGCTCAAATGCCAATAGACAAGTCAAATTTTAAGTTCCAATCTCATTATACAGGACTGTGGTCATGTATTAATACATCCCAAAGAACAATTCTCGGGGACTCTATTTATAGACCAACAAAAGATATGGATTGAATTATGTTATATCGATTCTAGACAAGAATTACTTGAAAATATTGATTCGTTGGATGGATGTACTTATTCAATTGATAGTACAGGTAAAGAAACAGCAGTAAACATTTATGCTGAGGGTTTAAAATTTATCCGTTATTTTCGTTCTGGTAATGGGTTAAACCTAATGCATTATACTTATTCTGTAGATTGTATCTATATATACGAAGGAGAATTACACAAAGACGAAATTAGCGCATTAACAATTAGAACAAAAATACTTGACAAATGGGCATCTCCTATTATGGTTGGCGCATACCATAATGAAGTTTTTAGACAATTACCATCATCCCACCATGCTATCTATTTTGTGCCGCCATACCCATATACATTATTGAGGAGTTGCGATTTTTTTGTCGAATTAAAATTTCATTGTCAATATCATATAGGAGGAATAAATCAAGGTGTGGAGCAGAGTGCTTTTTTGTATGTCAGTCCTCATAAAAGATGTTCTATTATTGATTTTCAAACCTATGTTAATCAGTTCTTCCATTGTTTATTCTTTCTGCTAACCAATACTATCTTCCCAATAGATTACATGTTTTGCGAAGATGGTTACAATACTTTTATCTATAAACCGAACGAACAGCAGTTATGTAGATACATAGAAGCTCATGAGAATGCTGATTCAATTACTACATCTGAAGATTTTTCAAATGAAGAAATTCAATCGGTTTTTCTCAAATGGGTTGAACTTTATAAAAATTATAGCGATGCAATCAATACATACTTTGAAACCTTGACAAATGTATATACATCTCCAGCATCTCGGATTAAAAACTTTATATCTTCTATAGATGCATTGACAAAAGAAATTAAAGGTAATGTAGGGGTGGTACATCCTAATAGCAATCGCGCTAAAACGCTCGAAAACATTTTCAATAGAAATATACTCACTTCTGATGAGAAAAATAGATTAAAAGGGTGGCTTCTTCAGGTAAAAGGAACAGAATTAAAATCTCGGTTTTCAAAAATGCTTGAACAGATATCTCAATATTTGCCTACTAATTGGGATGCAGATTTTGTAGACAAGATTGTAAATACCCGAAATAATATTACTCATCCATACACAAAAGAAACATTCTGCTTTGAATCTAGTGAATACAAAAAGGTTTCAGATGAACTAAATTATATAATTAGAGTATACTTACTTAGTTCAATTGGAGCCAAAGAGGAAATAATAAATAAACTCATGCGATATTTCTTTTATTAGAGACATCTTTTAATTGTCTGTTTAGAAATTTGTTTTACCTTTGCATGGAGTTATTTGACAGCAAAACATAGCAAAACGCTGAAAATCGCACGGTTTCCAACTCGTTACTGCTATATCTCAAATTACTCGTAACAATTTGTTTATCAAATGTTTGTATCAAACCGTTGAAAATCTAAAATAATTCGCCCTGCCAGATAAAAATTCCGGCCTGGCGAATCATATTTCATACACGATATGCCTGGAGGGGTAAATAACTATCACGCATCTCCTAAACATATTTTACGATATCAGCTCACCGGCAGATGCCACTGATGCTTTTTATGACTTTTCATATCGCCGATAGAACGAGATGATTGGCTCGGTCGACGTGAGCTGTGTCTAACGAGGCAAGATAGATGCGTGTGGTGGTTTCCGAGTCGTGACCCATGGCCTCGCTTATCGTGGCAACAGGAACTTGTTTACTTTTGGCTATACTTGCCCAGCCATGACGCGCAACATAAGCCGTAAGCGGCATCGAAAGCCCGAGCATCACACCAATCTTCCTAAGTTTGGTGTTGACAAAATGGGAGGCATTCTGATACTGACGCCGTGAATCGGTCTCCATATTTTTAATAATCGGCAGCAGATATGGGGAATCGCCGGTACTGTATTTGTCGACTATAGCCTGCATCTGGCGCTCCCATTTCACAAAGAGCTGGCGATTGGTTTTGCGTCGCCGGTAGGAAAGGATGCCGTTACGCAAATCCGACTTCCTAAGATAGGCCATGTCGACAAACGACATGCCACGGGTGTAGAAGCTGAACATGAAGAGGTCGCGGGCTAAATCAAGCGCAGGGTGAAGGCGGAGGTCGATGTCGCGGATAAGACGTATAACATCGGCCGAAACAGCCCGTTTCACGGTTTTGTCAACACCGGTATAAACACGACGAAAGGGATTGCCCTGAGGGGCCATCCCTTCGTCAACCGCCTTGTTATATATCGACCGCAGGTTGCGCATATAAAACGACGAGCTGTTGGGACACAGCCCCTCACGCCGCAGATATGCCTCATATTCCTGTGCCATATGCGAATCAAGTTCGCAAAACGCAAGGTCGCCCCTGTTCCCCCGGAAACGCATGAAGCTTTTAAGTGTTGAGCGGTAGATTTCGGCCATGCGGCACCGCCCCATTTCGACGAGTTGTTGCGACAGGACAGACACGAACCCTGCCACACTGCCGGAACCGGCAAGCATGGCAGGGTCGGTATCATTAAAATAACGCTCCTTAAACTGCCCGGAGCATGATTGACTGGTTTTGATTCTCAAGGTTGCCATATTGAACACATGTTTCGTTTAACAACCTCAAAGGACGAACAAAACCCTGAATATGCCGAGCATATGCCTGCAAAATCGGCAAGCTCTCCGGCGTTCCCATGTTATTCCCACCCGCGACACCAGGGATAGCCGTAGCGGTCATAAAGCGGCGTAAGACGCCCAAGACGGGCAAGGAACTTATGGTAGAGTTTCTGGTCGGGCTGAATCCACTGCGACTCGCTCACGGCAGCCATGCGTGGAAGCATCTGATAGGTCATAAGGTTGGCGTTGTCGATAAACTCGCCCCACACGAACCCCTGCACGCCTATGACATGATGGCGGTTTTCGGGCAGCACCCGCTCATCCATCGGCTCATATTGGTAGGTTTTGCTGAGAGGCAGGTATTTACCGATAAGGAACGGTTCTTCGAACGTGTTCTGCTTCTGGTAATAGTCAAGATAGTTATACTCGCTGGAACCCGCAATCACATCGTGGCCGGAGTTTGCGCCGTTTACGATGTAGTCGAATCCGTGCCATGCCATGATGGTGGTTGACGGGTTGACACCTGCATCGAAAATTTCCTCCCAACCTATTATCTTACGCCCACGGTCGTTAAGCATTTTTTCAACCCGTTTTGTAAAATAGCCCTGCAGCTTGTGCTCGGCTGTCACGCCATCGGACGTTTCAAGGCCGAGTTCCTTGATTTTACGCTGACAGTCGGGGCATACCTCCCAACGCTGTTTCCAAGCCTCATCGCCACCGATGTTGATATAGTGCGACGGGAACAGTTCCACAACCTCGTCAAGAATCTCCTCCACAAGCTTGAAGGTTGCTTCTTTCCCGGCACAGAGAATGTCGATGTGAGGCCCCCAGTGGGTGCTCACATCATAGTGGCCGCCGACACAGCCCACTTCGGGATGCGAGGCCAGCAGGCTTACCGTGTGCCCCGGCATATCTATTTCGGGAATCACGGTGACATGGCGGTCGGCACAATATTTCAAAATATCCTTCACATCCTCCTGCGAGTAAAACCCGCCGTGCGGCGTGCCGTCGTAAACACCGGCCACACGCCCGCATATTGTTTCCTTACGCATAGAGCCTTTCTCTGTAATTTCGGGATGCCGTTTCAGCTCAAGGCGCCACCCCTGGTCATCGGTAAGGTGCCAGTGGAAGGTGTTCATGTTATGCATGACCATAAGGTCGACAAACTGCTTCACTGCCTCGACAGGGAGGAAATAGCGGCCGCAGTCAAGAAGCATGCCCCGGTAATGGAAACGCGGTTGGTCGGCAATGGCAACCGGAGGCAGCTCTACAGCGGCAGCCACGCTGTCGCGCGGCATGACGGGCAACGACTTCCGGAGGGTCTGAACACCGTAGAACACCCCGGCAGGTGTACGGCCAACGACCTCTACCCCTGCGGCACCGGCTTTAAGCTCATAACCTTCAGGGTCGGCAATTTTGTCGGACAGCGACAACGTTATGCACCCCGCCCCGTCGCGCTTACGTTTCAACGGATTTTCCACAGCCTCGACCTCAGGGGCGAACCCGAGGTTGTCGTTGATATATCCCGACAGGAAAACGGCGTTGCGATGCATCGCCTCGTCCGATTGTGGATATTGGATTTTGGAATCGGGGGTAAGCATGAAAGGAGTGCCACTCCCGGCTTCGACTGACAGCGGGAGCGGCACAATCTCATAATTGGCACGCGAGGCGGCGGAAGCCGCCGATGTAATGGCCGCAAATGCGACACCTAAAGTCACAGCACGAATATTCATGGCATTGTGGGTTCTAATGTGATAACTCCTGCAAAGTTACCAACCCTCATGCTTATGGAATATCGCATTCGTACACTTTTTTGTCGGATGTGTGCCCTCTAAGAGATTGTCTAAAGGCAACCACATCCATCTCCGGGCGAAAATCAATGCGGTGTGCCAAAATCCTGAATTTTGACATCACCCACGGCAGATTACGACAAAAGCTCGATAAGCTGTGTGCCGGCACGCTTTGTGTCGACTTTCTTAACGACATGGGTTATTCGGTGGTCGGCATCGGTAACGAAAGTGGTGCGGACGGTGCCCATGTATTCCCGCCCTGCCATTTTCTTTTTCTGCCACACACCGAACGCCTGGTTAACCTCGGTCGATTCGTCGCTGAGGAGCAGGAACGGAAGGGAATACTTGCCGGCAAATTTCACATGGCTTGCAGCGGAATCCTTGCTGATGCCTATAACAACGTAGCCCATCCCGGTGAGGCGGGCATAATCATCCCTTATCGAGCATGCCTCGGCCGTGCAACCCGAAGTGTTGTCCTTCGGGTAAAAATACACAATCAAAGGTTTCCCGGCAAAGTCTTCGCTATGCACCATTTTTCCCTCACTGTCGAACCCGAGGTCGGACGGCAGTTTGTCACCGACAGCAAGCATCGTTTCAGAATTACTCATGATTCAATATGTTTATTTGATTACGGCAAGGCCACCCTTGGCCGTTTCCTTATATAACGACGGGATGTCGTGGCCGGTTTGCTTCATAACCTCGACTATGCGGTCGAAATCCACGCTGTGGCGCCCGTCGGAGAATGCGGCATACAGGTTGGCATCGAGGGCGCGGGCGGCGGCATAGGCGTTGCGCTCTATGCACGGAATCTGGACGAGGCCGCACACGGGGTCGCAGGTAAGCCCCAGGTGGTGTTCCAGCCCCATCTCGGCGGAATATTCTATCTGCGCCGGGGTGCCTCCGAAAAGCTGCGAGGCAGCAGCGGCGGCCATGGCGCATGCCACCCCTACCTCACCCTGGCACCCTACTTCGGCGCCGCTGACCGAGGCGTTGTATTTGACCACGTTGCCAAACAACCCGGCTGTGGCCAAGGCGCGCAGAATCCGTTTTTCGGAGAACCCTTTCGAAGTATGCAGGTGATAAAGCACTGCCGGGACGATGCCGCACGAACCGCATGTAGGGGCGGTCACAATGCGTCCACCCGAAGCGTTCTCCTCCGAAACAGCCAGGGCGTAGGCATAGACCAGGCCGCGGCTTTTAAGCGAACTGTTGTAGCCTGCGGCATGCACATAATAGCTCACTGCCTTACGGCGCACTCCCAGGCCGCCGGGTAGAACCCCCTCGGCCTCGACGCCACGCATAACGGCGTCCTTCATAACCGTCCATACCTCGGCTAGATAATCCCATATGCCGTCACCCTCGGTCATACCCACATATTCCCAATAGCTGTGGCCTGTTTTCACACACCATGCAAGTATATCCTTGATTTTGGTCATGGAATAAATCGAAGGCTGCGCCTGCTTGGTCTGCCCCTCCTCAAGGATGTCGCCGCCACCTACGGAATAAACCGTCCATGAATCCAGTTCCTTTCCCGATGCATCGTAAGCACGGAAAATCATGCCGTTGGTATGAAAGGGCAACACGATTTCAGGCTGCCACACAATCTCTGTGACAGCATGCGGTGTGAGCACATCGAGAATCGCCTTATCGGTAAGGTGACCGACCCCTGTAGCTGCAAGAGCGCCATAAAGCGTCACTTCGTAACGCGCCACGTTTTTACCGGCATTACGATCCAAAAAGCGGATTGCCGCATTCTTGGGGCCCATTGTGTGCGAACTCGACGGCCCGTTGCCGATTTTATAAAGCTGCCTGATAGTTTCCATGCTATGCCTCCCTTTTTTCCGGTTTGATACTTTATACGAATAAGGCGATATGTCGGTCTCGACACACCGCCTTTACGGTCTGATACTTATAATTGTGCGCAGGGGGGGACTCGAACCCCCACGACCGAAGTCACCAGATCCTAAGTCTGGCGCGGCTACCAATTACGCCACTTGCGCGAAAAGCCACTTCCCTCAGCCCAAAGGCAGCGTTGAAACCCGCCGCCCCGGCTTTGCAAGGGCAAAGTTACGATAAATTTTCGTAATTTGCAAAAACTTGTCACATTGCAGCACTACCCATCACCCCGCGAAGGCGGTCGAGCAAGGAGGGGCCGACATCTTTTATGTGAACGTTCGAGCTTCCGTCATCCTTCGATATAAACACTATCGAGGAATGCAACACAATCGCCACCGCTTCGTCAAATTCGACAATGGCATGAATATGGGTCACAGGGATTTTGTGAAACGGCGAACGAGGGTCGATGCTGTTGAAAATGATATGGTTCCCGTCGATTTCTACACCGGCTTCCTCAGGAAGCTTCTCGAAAAGGAGCGGTATGTTCAACTCGTCGGGCGATGCAGGCCGACGACGGTACTTCTTATAGATAGCATCGATAACTTTTTTCTGAATCATGGTTTGTTGTTTATTACGGAGGCATTAAAGCATCAAGAGTTAGGATTGTCAAATTAAAATGAAACATCCTGCACTGCCAGAGAGAACATACGGCTGCATGGATAAAATGACAACAAGTATGCACGGTAAAGAAGTATATCCGCCTACATATTTTTTGCCAGGTATTCTTTACGGTCAAAGGATCGACAGAACATCGAAGTGCATCTTTTCAAGATGCAAATCTACCTATAAAACAATCCTAAGACCAAATTGTTGCAAAAATAGCGAAATTTTCCTTATACTACATTCATCCCTGTATTATTAATAATCAGTATTTCTGCATTCCTATGAGGCATGAATGCATCATGCCATCAACTACATATAAAAACAGTATCGGCTTCCGGGGTTGATTACGGAAGCCGACACTTGTTTATAATCGGATGATACTGACGGCAGGATGCCATTCAGCCTATATGACAAATCACATCACGCCAGGAAGCCGAGAAGCACACCGGCAGCCACTGCCGAACCAATCACACCGGCCACGTTCGGACCCATGGCGTGCATCAGCAGGTAGTTGGACGGATCATATTCCAACCCGAGGTTGTTGGAGATGCGCGACGACATGGGAACTGCCGATACACCTGCGTTACCGATAAGCGGGTTGATTTTCTTGGCCTGGGGCAAGAAAAGATTGAACAGTTTCACAAAGAGCACGCCTGATGCCGAAGCGATTACGAAGGCCATGAAACCGAGCATGAAGATGAAAATCGTTTCCTTGGTAAGGAATGTGGAAGCCTGTGTAGAGGCACCTACAGTCATTCCGAGAAGGATTGTCACCACGTCGGTAAGGGCATTAGAGGCGGTTTTTGCCAAACGGTTGGTTACACCGCACTCCCTTAGCAGGTTACCGAAGAAGAGCATGCCAAGCAGCGGCAGGCCGGAGGGAACCACGAAACAGGTGAGCAACATACCCACAATGGGGAATATGATTTTCTCGCTCTGTGCAACGGCACGCGCGGGTTTCATCTTTATAACGCGCTCCTGCTTCGTTGTGAGCAGCCTCATAATCGGGGGCTGGATCACAGGCACAAGGGCCATGTAGGAGTATGCCGACACGGCGATAGCTCCCATGAGGTTGGGCGCGAGTTTTGATGACAGGAAGATTGCCGTGGGGCCGTCGGCACCGCCGATAATGGCGATTGCACCGGCCTGGTCAGGCATAAACCCGAGGGCGAGTGCCACCATGTAGGCACCGAAGATACCGAACTGGGCTGCCGCACCGACAAGCATAAGCTTGGGGTTGGCTATCAGCGCGGTAAAGTCGGTCATAGCACCGATTCCAAGGAAAATCAAGGGGGGATACCATCCGGCACTAACACCGTTATACAGGATGTTGAGCACCGAACCCTCTTCATATATACCTACCTCCAAACCGGCCTCGGTATTGAACGGCACATTGCCGATAAGCATACCGAAACCGATAGGCACAAGCAACATAGGCTCGAAATCCTTCTTGATTGCCAGCCATATGAAGAAAAGACCCACCGCGAGCATCACCAGGTGCTGCCACGTCGCATTATAGAAACCTGTAAGATGCCAGAACTCTGTCAGGTTCGCGGTCAAGAACGTTCCGAATTCATTCATTGTCGGGAAACGTTAAGCTATGGTGAGTAACACTGCGCCTTCAAGCACCGAATCGCCCTTGCCGACACTGATTGATGCAACCTTACCGTCGACACCGGCCTTGATGGCATTCTCCATTTTCATGGCTTCGAGAGTGACAACCGTGTCAGAGGCTTTTACTTCCTGCCCTACCGACACATGGATGTCGAGAACCACGCCGGGGAGTGGCGCTTTGACAGGGCTTCCGCCTGCAGCGGCCTTGGCAGCGGGCTTGGCGATTACTTTCTCGCCGGAAGCGGTGCGTGGTGCGGCTGCCGGTTTAGGTGTGGCTACTTTGATGGTGGGGGCGGCTTTCTGCTCGAGTTCCACCTTATAGGGGGTCCCGTTTACTTCGACTTCGGCGATGCCATGGTCGATGTCGCCGATGCCCACTTTGTAAATGTTACCGTTGATTTTATACTTGTATTCTTTCATTGTCTGGATTTTTCGATGGGGTTAAAAACCGTTTATAGATTCCTGTTACCTGCGGGGCATCTGGCGCAACGTGTAGATATGCGAGCTCCACGGTGAATAGGGTTTGCGCACCTTGCTGAAAGTTAGGATGGTGCTTTCGAGGTCGTGTGCGTTAAGATGCTCGTTGAGCGCCATGGAAATGGCAGCGATAACTTCGCCTGAATCCCCTTCGGGACGGGCTGACCGCTCTGTTTCCTGACGGTTGATGCCGTAGGCTTCCATCTTCTTGCGCTGGGAGCGTGCAGCCCCGATGCGGCTTATAATATAGAAACATACGCTCAACAGCAGCAGGGCAAGGAACACGATTCCCATTGCTGTGATTGTCATACCGAATCCGTTTGCGTCGACACGTGTGAACATGTCGACTTTTTTGTTTGTATCCTTGATTACATTGTTGCTCGAGGGGGTGACGATGCTTTCGAGCGCGCCTGTGCGTACTTCCCAGTCGGCGTGGGAATCGCCCACCCCGTCAACCTTGCGGGCATACGTGGCATCCGGCGCCAGCGGCGGCACGGTAATCGAGTCGATAAGCGTGCGCCCGTCAGCGTCATATACCCCGATCCAGTTGGGTTTCGAGGGGTCGAGGGTGAAGTTTGTATGGAACGTGCCTCGCGAAGGCTTACCATCGGCCCAGAACACAACGTGCTGGCGTTTGGGGATGCGGGTGTTCACATCGCCCAGCGGCACAGGGTAAAGCGTGGGGCGCGAGGGGTCGTTGGTGAGGAACACACTCGAAATCTCCAAAGGTGAGAAATTCGAGTTGAACAATTCCACCCAGGCACCGCGTTGGCCGTAATCATCGACAAAATTACTTTCATTGACAACCATCACCTCGTTGATGCGCAACCCTTTTCGCGCCTGGGCGAAAGTGGTCACGCAGCAACCGGCAACGGTCAGCAAAAGAAGTACGAGCTTCTTTTTGATCTTCATTGACATTCCTTTCCGTTTACGTGATTAGAGGGGAATGTTGCCATGCTTCTTGGCAGGATTGGTTACGCGCTTGGTGGCAAGCTGCTGAAGGGCACGGATGATACGGAAACGCGTGTTACGCGGCTCGATAACATCGTCGATATAACCGTATTTCGCTGCATTGTAGGGGTTGCAGAAGAGCTTGTTGTATTCAGCCTCTTTTTCGGCAAGCACCTTCTTGGGGTCGTCGGAAGCCTTTGCCTCTTTGGCATAAAGCACCTCGACTGCGCCTGCGCCACCCATTACGGCGATTTCGGCAGTAGGCCATGCATAGTTCATGTCGCCACGGAGCTGCTTGCAGCTCATCACGATGTGGCTGCCGCCGTAGCTCTTGCGGAGTGTCACCGTCACCTTGGGCACGGTAGCCTCGCCATAGGCATAGAGCAGTTTCGCACCGTGGAGGATGACACCGTTGTATTCCTGGCCTGTGCCGGGGAGGAAGCCCGGAACGTCGACGAGCGATACCAACGGGATGTTGAACGCGTCGCAGAAACGTACAAAGCGTGCAGCCTTGCGCGAAGCGTTGCTGTCGAGCACACCGGCAAGGAATTTGGGCTGGTTGGCAACGATGCCGACCGACTGGCCGTTGAAACGGGCGAAACCGATGATGATGTTCTTGGCAAAATCACGCTGGATTTCCAGGAACTCGCCATTGTCGACGATTGCTCCGATCACATTGTACATATCGTAGGCACGTGTGGGGCTGTCAGGCACGATTTCGTTGAGCGCATCCTCAACACGGTCGATGGGGTCGTTGCATTCAACCATGGGCGCATCCTCAAGATTGTTCTGGGGGATGTAGCTCATAAGCTTGCGCACAATCTTGATTGCATCCTCGCCATCTTCGGCCGCGAAATGAGCCACACCGCTCTTCTGAGAATGAACGGTGGCACCACCGAGGTCTTCCTGGCTTACATCTTCGCCGGTAACGGTCTTCACAACCTTCGGGCCGGTGAGGAACATGTAGCTTATGCCTTTGGCCATAACGGTGAAGTCGGTCAAGGCCGGGGAATAAACGGCACCGCCGGCACACGGGCCGAGGATTGCGGAAATCTGGGGGATTACACCCGATGCGAGGATGTTGCGCTGGAAAATCTCGGCATAACCTGCCAAGGCGTTTATACCTTCCTGGATACGTGCACCCCCCGAGTCGTTAAGACCGATGACAGGCGCGCCCATCTTCATGGCCATATCCATGATTTTGCATATCTTGAGTGCCATGGTTTCGGAAAGAGAGCCGCCGAATTCGGTGAAATCCTGGGCGAACACATAAACCAGACGGCCGTCGATTGTGCCGTAGCCGGTTACAACGCCGTCGCCAAGGTAGGTTTTCTTTTCCATGCCGAAGTTGTGGCAACGGTGGGTCATGAACATATCGATTTCCTCAAACGACCCTTCGTCGAGCAGCTGGGCGATACGCTCACGGGCTGTGTACTTGCCACGTTCGTGCTGTTTTTCGATGGCCTTTTCGCCACCACCGATGCGGGCTTTCTCACGCAATGCGATAAGCTCCTGTATTTTTTCGAGTTGATTGCTCATCTTGAAAATAATTGTTGTTTTGTTACTGATTTGACTGGATGGTGATGATTACCCGTCATGCATAAAGCGGGTCATCCCATGTTCCTGATCTGGCCGGGCCAGGACTTACGCGTTAGGGTCTTCGCAAAGTTCCACCAGGGTACCGATAGTCGACTTCGGATGGAGGAATGCGATGTTCAGCCCTTCGGCACCCTTGCGGGGAGCCTTGTCGATGAGCTTGCACCCTTTTTCCTCTACTTCGGCCAAGGCGTTGGCCACCCCGTCGGCAACAGCGAAGGCAACGTGCTGGATGCCGCCGCGACCGCCGTTGTTGGCGATGAACTTCGAAATCGCGCTGTCGTCGGCAGTGCCTTCAAGCAGCTCGATTTTGGTTTGGCCGACTTTGAAGAAAGCAGTCTTTACTTTCTGATCGGCAACTTCTTCAACGGCAAAACATTTAAGGCCGAGAATCTTCTCGTAGAACGGGATAGCCTCCTCAAGCGAGGGAACGGCTATGCCGATGTGTTCGATATGGGAAATTTCCATAACTTTGAATTAAATTATTTATGGTTAACTCATTACATTTTAAAGCATTGAATCGGAGAATCAAGGCACTGGGAATCGCAGCAAAGCCCATTTTCACCATTACGCAACAAAATTAGCAAATAAAACCGAAAGATATGCAACTTTGTCATTCTTTTATGTCACCCGAATCTGCCAAATTTGTCATGTCGTGCACCACCCTGCCCGCCATCACCTTAAATAATAACGCCACCAACCTTTTTGGCACAACATTTGTTTTCTATTTGATTGCGGACGGATGAGGAAACCCGCGCGATGCTGCGTATGCCTTCCGCCCGACAAATACGACAAATACAAAAACTAATAAATAAAACTTTTTGAACTATGGGAAAAATTATAGGTATCGACCTGGGAACCACCAATTCATGCGTTGCCGTATTGGAAGGTAAAGACCCCGTTGTAATCCCCAACAGCGAGGGACGCAACACCACACCTTCCGTTGTCGCTTTCGTAGACGGGGGTGAACGAAAGGTAGGAGACCCGGCCAAGCGCCAGGCCATCACCAACCCGGGACGTACCATCTACTCCATCAAACGTTTCATGGGCGAAAACTGCCAGCAGGTGGCAAAAGAGATAGAACGCGTGCCTTACAAAGTGGTATGCGGAGCCAATGACACGCCGCGCGTCGACATCGACGGCCGCCAGTACACCCCTCAGGAAATCTCGGCAATGATTCTTCAGAAAATGAAGAAAACCGCCGAGGACTACCTCGGACAGGAAGTGAAGGAAGCCGTAATCACCGTGCCGGCCTACTTCAACGACTCACAGCGCCAGGCAACCAAGGAAGCCGGTGAAATCGCCGGTCTGACAGTGCGCCGCATCGTCAACGAACCGACCGCCGCAGCCCTGGCCTACGGCCTCGACAAGAGCAACAAGGATCAGAAAATCGCAGTGTTCGACCTCGGTGGCGGCACATTCGATATTTCAATCCTCGAATTGGGCGACGGCGTTTTCGAAGTGAAATCGACCAACGGTGACACCCACCTCGGCGGTGACGACTTCGACCACGTAATCATCGACTGGCTTGCCGACGAATTCCAAAGAGAGGAAGGTGTCGACCTGCGTCAGGACCCGATGGCCCTCCAGCGTCTGAAAGAGGCTGCCGAGAAAGCCAAAATCGAACTTTCATCAACCACCTCGACCGAAATAAACCTGCCCTACATCATGCCGGTCAACGGTGTGCCCAAGCACTTGGTGAAAACACTGACCCGTGCAAAATTCGAGCAGCTCGCCGACCGCCTTATCAACGCCACCATCGCACCGTGCGAACAGGCGCTCAAAGATGCCGGTCTTACAGCACGCGACATTGACGAGGTAATCCTCGTGGGCGGGTCCACACGTATCCCCGCCATCCAGGCCGTGGTTGAAAAATTCTTCGGCAAGGCGCCGTCGAAAGGTGTGAATCCCGACGAAGTCGTAGCCGTAGGTGCCGCAATCCAGGGCGGCGTGCTTTCAGGCGATGTAAAGGATGTGCTGCTGCTCGACGTAGTGCCCCTCTCGGTCGGCATCGAGACCCTCGGCGGCGTAATGACAAAGCTTATCGAAGCCAACACCACCATACCTACCCGCAAGAGCGAGACCTTCTCAACTGCTGCCGACAACCAGCCGTCAGTCGAAATCCACGTCCTCCAAGGTGAACGCCCGATGGCAAAGGACGACAAGACCCTCGGGAAATTCCACCTCGACGGAATCGCTCCCGCACCGCGCGGCATCCCCCAAATCGAAGTGACTTTCGAAATCGACGCCAACGGCATCCTCAACGTATCTGCCAAGGATAAAGCCACAGGCAAAGAACAGAGCATCCGCATCGAAGCTTCATCAGGCCTCACCGATGCCGAAATCAAGCGTATGAAGGATGAGGCAGCTGCCAACGCCGCAGCCGACGCCAAGGAAAAAGAGCGCATCGACAAGCTCAATCAGGCCGATGCAATCGTGTTCCAGACCGAAAAACAACTTTCGGAACTCGGCGACAAGATTCCCGCCGACAAGAAAGCCGCAATCGAAGCTGCTGTCGCAAAACTCAAGGAAGCCCACAAAGCCCAGGATATCACCGCAATCGACGCCGCAATCAAAGAAATCGAAACAACCTTCGGCGCAGCCCAGCAGGATATTCTCAACGCCCAAGCCCAGGCACAAGGCGGGGCGCAGCCCGGAGCCAACCCCGGTGGCGCCCCCTTCCAAGGCGGTAACCCCGGAGCATCCCAAAGCGGCGGCAACGTCACCGACGTCGACTTCGAGGAAGTAAAGTAATCTTTAATATCACAATAAACAAATGCGTGCAATTTAACGAGTTGCACGCATTTGTTATATATTGATGCAGACTGGTCGGGAGATGTCCATCTATGCCTTTTCCCTCAGTAAATGTATTTTTGCATAACTATGTCAACACATGTCAAGCAAATAGAAGCAATGCCAAGGCTTACTCAATTCATAAGGAAAGCACCAAATCCGCTAAAAGGACTGCAGTTTCCGGCTCACTTTTTGGTGCATCTTTAGGTTTCCATGCCACAACAAACCGCACGGATGCAGACTTCACATTATAACCTCGTACTTCCCACTCTGATAAAGGTTTCTGCATTTTTGATGACAACTTTGCAATAGGTCTATCAGTAAGTTGACTATATAAGAAGTAATCCCCATAAGTCAACGAATCTCCCCCTCTCAAAGCCAAGACCTCTTTTTTCCGGTCTTTAAAGAACCCTAAATTGACATCTTTATGAGAAAGCTGCAATATGACTTCTTCAGGCATGTCATATTGGTGCTGGTCAATCATATAACGGTCAGCATTCAAATTATTGAAGCAGTCCCCGTTTGTATGTATAGATAGGTTATGTTTTGCACGTGTTATCCCTACATAATACCGACGCATCAGCTGGGCATCTTTGACATAAAGGTCGGATATGAGCATATACACATTATCAAATTCCCGGCCTTTGGCTTTATGAATAGTCGATACCACAACATCGGCTCCGGATATATCACAGAAATCTTCCACTGATGACTCAAATACAAATTCATTGAAGTCGTTAAGGTATTTTACATTATTAGTTTGTTCAAACTGCTCTATACAACGCTTCACATACATCAGGCTCAGACTACTGTCATAGATGGAAAAGGTAGCGTGTTTGGCTTCCTCCCATAATCCGTCTGTTATTAAGGGGGTCTTTATCCGCTTGTTTATATAGTTCAAGAAATACCGCATTTCGGCTATATTCCAAAAGCGTAAGCCATCCATCGACTGTATCAGTTTACTGTTTATGCCATTCTTTCGCAAAAGAGCCATCAGGATAACAGCCTCTTCATTTGTCTGGGTCAGGACACACGAGGTACCATTATCCCTATGTCGAAGCAAATTTTCTACAAGTGGCCGATACATGCAATCTGAGTGATGGCGTATCACTTCCACCCTCCCCTCCTCGTTGCTCATTGAAATAATCGGCGTATGTTTCAACCTGTTATCGATTACTTGCAAAAATCCATTGGCAAAATTCACCGGATGGCGCGCACTGCGGTAGTTTTCAGTCATTTCGACAAAGGAACTTCCGCGTTCTTGTGCCAACTGACACATATAATTTGAATCGGAGCCGCGGAATTCATAGATGTTTTGGTCATCGTCGCCCACCGCAATCACACGCATTTCATCATTGCAGGTCATAAGAGCCTTGACGAGTGCATATTCCGCAGGCCCCATATCCTGGGCCTCATCTATAACCAGCACAGTCTTGCCGATTCTATTTGGCTCTACCTCCCCCTGGCATATCATCTCGGCAGCCTTTGCCACTACATTTTTTGAATCTTCAAGGTTTCCTATCCGCCCAAGAAGATCGAAGCAATAGGAATGGAATGTTTTTATTTCAACAAAATGGGCTGCATTCCCAATCAAATCTATAAGCCTTTGTTTGAATTCTGTAGCCGCCGCCCTCGAAAACGTCAGCATCAGAAGCTGTTCGTGCTTCACATCTTCAAGCAGAAGGAGTGATGCCAGTTTATGAACCAATACCCGTGTTTTACCACTACCAGGCCCGGCTGCAACCACAATACAACGCGAAGCCTTATCGGAAATAATCTCCATCTGTCGACTGGATAACTGTCCAAACAATTGCTTATACTTATTCGGCGTCAGGTTACGTTGGATTTCGCTCACCCTGTCTCCTCTAAAATATTTTGAAACGAACTTCCTGTAGTCCATTTGGAAATAGTCCTGAACATATTGCAAGGCGGCATGATAATCCCTCACCATGAGGTTGGCATATTCGCCCACAATATGCACCTGCTGGATTTTCAACTTGTAAAATTCATTCAGCATACGGTAGTCATCCTGCCTATATCTTGACTTTGAATCCTTTATCCTTCGGATATTCATAGCATTATAAAGCACCAGGAAGCCTCCTTCAAGTTTTAATGCACCGATTTTCGACAAATACAGAAGCGCCTCTTCAATGTCTTCCAACTGAATATCATCAACACCTCCGAAAATGGATTGATTACTTGATTTTATCCGGTTTAGGAGCTCTATCACAGAAAACTGTATGGCTCTACCGGGTGTATTGTCATTTTCAGCTTCTGAAGCCAACCTGTATAACCATTCCACAGCGAAACGACTTATTCCCAATCGTTTCTCAAAGCGCCTTATGGTCAACTCCAAATCAGCCTGACGGCTTATTTCCATATTACGGAGGGCATCTTCTTTCTTACGGGTATATCCCTTTATGGTGAGGAAATATAGCAGAGTGCGGATGTCTTTTTCTTTAGATGTATGGATTCCGTCGTTTACTGCATTTTCATTCAGCTGCTTGCATGAGATTCTTAAAGATTCTTCGGGAATATGTTTTAGGATGTATTGTTCAAGTTTGGCAAACCGTTCGAGCAGCATCTGTGACTTACGTTCCGAATCGCCAGCATCGAGCAAATAGGCCGATATATCCTTGCTGTCGGCCAATATGCCTTCCTGCCGCATGCGTTCCACAACGGATATCACCTCTCTTTTGCTTAGTCCCAATATATCTGCCAAATAGTCAATACGCGATTCCGCTTCTGAATCCTGGGCTTTGGCGATATATTTCTGGGATATCAATGACTTTATGATACGGACTGCATTTTCGATGTCATCACTGCCAAAAAGCAATGATGCAGACAGACGTTTTCTTGCTTCATCCATATTTTTCACCGTGATGCCGGTGGCATATACATGAGGGACGTTATTCCCCCTTATCAGATATCCGTTTTGCTCTAAAGCCGCCAATGCGGTGCGTACACGGGTCTCAATGTCAGAAACTGAATCATCCCATCCTGCCTGACGGGCAATTTCCAAAGCCGAACAATTCACTCTCATGCGCTGTTTGGTCAGGTTTTTGACGGCTTTCCAAACTTGCTGTATTTCACTTATGCTAAGTTTTGTCTGGTTTAGCAATATGAAATGTTTATCCAAGTCATTGTCAGAATAAAGCACATAACAATTTGCACTGATGCCTGGATCCCGACCGGCCCTTCCGGCTTCTTGAACGTAGTTCTCCAACGAATCGGAAATATCATAATGTATGACAAGACCTACATCCTTTTTGTCAACCCCCATACCAAAAGCTGATGTAGCCACTATTATGCGTACCTGGTCATTCATGAAAGCATTCTGATTGGCAATCTTTGCCTCGGCTTCCATTTTTCCATTGAAAGGAAGTGCCTTGTAACCATCGCGAGTCAGTTTTGCAGCCAGTTCCTTTGTCCTTCTGGTACGTGATACGTATATAATTGTCGGGCAATCAGATTCTGCAACAAGTTCTCTCAGTTTTACATATTTGTCATTATCGTTATCTACATGTATAACCGAATAGTGCAGGTTAGTCCTTGAGGCGGTTGATGCGAATAGCTCCAAGCTCAAATCCAAAGTCTGCTTGAAATAATCGCATATATCCTGTATCACTTTCTGTTTTGCCGTAGCTGTAAAGCAGGATACCGGTATCGGGGTCTTGCACTTTTTCTTTTCATGATATTGACGGACAAATTTGCCAATATAAAGATAGTCAACCCTGAAATCCTGCCCCCATGAAGAAAAGCAATGTGCCTCGTCTATTACAAATCTTACAACATGCCTCGCCAGCAAAATTCTCTCAATTGTTTTTGAGCGAAGCATTTCAGGAGATATATACAATAATGAGGCATCCCCGTCCTGAACCCTCTGTATGGATAGAGACCTTGTGATTGGATCCAACATCCCGTTTATGGTTACGGCATCCGTAATTCCTTTGTCAGCAAGGTTATCTATCTGGTCTTTCATCAATGACTGCAAAGGTGATATAACAACAGTAAGCCCATGCACCGAACGCCCCGCCATAAGTGCCGGTAATTGGAATGTCAGTGATTTGCCACCACCGGTAGGAAATATCGCCAGCAACGATTTGCCTCTCACCGCAGCCTGTACCGCCCGTTCTTGTAATGGCTCGCCTTCGAATGTCCGAAAGCGCTTATATCCGAAAAATGATTTCAGATTATGAAGCACATCCAATTGCGTATTGCAATAGTCGCAACCTTCACGGCAAGTCGTATGACGTAAGGTCTTTATGATAAATTCCACCTCCGGGTAATTGCACAGTACCCATCCGGGGGTAATGGAACGATAATCGGTGGTGTCAATCAAAGCCAACGCATATGCCAAACCGCATGGATATTGTTCTATGAGCATGTCAAGGTCGGCATGTTGGCAAATCTTTCCCAAATAAAGGTTTTTGATAAGTTCAGACATGCCTTCATGGATATATTTCGCTCCTACCATGCTGAGAAATCCATCAAATTCCTTCTTGCCCTTCAGCAACGATGCGAACAGCATACGCTTTTCATTCGACAATGCATTCCAGCATTCTATTTCATCCAATAACAACTCTTTTGCCTTTCTGCAATCATTGACCGGATTGTTCATCTGCTCGCTTATCAGTTTGTAGTCTTTCACAAGCCTATGGTAGGGGCGCTCCGGGAACAATAAAGGCGAAATGTAAAGGGTATCAACTAAAATCCAGCGGCATGTTTTGTCTGTGAACAAATATTTGGCATCATGGTGAATGATATTGTGCCCGCAGATGTAATCAATATCGTCTAAAAAACGAAACAACTCTTCTTTTGAAGTTTTATGAAATATGGTATCATCATGTTTGAGCGCCCCTATATCATGGATTTTATGGTCTTTCAAGCAGACTTCAACATCTACTACTGCATAATTATGGGCACTGCATTGTGCAGAGGCAGTAGCGTTACCAACGCGATTGCTTTTATCCTCTGTTTTCTTCATCCCTATGAGTTTACTCCATATTGACATATATTCAACACAATAAATAGTTCCATGGCTTTAAGTTATCACATATCCCCATCAATCCTCGGTTACCGTATAGGATAACGTCACAATATCAATTACAAAGATAAACTATAAAACTGAAGAATCTGTGAAATCGCCACTCTCTTTTGATTTTTATGCAATTACATCCTGCTGTTAATGGATGACAAAATTGGAATTCTGCAGGCAGCCGCTTTAGTTGCTCAGGAATTTTATTACACGATATTTTCAATAGGTGTACGAAAATCATCAATAGGTATATCAGGCACCTGAAAAGAGAACTGACTTCTAAGCAACAATTCATCCGACAATTGCACCAGACATGACCAATCAAAGGTCGAAATAACAGCTTAAGTACTTCTGCAAAATTAGACCGCTATCACGACGCATGCCTACCATAATCGCGGAAGTACTTAACCCCTTTGTGGAATGATGATACGAAGCTGGATATTAATCGCTAACTTTGATGCATGGAAACACAAAACACCGTCAAACTCGATTCAATCGACGCGTATAACAAATTATACGGACTATCCACGCTTCATCCGCTTGTGACTGTTATCGACCTAAAAAAGGCTACCAAACAGATTGACCGCCTGCGGCTGGACTATGGCGTATATGCCCTCTTCCTGAAGAACAATGTAAGTTGCTCAATAAAATATGGACGCGAATATTATGATTACCAGGAAGGGACCATTGTCAGCTTTTCTCCAGGACAGGTAATCGACGTTGACAGCACCGGCCAGCCACCGACCCCTGATGTGGTCGGGCTTATGTTTCATCCCGACCTGATATGCGGAACACCTTTGGCTTCAAAAATAGGCAGTTTCGGCTTCTTCCGATATTCCCAGCGTGAGGCATTGCATCTGTCGGAAGCTGAGAAAAAAATATTCCTTGACTGCCTTGACAACATAAATGCGGAGCTTGGACATCCTGTCGACCATCATTCGGCCGACCTTATTTCAGCCAACATACAGCTTTTGCTCGAGTACCTCAGCCGTTTCTACGACCGTCAGTTCATAACCCGCCACAAAGCAAACTCATCGGTCGTAGCCGCATTTGAGAAACAATTGTCGGAAATATATTCAGGCGGCAGAAGCATTGACGAAGTTCCCAAAGTATCTTATTTTGCCGACAAGGCAAACCTGACACCAGGATATTTCGGAGACCTTATCAAACGCGAAACGGGAAATACTCCACAGGAAATCATAACCCTGTATCTCATCGCAGAAGCCAAACGCCGACTGGCCTCTACCGATAACGATATAAGCATCATAGCCTATGACCTCGGATTCCAGTATCCGCAACACTTCACCCGCCTGTTTAAACGTGCCACGGGGAAAAGCCCCAGCATGTTCCGAAACGAGTTCTATTCCAATAACTAAGCCAATATGACCTCGCAGGAATACAACGAATATATAGCAACCCGCCGCACTGTCATCTGTAACTCGGCCGAACATGGGTTTATGCACAAAGCCGCACAGGATGCAATACGCATCACTATGGAAATCAACAGCAGCTATCATACCCCCGATGAACTGAGAGCGTTACTGTCGCAACTCACCGGAACCGAAATCGATAGTTCGGTAGGGCTTTTCCCACCCATCTACACAGATTATGGGAAGAACCTGCACATAGGGAAAAATGTGTTTATCAATATGGGATGTAAATTCCAGGATCAAGGAGGCATCTTTATCGGAAACGGCACCTTGATTGGTCATAATTGCGTGATGGCAACAATAAACCATGACCAAGACCCAGCAAACCGAGGTTCGATGACATTCAAACCCATACGCATCGGAGATGATGTATGGATAGGGGCAAATGTTACCATAACACCCGGTGTAACCATCGGCAACGGAGCGATAATAGCCGCAGGAGCAGTAGTAACCAAAGATGTAAGCCCCCGCACACTCGTAGGCGGCATCCCGGCCAAATTCATCAAAAAAATCTGACGTCACACCGACGAGCCTTCCCCGAATATCAATGGCATGAAGTAAAATCAATAGCATGAATTAAAGGCCGAACGGTAACAGACAACATCCTGACCACCCTAAAAAATTAATGTTTCAGTGTCTGTTTGGGATTCACATTCCATAACAACCCTAAGCGATACCCCCATCACAGACCTCGAACAAACCTCGATTGTATGGATATACCATATCGTTTGTAGACATTTCGTCCACTATGCCGATTTTTTTGCTCACAAATTTTGCAGTTACAAAAAAAGTCCATACCTTTGCATCGCTTTTGAGAGCTACACCCCCCTCTCCACAAGCAACACGATTCGCTAGCTCAGCTGGTAGAGCACAACACTTTTAATGTTGGGGTCCTGGGT
>ERZ777305.539-NODE-539-length-61514-cov-6.174084_pt1 | contig 61514 bp, 50 predicted proteins | sample MGYA00374965_ERZ777305 | MGnify/ENA primary metagenome ERZ777305 (study PRJEB29328, sample SAMD00013331) | mouse gut metagenome | study: EMG produced TPA metagenomics assembly of the Metagenome analysis of fecal microbiota from mouse which was promoted...
ATAACACGCATGGCAATGTGGGCGAATGGGTGTGGGACTATTATGGCGAATACCCCAAGACAGAGGAAACCAATCCGGCTGGCCCGGACAGAGGTACGTTGCGGGTATACAGGGGTGGCGGCTGGAATGATTTTGCTAAAAATGATGCAGTGATGGGAGAAGCACTATCGGTTCACTATTCCGGCGGGGCGGCCTTGAATGAGGAAATCAGCCAGTGGCTTGATACAAATGGAATTAAACATGAACAGGAGGTGGCGCAATGCAATATATAAAACTTGGAAATTCTGATTTGACTGTTTCCCGCATTTGTATGGGCTGTATGGGATTTGGCGACGTAAATAACGGTCAGCATTCATGGACGATTGACGAGGAACATTCCCGTGAGATTATCCGCCGCGGGCTGGATTTGGGTGTGAATTTTTTTGATACGGCAATCGCTTACCAAAGCGGAACCAGCGAGCAGTATCTTGGCCGGGCGCTTTGGGAGTATGCAAAGCGTGAGGATGTGGTGGTGGCGACAAAATTTCTTCCCCGTACTCAGGATGACATCCGGGCCGGGATTACAGGGCAGCAGCATATTGAGCGGATGATAAATCGGAGCCTTGCCAATCTTGGTATGGATTATGTGGATTTATATATTTATCACATGTGGGATTATGAAACGCCGCTCTATGACATTATGGAAGGTCTGAATAACGTGGTAAAAGCTGGTAAAGTCCGCTATATTGGTATTTCCAACTGTTTTGCCTATCAGCTTGCAAAGGCAAATGCACTGGCGGAAAAAGAAGGATTTGCAAAGTTTGTATCTGTGCAGGGACACTACAATCTGATTTTCAGGGAAGAAGAACGGGAGATGGAAAAGCTCTGCCGGGAGGACAATATCGCCATGACACCGTACAGTGCACTGGCAGGAGGCAGGCTTGCAAGGCTCCCCGGTGAAACCTCTAAGCGTTTGCAGGAGGACAGTTATGCGCGACTGAAATATGACGCTGCTGCCGGGCAGGATAGCGTGATTATTGACAGAGTGGCGAAACTGGCGGAGGACAAAGGCGTTTCTATGACGGAGATTGCTCTTGCATGGCTTTTGACCAAAGTAACCTCTCCGGTAGTGGGAGCAACGAAGTTCCATCATATCGAAGGAGCGGCAAAAGCGACAGAACTGAAATTGTCAGCGGAGGAGCTTTCCTATTTGGAGGAGCCTTATGTCCCGCATAAGCTGGTTGGTGTTATGGCGCAGAATACGCAGGCTTCTGCAAAAGAGAGCCATGTATGGTCTACCGGAAAACAAAAAATATAGCAGGAGGTGCGATATGAGTAAAAAAATGGTAGCATATTTCAGCGCAAGCGGTGTAACGGCAAAAGTTGCAAAAGAATTGGCAGCAGTTTGCGGCGCGGATTTGTACGAGATTGAACCGGAAATTCCATACACCCGCGCAGATTTAGACTGGACAAATAAAGAGAGCCGAAGCAGTTTGGAGAAGAATAATTCGCTTTCCCGTCCAGCGTTGACAGATTATCTGGCAGATATAGCAGGGCATGATGTGATTTTTGTGGGATTTCCGGTGTGGTGGTACACAGCACCGGCTATTATCAAGACGTTTCTTGGGGCGTATGATTTCAGCGAAAAAATCATTGTACCATTTGCCACTTCCGGCGGCAGCGGGATTGGGAAAACAGCGGAAACTTTGCGGGAAATCGTCCCATCGGCAACAGTCATGGAAGGAAAGCTTTTGAATGGAAAGCAGGAAGCGGAAGAATTGAAAAAATGGGCAGACAGTTTTGACAAATAAGGAGGATAAAATAATGATAAAACAAACAGCAGGCAGAAATCAACTTGGGGATTTTGCCCCTAAATTCGCACAGTTGAATGATGATGTATTATTTGGAGAGGTGTGGAACAGGGAGGAAAAGCTTTCCCTAAGAGACCGTTCCCTTGTGACGGTGGTATCTTTAATGTCGCAGGGGCTGGTGGATTCTTCCTTTCAGTACCATCTGATGAGTGCAAAGAATAACGGGATTACAAAAGAAGAAATTGCGGAGATTTTAACCCACGCAGCATTTTACGCAGGATGGCCGAAGGCATGGGCAGCTTTTAAGATGGCAAAGGATGTCTGGGTGGAAGAATTACCAGAAGGGAACGAAAAGGAAGTACATGAAAGGAACATGCTATTTCCGGTTGGAGAGCCGAACAGTGGCTTTGCGCAGCATTTCACCGGGCAGAGTTACCTTGCGCAGCTTTCTGTAGAACAGATAGGGATTTTCAATGTTACGTTTGAGCCGGGATGCCGGAATAACTGGCATATCCATCACGCTGCTTCCGGCGGTGGGCAGATTCTAATCTGCGTAGGCGGGCGCGGTTATTATCAGGAATGGGGCAAAGAGGCACGGGAATTAAATCCTGGAGATATAGTCAATATCCTAACAGGAGTGAAACACTGGCATGGTGCTGCGCCGGATAGCTGGTTTTCCCATCTGGCGATTGAAGTCCCTGGTACAGAGATTTTCAATGAGTGGCTGGAAGCAGTGGATGATGTTTCCTACGGCTGTTTGAAATAAGAGAGGTGGTGGGTTTGAACGGAAAACTGAAACGGGCAGTTGATGCAGCAATGACGGTGGCTCTGCTATTCTTGATGGGCTATCAATTCTGGGGCAATGTAGCTCACGAATGGGCGGGGATTGGGATATTTGTTCTGTTTGCCGTCCACCATATATTGAATTGGAGATGGCATAGAAATTTATTTCAGGGTAAATATTCGTCCATGCGTATTTTTCAGGTCTGTGCAGATGTGCTGACATTGTTTTCGATGATTGCCCTGATATACAGCAGTATTGTTTTGTCGAGATATGTGTTTGTCTTTTTGCCGATAGAAGGAGGAATGGCGTTGGCAAGACGGTTGCATATCTTAGGTTCTTACTGGGGATTTTTGCTGATGAATATACATCTTGGCCTGCATTGGAACATGGTAATTGGTATGGTTAAAAAGGGGATGCGAATAAAAAAATCTTCAAGGATACGCTCTGTTTTGCTGTTTTTCATTGGCTCGGCAATTTCACTGTATGGAATAGCAGTATTTATCAGAAGGGATTTTCTAACTTATTTGCTCCTCAAAAACGAATTTGTGTTTTTGGATTACGGGGAATCTGTCTTTTTGTTCTATGTAGATTATTTTGCTCTGATGGGGTTTTGTGTATTTATTGCACATTATCTCGCAAAGCTGCTAAGAAAAGTACATGGACAAAACAATATTCAAAAAGATAAGCGGGAAAAAGAAAAGGAGGCCTCCAGATAAAAAAATGGATTGCAGCTTTTCTGCCGCTCTGTATGCTGCTTGGAATGTTGGCCTGCGGTGCTGAAAAAACAGAAAATATCCCAATGTCGGAGAATAAAAGTGAAGAACCGGCCGCAAATCAATCGGACAGTAATATTCTGATTGTGTATTTTACATGGGCGGAAAATACGAAGGTGGAAAACACGGACGAGGTGGATGTGTATGCTACTACCTCTGCAAGCGTATTACTGCCCGGCAATACGGTAAAAATGGCAGGATGGATTCAGCAGAAAGTCGGCGGAGACTTGTTTTCGATTGTTGTGTCAGAGCCTTATTCCAGCGATTATGACGAGTGTTTAGACCGTGCTGCGGATGAAAAAGCTGCAAATGCCCGCCCGGAATTAGTGAATCATATTGATAATATGGATGATTATGAAGTGGTTTTTCTCGGCTTCCCTAATATGGAGCAAGGTTTTGATTGTATATTGTGTGTATAGCGTTTGTAAAATGGGGGAAATAGGAACAGTATGCACAAAATGGTGATAATTGTATATGGTGTTGTAGTAGCTGGCTTGTAGAAGTAAGATTCTAGAAGCCAATTTTTATTTCCGGTATTAGGCAGCAGAACTTCAAAACTCAGAGATGCTGTGGTATAATAATTGCAGATTGGACAATATATGCCAATATCAGTAAACAGAATAGGCTCAAATTTGGGATACAGTGATATTGGTTTACTATATGAAGGATGAGGGAATTGAAATGCAAATAAACTGGGAAAGCTTTGCTACATATAATCATGATATACGTGGGATTAGGTTTAAGTTCGAAGATTTGTGTCGTCAGTTATTTGCCAATGAGAATCTTTCTGGAAATAAGCAGTTCAGGTATCTCCATGCTAATCCGAATAATCATGGATTAGAAACAGAACCTATTTATGATGAAACGAACAAACGATGGATTGGTTTTCAGGCAAAATTTTTTGATCAGGATGTGCATTATGAACAGATAAAACATTCTGCAGAAAAGATAGTGGAATACTATACAGGTAAAGATGGAGTTGTTGATCTCGTATATCTTTTTTGCAATAAAGCAATTACATCCACGGCGAAACAATATGTAAATGCAGTAGAATGTTTAATAAAAGCGAATATAGATGTGCAACTCGTTACGGATACAGCAGTTCTCGATCTCATAAGGAACAAATATCCTTACCTTGGTTTATACTATTTTGGAAATCATACGATTCAGCAGGAATGGTTTGCAACTCACACAAGTTATATGTTAGATGAACTTGGAGAACGCTATAACCATGACTTCAATGTTGGAACTGTATTTTCGGATGAACTTTCCTTATTCATTCATGATCGAAGATCGGCAGAATATCTTAATGCGAAGAAGACAGTTCTCCTTGATGAGATAAGCGAACTGTTATACCGAAGCAATAAAAGAGATTATTTAAGGAAACTGGAAGAAGTAGTCTTAGCCCTTCCAGATGTGAATATTGAAACGCTATATCGTTCTATCGAGTGGAATAGTACGGTTCGATTGGCTGTTGCACCCTTTTTAGATAATTTTGGAGAAGAACTCAAAAAGCTAGAGGCAGAGAGAGATAGACAGTATATACTTTCCTGTGACAGTGAAAAGGAACGGAAAGAGCGAGAGGAAGCCCTAAAAGAATACCATAATCTGGGGAGTAAGATTCGTGACATAGATATATTGATAAATCTTCCGAACAGGATAGAAATCTCTGAAAGGGAAAAGCAGTTGCTTTATGGAGATATACTAACTATTTATGGCAAAGCCGGAGTTGGCAAGTCACAGCTGTTGGCCTCGAAGACACAGAGTCTTTTAGATGAAGGGCGAATAGGGGTGTTATTAGTAGCAGGCATCTATTTTACCGATGATCCAGTCCATGAGCAGATTATGAAAAACTTAAGACTTGACTATAGCTTTGAAGATCTGATTGATATTTTGGAAACTATCGGTGAAAGAGATAATTGTATCGTACCAATTTTTGTAGATGCTCTTAATGAGACATGGAATAGAAAACTGTGGAAATCGGGTCTGCTTGCTATTATAGATAAGATTAAAGAGAACCCTATGGTTAAATTGATTCTATCCTATCGACCTGAATATGAAAAGCTGATTTTGCCGGATTCCTTTCTGGAAGGTCGGGGAGATATTGTAACCATGCTGCATAGAGGTTTTGAGGATAACAGTATCTCAGCGGCAAGTGAGTTCCTGAATCACTATAATATCCCATTTACACCACTGGAGTATTTTGGCTATGAAATGTCAAATCCGCTTTTCCTTACTCTGTACTGCAAAACATACAATGGTGAAGAGGTTAGTTTACCTATATTGTACGATCGAGTGATTGAACACGCCAATAGCAATATTTCCCAGATTCTCAGAGTGGAATTGAGGCAAAAAGGGTATACAGAGGATGATGATATTTTAAGTCCGCTTATTATGGAAATTGCGGAATGGTTAGTATCACATGATGAAAGATCTATTTCTCAGAAGGCTTTGGCACGGATGGTTTTTTGGACTGAATATGGACTGAATGCGGTACCTTTTGTACGTCATCTAGTAAAGGAACATATTCTTCATGATTCCATTTTTGATGGAAAGGAAACACTATATTTTGCTTTTGATCAGATGAATGACTATTACTGCGCAAAAGCAATTATGAAAAAGCACCAATCGAAAGATGAAGTTCGTAGATATCTATCCGAGAAAATTCTGGGAATAAAGAATGGGGAAATGAGTAATTCCTGGAACATTGATTTGTTTGTAAATGCCTGTGCATTATATGCAGCAAAGTATGGTGAAGAGTGTATAGACATAATTGATGACCTGGAAAACTCCGATGATAAATGGCAGGTTTTCTCAAGGTATATTGATTCTTTTCAATGGCGGGATACTCGGTATATTCCAGCAAGCCATTTTAGAGATTTATTGAAAAAATATCCCTGCAGTCCGGAAGACTTGTGGCCGATGCTGATTGGAAATAGCGTGAAAGTTTCACATCCATTCAATGCGGATTTTCTGCATCACTTTCTCTTAAGTTATAAGCTAAATAAGAGAGATTACCTCTGGACAATTTATATAAATAAACTAACAGAGGATGATAATAACAGAATAATACAACTTATTCAGATGTATGACAAAGGAGTAAAACTCGAAATATCAAATGAAAAGCAGATGGAGCTGCTTTTGACCTTGTTTGGATGGCTTTTGACTTCATCCAATCGATGGCTGAGGGATTATACGTCAAAAGCAATGATAGAAATTTTGAAGGAGCATTTTCATCTATGTCAGATTATTCTTGCGAAGTTTAAGAAAGTAAATGATCCTTATATAATTCAGCGTCTATATGGAATTGTGTTTGGCGCCTGCTGTAAGAGGATAGATACAAAGAGCTTTCAGACATTAGCAGAGTATGTTTATCATACAGTGTTTGATCAAGAAAAAGTATATCCTGATATTCTGCTAAGAGATTATGCCAGGTTGATTATTGAGCGATTTCTGTATGAGGATCCAGAATATACTGGTATGATAGATAGAGAGAAAATTATACCTCCATATAATTCTGACCCTATTCCGGAAATAGAGGATCAACACTATCTGGAGAAAGAATATAATGGAGCAATGTATTGGCTGATGCATTCGATGTGTTTTGAAGGTATGGGAATGTATGGAGATTTTGGCCGTTATGTTTTTCAGAGTGCGCTTCATAACTTTGATGTGGATGACAAGAAGATGTTTAATTATGCTGTCTATTACATCCAGACGGAACTTGGTTTTTCCGAAGAATACTTTGAAGAACATGATCGGCATTGTGGCGGTTATGGTAGAAATCAGACCATAAAGGTTGAAAGAATTGGGAAAAAGTATCAATGGATTACAATGTATAATATGCTGGCTCGTATTTCTGATCATTGCAAGATGACTAATCATTGGGATTATTCAGAGGAAAATGTTGTTCAATTTGAAGGAGCATGGGAGCCTTATGTCAGAGATTTTGATCCGACTTTGAATCAAAACTTTATGATTTGTGACATTGCACCGAAATTTGATGTACTGGATGAGCATCCTGCTAAGGGAAAAGAAGAAAATGAAACCGCAAATATTTCTACGGCAGATGCACAGGAGGTTTGGCTTGAAACAAAAGGTATTTTTTTTGATGAATTGAAGGATACATTGATTTTAACTGATCATAATGAAACAAGGTGGATATGCTTGACAAAGTATTGTGATACGGGACGTAAAGACCTGGATACAGAAAAATTGCTGGTATGGAGCTGGTTATATGCTTATTTCGTCAGCCCGGAACAAGCAGACGAGCTTTCTCGATGTGCTGGAAATGGTCGTTCTGTTATAACACATGATACAGCGTCTCACCTTGAAACATATTCCGTTTTTAATAGAGAATATCCTTGGTCACCGAGTTGCCGGGAGTTGAATGCATATGCTTGGGTGGATGTGCAAATTAAAACCGGCGAGTATGAAACAGTTACGGAGACAGTACAAGTCCCAGAGCTTTCTCCGATAGAGGCCTTATTGCGCAGATACCATGGCTTGGCTGAAGGCAAGGAGCAGAAAGAGGAAGAGTTTGTGGATGATGAGGACGAGGACTTTGAAATTCCAGAGATTCAATTTAAAGAAAAAATCAGAAAACGAGAAATTGAGAAAGAAATTGGTAAGATTCTTCATGCAACAACAGATTTGTTGTGGGAAGAAGAATATGATGCAACAAAAGAGAATGCAATTTCTCGAAGTTTGCCGTGTGCTAAACTCATTGAAATAATGAATTTGAGACAACAACAGGCAGATGGATTTTATTATGATTCCAATGGAATACTGGCTGCTTTTGATACGGATTTAACTCAAAAAATTAACAGTGTTGTTGTTCGGAAAGATGTCTTGGATACTTTCCTCGGCAGGACCGGGATGAAGCTTGTTTGGTTGGTAGATGCCGAAAAAGAAATTCATGCTAGAGATTATTCCATTACAAAGTGGAGTGATTGGGAGGCTGTATTTACCTATGAAGGAGACGGCATAGCAGGTGAAATCCGTAGACTTCAAGGCAAAGAAAGCTAATAGAAATGAAGAAACAAGTGCAAAGAGTCAGAGAATTATGATTTTTAAATTTGGGTGGGAGAAAATGCATGGCAGAGAACCAGTTTTAAAATGGAAAGAATCCAGACGTAATGAGTAGTTAAAATTGTTTTATAGTTTTGTAAATGTTCAGGGTGGTAAGATGGATATGGGATACATTGATTTGTGACAACAGTGTTGACACAAGTTTGAAAGGTGGTAGATTTTGATGAAAAATGATATCTCATCAGCAGGTAATCTCATCCAGATTATTAGTCAATCAAGGCAGAATGCGCTGAAAAAGGTTAATGAAGAGTTAATTCAGATGTATTGGAAAGTGGGAGAATACCTGAGTACAGAATCAACGAAAGTATCATTTGGGGATGCTTATATAGATACAGTGGCAGAAGAGGTTCAAAATGCTTTTCCTAGAATTAAAGGATTTAACAGGCGTGGTCTGTATCGTATGAAAAAATTTTATGAAACTTATGCAGAGGATGAATTTGTGACAACACTGTTGTCACAAATAAGCTGGTCAAACCATCTGGCTATCATTTCAAAAGCGAAAACACCCGAAGAGCGTCATTTTTATATAACGCTTTGTATAAAAGAAAATTATTCGGCACGAGAACTATCCCGCCAGATTGACAGTGGATATTATGAACGATATATGTTGTCCAAGGAAAAACTGTTACCTGAGCCGATAAAAGGATTGAAAGAAAATCCATTTCTGGATTCTTATGTGATAGAATTTCTGGATTTGCCATCTAACTTTAAGGAACCTGATTTAAGAAAGGGCCTGATTAGAAATATGAAGGATTTTATTCTGGAGGTTGGCAGGGATTTTACGTTCATTGATGAAGAATTCCGAGTCCAGGTTGGTGGTGAAGATTATAAGATTGATCTGCTGTTCTTTCATCGGGGATTACAGTGTCTTGTGGCGTTTGAATTGAAAATCGGGAAATTTAAGCCAGAATATATATCGAAAATGGATTTTTATCTGGAAGCGCTTGATCGACAGAAGAAAAAGAAAAATGAGAATCCGAGTGTCGGAATGATATTATGTGCATCTAAAGATGATGAAGTGGTTGAGTATGCTATGAGCAGAACATTGTCTCCAATGATGGTTGCAGAATATCAACTCCAATTGCCGGATAAGAATATATTGCAAAAGAAATTGCAGGAATTGATTAATATGCCTTTATTAGAAGAGGATGAGTAAGTATTGGCATTTAAGAATACGGTATGAAGCTGATCTTTAATATACCACTTAAAGTGCCAGATGGAACTTTAAATGGCACTTTAAAAGATAAATATTGTCCGTGATTGAAAATGTATTTATACAATATAGCTGGAGATTGCAGAGAAGACAAAAGACTCAAAGAGAACAATAAAGCGCCTTATGAAAGCAGTTGTTGATAAAGATATGATAGAGTACGTTAACGGACTGAAAATGGGGAAACGGGTTGAATGCTAAAGATGTAGAGTCAGAAATCCCGCATTGGGATTTGGGAAGGGATGTAGCCCAAACAGTGAAATTACAGATAGATTTGCTTTTGAACTACATTGTAAAATCAGTGAAAAACAAAGAAGAAAGACGAAACAGGTACTTGTTTCCGTTAAAGTACCTGCTTTGTTATGTAGAGAATTCCGGACTTCAGAATATTCTAAAAATGGATGCGGATCAAGAAGAGGAATTTGCCTTGCTGTTAAGAATGCAGATGGGTGAATCTAATGTAAATGCTACAAAATTTATTGCATTCTGTAGGAAAACATTATTTCTGGAAGCGAAAGAGATTAACTGGGAAGCTAATGTCTGGTATGTGGAGAAACTAAATATCTCTCCTGAAAGATACAGCCTTAGCAGCACAATTGACAGTTTCTCATTTTTAGATATTCGAAGGGAAGATAATCGGAATATGCTCCAGGAGTATCTAAAATATCTTTTGGTAGTTACGAATCTTAATTTGGGTACAATACGCATAAAACAAACCTACATAAAAGAATTTCTTAGATATTTGGAGGAGCAGGAAAAAGCAATAACCACGATAGATGCCATTTCAATAAAAGAATATTTTGATAAACTGAGTATGCAAAGGATCAGCTCCCAAAGTTATAATAATAAGATTCGGGCGGTTACAATATTTCTCCAATATCTGCAGGTGAAAGATGATATAAATTATTTTACGATACCTGTTTTCTTTTATAAAAAGAAAAGTTATCCGAAGAATTGTGAAGTTAAAAACTTGGATAAGAAGCTGGATCTGCTTACGCTTCAACTTTCGGAATTTCCAGATCAGTTGCGTATTATGAGTCTGATTCTACTATATACAGGTATCAATAAAGGAAAGATGTTCTTGCTGAGAAATGTAGATTTTTACTGTGAGAATGAAGATAGCTGGATGAAGGTACCAGGTACGAACAGGAGTATTCCTATACCGGATATCCTGCATTTGCTTGTATTGAGGTATTCAGAAAAGAATCATATAGATATAGAGAGGCTGCTTTTTTTGAACAGAGATAAAAAATATACAGCAAGGAGTTTTGAAGAGGCGATCACGAAACAATGTCTGAAATCTGGTATATTGGATGGAGAATATATATTTAAGGGAAACGGATACCAAAAAGAATTATGTAAAGCCCTTTATCAAAACGGTACTTCAATCCAGACAATTCGGGAGTATATGGGTTATTCTACGGATGAAACAGTAAAGAAATATATCGGATGGGTTGATGAGGAAGTGGCTAGAAAGTCAGATGAGCTTTTCAAGCAGGAAGAAAGTAGTCTGGGAGGGAATCTGTTGATGGCAAAGTATGACAAAATGAATGAAGTGAATCAGCGGGAAAGCGAGAAAAAGATACAACTTGCCATTGCTGAGATTCATAGAACTGCGTCAGAAGGAAAAACAATATCCGTATCTGATCTTTCCAGAAATACGGGTTTGTCAAAAGGATTCTTTTATAAGAACGAGCAAGTGAGAAGCCTATTAAATGACGAGAAAGAAAAACAAGACCAAGGAACACTTGCTCAGATCAAGAGAGAGGTACGAGATAAAAGCCTAGAGAAACAGGTAGAGTTATATCAAAGGGAAATAAAGAGGCTGTTAGACGAAAACGAAAATTTGAAGAAGGAGAACCGGAAGTTGGTTAGAGCGTTGAATAAGCTGCAAAAGGAAGTGAAATAGAAGAAAGTGTGTATAGTGTTAAAATGCTGATAGATAACGGAAAATCTGCCTCGATGCAAGTTTTCACATCCTAATTGGTGGTATATCGCGCCAATGGCTGTTTTCTCCTTTATCGAAGGATATGATTTCTCAGGCAAGACGGTTGTACCATTTTGTGCGCATGGAACTGGAGGGCTGGCGGGCAGTATCGAGGATATTACGGCAGCATTATTAGTAATTAATTCGTCCCGAAGTATAACGAATGAAGATGAATCCATATGTTTTTCAGCAAACATTTATTGCAGTTCCACATCCAAACGATTGCGTTATAGACATAGACCAATATCTTCTTTTTTATAAGGAATATCACTATGTTTTGGAGATAAATGGCCGTTGGTCCCGGAAGAAAGAAAACGGCGAGTTTAAATATCATTCAAAATGGGTTATCAAAAGTGAAATAGAGGAAAAGGAAAATTGCTCATCGAAAGAAGTATTATCTGTGCTAATAGATATACTATGTGAACGTTCGCTTCATAGAGCCAGAAAAATAATTGAAGGAACTGTTGAAATAATTTATAAAGGAGAAAGAGTGAGATGATACAATATCAGTTTTCCGAGTATTTTATGGATTTGCGTAGCGGTTTTCCATTTTACGGTAGGAGCGTTTAATATAGATATTTTTGTTATCTGAATTTCTTGTAAGTGAGATATACATGCGAAATTCTTCCCTTTGTAATATGATTTTATAACTCAATAAAACGTACAAAAATACACATTATTTTTAAAGTATTGACAAAAAATAAGACCTGACTGGCTTAAATAAAGGATTTTTGCGATATGATGCTAATAAGAACTGTTAAACACACGAGTTTATGTTATAGATAAAGAACGGTTAATATCATTTGAATGATAATATTGATATTAAAGGTCTAAAAGAGTCGATAACACGGGAATGGTTATCAACTCTTTTTTTGGCGTAGTTGTTTTACATAAAAAGATATAAAAAGTATTACAAAGCACTACAAAATCCCCACGCGAAAACCATTGCAAAAACAACACCTCTATGATACAATAATGGCAATGGGCAATGATAAAAAAATAACAATCATCCCGAAAGCCCGAAACGAAGGCATTCATAGTAAATGGAGGAAAGAAAAATGGCAAAAAAAGTTGTTTTGGCAGGCGCATGTCGTACTGCAATCGGTACAATGGGCGGAGCACTGAGCACGACTCCCGCACCGGTTCTTGGTTCTATCGTTATTAAGGAAGCATTAAACAGAGCAGGCGTTCCGGCGGATGCCGTAGACCATGTATATATGGGATGCGTTATCCAGGCAGGACTTGGACAGAACGTAGCGCGTCAGGCATCCATTAAAGCAGGTCTGCCGGTTACAACACCCGCCGTTACCGTGAACGTTGTATGCGGTTCCGGTCTGAACTGTGTCAATATGGCGGCACAGATGGTTATTGCCGGAGATGCCGACATTGTTGTTGCGGGCGGTATGGAAAATATGTCTATGGCTCCTTATGCTGCAATGCAGGGACGTTATGGTTACAGAATGAACAATGCGACATTGGTAGATACAATGGTAAACGACGCATTGTGGGATGCTTTCAATAATTATCATATGGGTATTACGGCGGAGAACGTTGCAGAGCAGTATGGTCTGACAAGAGAGCAGCTTGATGAATTTGCTGCATGGTCACAGCAGAAATGTGAAAAAGCAAGAGAAGAAGGAAAATTCAAAGACGAAATCGTTCCGGTAGAAGTAAAGAAGAAAAAAGAAACGATTATCGTAGATACAGACGAAGGCCCTCGTGCAGGCGTTACCAAAGAGAGCATTTCCAAACTGCGTCCTGCTTTCAAACCGGACGGCGGTCTTGTAACGGCGGCAAATGCTTCCGGTATCAATGATGGTGCGGCTGCAGTTGTTGTCATGAGTGAAGAAAAAGCAAAAGAACTCGGTGTAAAACCGATGGCTACTTTTGTAGCAGGCGCGCTTGGCGGCGTTGACCCTTCCATCATGGGTGTAGGTCCTGTTCCGGCAACCAGAAAAGCGATGGAAAAAGCTGGCATGAAGATTGATGATTTTGACCTGATTGAAGCGAACGAAGCTTTTGCGGCACAGTCTCTTGCAGTTCAGAAAGACCTCGGCTTCAGCAATGACGTATTGAACGTAAACGGCGGCGCAATCGCGCTCGGACATCCGGTTGGTGCATCGGGATGCCGTATTCTTGTAACGCTGCTTCACGAGATGGAGAAACGCGATGCAAAGAAGGGTCTTGCGACACTGTGCATCGGCGGCGGTATGGGCTGCGCAACAATCGTTTCCAGAGACTAATCGTCGTAAGGTAAATACGAAAGTGTTCAGCATTATCGCGATTGAACTGAGTGCGCGTCAAAGCGCATGAAATATAAGCAAACCAGGCTGAAAATCAGAGATTTTCAGCCGCGAGTTTGTGTCAAACAGCTTAAACTCGCAGACTGAGAAAGGAGCATGGTTACATAATGGAATTTGTATTATATGAAGTAAAAGGACAGGTAGGTATCATTACCATCAGCCGTGAAAAAGCTTTGAATGCTTTGAACTCCACAGTCCTTGAAGAACTGGACAAGACGCTTGATGCGGTTGATTTGGATACTGTAAGATGCCTGATTTTGACGGGAGCCGGACAGAAATCTTTCGTTGCAGGCGCCGATATCGGAGAAATGAGTACACTGACCAAAGCGGAAGGTGAGGCATTCGGTAAAAAAGGAAATGATGTTTTCCGTAAATTGGAAGTTTTTCCGATTCCCGTAATTGCGGCGGTAAACGGTTTTGCACTGGGCGGCGGATGTGAGATTTCCATGAGCTGTGATATCAGAATTTGTTCGGATAACGCAGTATTCGGACAGCCGGAAGTAGGTCTCGGCATTACCCCCGGTTTTGGCGGCACACAGAGACTTGCGAGACTGGTTGGCCCGGGCATGGCAAAACAGATGATTTATACGGCCAGAAATATCAAAGCCGACGAAGCTTTGAGAATTGGTCTTGTAAATGCCGTATATCCGCAGGAAGAACTGATGGCAGCGGCAGAGAAGATGGCAGCCGGCATTGCAAAGAATGCGCCGATTGCGGTACGCAACTGCAAAAAAGCGATTAATGACGGTCTGGAAGTCGGCATGGACGATGCAATTGTAATCGAAGAGAAACTGTTCGGCGACTGCTTTGAAACAGAAGACCAGAAATACGGTATGGCGTTTTTCCTGGATAAGAACAAAGAGAAAGTGAAAGAAGCGTTTAAGAACTGCTAAAGGCAAAAAGAATTTCTAAGGCATCAAGGCCAGAGAAATAAAACTAATGAAGGCAAAGAAATAAAATATAAATTATAAATATTAACAGGAGGGTTTTACCATGAAAGTAGGTATTATCGGCGCGGGAACGATGGGTTCCGGTATCGCTCAGGCTTTTGCGCAGACAGAAGGATATGAAGTATGCCTCTGCGATATCAATGAAGAATTTGCCGCAAACGGCAAGAACAAGATTGCAAAAGGTTTTGAGAAACGTGTTGCGAAAGGCAAAATGTCACAGGAAGACGCTGACAAAGTTCTTGCAAAGATTACGACAGGCGTTAAAACAATCTGTACAGACTGCGATTTAATCGTGGAAGCTGCGCTTGAAGTAATGGATATCAAGAAACAGACTTTTAAAGAGTTACAGGATATCTGCAAGGCAGACTGTATCTTCGCAACCAATACATCATCTCTTTCCATTACGGAAATCGGCGCAGGCATTGACAGACCGGTTATCGGTATGCACTTCTTCAATCCGGCTCCGGTTATGAAGCTGGTTGAGATTATCCGCGGCGAGAACACGACTGACGAAGTGTACAATAAGGTAAAAGCGATTGCGGAAGAAATCGGAAAGACTCCTGTGGAAGTAAACGAAGCGGCAGGTTTTGTTGTAAACAGAATCCTGATTCCGATGATTAACGAAGGTATCTGTGTACTGGAAGCAGGCGTTGCAAGCGTTGAGGATATTGATGCGGCGATGAGACTCGGTGCGAATCATCCGATGGGCCCGCTTCAGTTAGGCGATTATGTAGGTCTTGATATTGTACTTGCCATTATGGAAGTTATTTATTCAGAGACAGGCGACCCGAAATATCGCCCGGCTCCGCTTCTTCGGAAAATGGTACGCGCTGGAAAACTCGGCTGCAAGACAGGAAAAGGATTTTACGATTATTCTAAATAGGCAGACCGAGAACAGTGTGGGAAGAACTTCTGACTTGCGCAGCAAGTCTTGCTTGCTCACACGAAAGAACGCCTGAAACGCGGCGTTCTTCCACTTGGTTTATGCAGCGGCAACGCGAACGAAAAACACGAAGTGTTTTGAGTCTGCCTGTCTCGAACAGGCAGACCATTAAAATATTTATGGAGGAATAAAAAATCATGGATTTTACTTTAAGCAAAGAGCATGAAATGGCGAGAACTCTTTTCAAAGAATTCGCTGAAAAAGAAGCAAAGCCTCTCGCACAGGAGATTGATGAAAATCATCGTTTCCCAAGAGAGACAGTTGACAAAATGGCTAAATTAGGTTTTCTTGGAATCCCTGTACCGAAGGAGTACGGCGGCCAGGGCTGCGACCCGCTGACCTATACGATGTGTGTAGAGGAGCTTTCCAAAGTATGTGGTACGACAGGCGTTATCGTTTCCGCACATACATCGCTTTGCTGTGACCCGATTCAGACATACGGTACGGAAGAGCAGAAACAGAAATATCTGATTCCCCTTGCAAAAGGTGAGAAGTTAGGTGCATTTGGCCTGACGGAGCCGGGCGCAGGTACGGATGCGCAGGGCCAGCAGACCAAAGCGGTGCTTGAAGGAGACGAGTGGGTATTGAACGGCTCCAAATGTTTCATCACAAACGGTAAGGAAGCGGATGTATATGTTATTTTCGCAATTACGGGAACCGTTGAGAAACGTGGCAGAGTAAGCAAAGAAATCTCCGCATTTATCGTAGAAAAAGGAACACCCGGCTTTACATTCGGAACGAAAGAAAACAAAATGGGTATCTGTGGTTCTTCTACATATGAACTTATTTTTACAGATTGCCGGATTCCGAAAGATAACCTGTTAGGACAGAAGGGCAAAGGCTTTAATATTGCGATGCACACGCTGGACGGCGGACGTATCGGTATTGCGGCACAGGCGCTCGGTCTTGCAGAGGGTGCGCTGGAGACAACCATTAATTATGTAAAAGAAAGAAAACAGTTCGGCAGAGCAATCGGCGCTTTCCAGAACACGCAGTTCCAGCTTGCTGATATGGCAACCAAAGTAAAGGCTGCACAGATGTTAGTGTACAATGCGGCGATGAAAAAAGCTGAATATGCCAAGAATCCGAAGATTTCCTATTCTGTGGAAGCGGCAATGGCAAAACTGTACGCGGCGGAAGTAGCAATGGAAGTAACGACCAAAGCCGTTCAGTTACACGGTGGATACGGTTACATCAAAGAATACGATGTAGAACGTATGATGCGTGACGCTAAAATTACGGAAATCTACGAAGGAACCAGTGAAGTTCAGCGTATGGTTATTTCCGGAAGTTTGTTGAAATAAATTTATAGATGTGTGCGAAAGCACACCCAAATTAAGGTAAATGCGAAAATGCTCCGCATTATCGCTTTTGAATGAAATGTGCGCCAAAGCGCACTTAAATCAAGGTAAATGCGAAAATGCTCCGCATTATCGCTTTTGAATGAAATGTGCGCCAAAGCGCACTTAAATAAGGTAAAGGAGATAAAATCGATGAAAATCGTTGTTTGTATTAAACAAGTACCCGATACAAAGGGCGGCGTAAAGTTCAATCCCGACGGTACGTTAGACAGAGGCGCTATGCTCGCGATTATGAATCCTGATGACAAAGCAGGTCTTGAAGCGGCGCTGAGATTAAAAGATGAATATGGCGCAGAGGTTACAGTTGTAACAATGGGTCTTCCGAAAGCGGAAGAAGTTCTTCGCGAAGCAATGGCAATGGGTGCGGATAAAGGTATTCTTGTAACGGACAGAGTACTTGGCGGCGCTGATACATGGGCAACCTCCACGACAATTGCCGGTGCGCTCAGAAATCTGGAATATGACCTGATTATCACAGGACGTCAGGCAATCGACGGCGATACCGCACAGGTTGGCCCTCAGATTTCCGAACACCTCGATATTCCGGTTATTTCTTATGCACAGAATATCAAGATTGAAGGCGACAGCGTAATCGTTGAGCGTCAGTATGAAGACAGATATCATGTTGTAAAGGCAAAAATGCCCTGTCTGGTTACTGCACTTTCCGAATTAAATGAGCCTCGTTATATGACACCTGGCGGAATTTTTGACGCATATCAGAAAGAAATTACCGTATGGGGCAGAGCTGATTTGAAAGATGTAGATGATTCCAATCTCGGTCTGAAAGGTTCACCGACCAAGATAGCCAAAGCTTCCGATAAGGTAAGAAAAGGCGCGGGAGAAAAGGTTGCTCTTGACCCGGATGAATCGGTAAGCTACATTGTTGATAAATTGAAAGTAAAACATGTTATCTAAAGTATGAGGTGCGAATTCAATATCGCAAGCTGAGCGAGAATGGAGGATTATGATGAATTTAGAAGAATACAAGGGAGTATATGTCTTTGCGCAGCAAGTAGACAATGAGATTAGCAGCATCGCATTCGAATTACTTGGTAAAGCAAAAGACCTTGCAAAAGATTTAAGTACGGACGTAACAGCAGTCCTTTTGGGTTCAGGCGTCAAAGACCTGGCTGACAAACTGGCTGAGTACGGTGCGGATAAGGTTATCGTTGTGGATGACCCGGAATTAAAAGTATACAGAACGGAGCCCTATGCACATGCGCTGTCATCCGTTATTAACAAGTATAAACCGGAAATCGTGCTGGTAGGTGCGACGGCAATCGGTAGAGATTTGGGCCCGAGAGTTTCCGCAAGAGTGGCAACCGGTCTTACCGCAGACTGTACGGTTCTGGAAATCGGCGATTTCCCGTTACAGGCAATTCCGGGACAGGAGCAGAAGCATAATCAGCTGTTAATGACGCGTCCTGCGTTCGGCGGAAATACGATTGCTACAATCGCATGTCCGGATAACCGTCCGCAGATGGCAACCGTTCGTGCAGGCGTTATGCAGAAAATTGAGCCAATCAAAGGCGCGAAGGCTGTTGTAGAAGAGTATAATCCGGGATTTACACCGGACAACAAATATGTTGAAATTCTCGACGTGGTAAAAGCTGTTACGGATACCGTGGATATTATGGATGCGAAGATTCTTGTTTCCGGTGGCCGTGGTGTCGGCAGCCCGGAGAACTTCAAGATTCTGGAAGATTTGGCAGAGGTGCTTGGCGGTACGGTGAGCTGTTCCCGTGCAGTTGTTGACTCTGGCTGGAAACCGAAAGATTTGCAGGTTGGTCAGACCGGCAAGACCGTTCGTCCGAACGTATACTTTGCAATTGGTATTTCCGGTGCGATTCAGCATGTGGCAGGTATGGAAGAATCTGATATCATCATTGCGATTAACAAAGATGCGGATGCACCGATTTTCGATGTAGCCGATTACGGTATCGTAGGCGATTTGAACAAGATTGTTCCGAAGCTGACAGAGAGTCTGAAAGCGGAAATTGCAGCGAAATAAAAGAAATGTACAATGAGCAGACAGTGGCGGTGAGCCGCTGTCTGTTTTCTTGATTCGTCTGTATTTACTTGTGAAAAGCGGAAAGCATCCTTGTGATGGCCGGCTTTTTCAGGTGCATATTCCGGCAGTTCTGCCAGAGATTCACATCATGAAAGTCTGTAAGCGGAACAAAGGCATATGAATCGTATAAGACGGGAAGACGGCAGGAAACTTTACATGAAAATGATAGAAATTGAAAATCTTACAAGCGCATATGGGAGGAAGAATGTTTTGCAGGGTGTGTCGTTTGAAGCCGAACGCGGAGACTGCATCGGTATTGTAGGGCCGAACGGATGCGGAAAATCGACGCTGCTTTCCATTCTGGCAGGCGTGTTGAAGCCTTCGTCAGGCACTATCCGGTATTATGGAAAGAATGCGCTTGAAAATCAGGTTGTTTTTCGGAAGATGACAGGATATGTGCCACAGGAAAACCCGCTGATGCCGGAACTCAGCGTGTACGATAATCTAAGGCTGTGGTATCCTGATAAAAAAGAACTTGCAAAAGAGCTGGAAGAGGGATTCCTTCGGATATTGGGAATTTCGGAGTTTCTGAAAATGCCGGTATCAAAGCTTTCCGGAGGAATGAAGAAACGGGTCAGCATCGGCATCGCTTTAGCCGGGATGCCGCCGGTTCTGATACTGGATGAACCGAGTGCGGCGCTTGATTTGGTCTGCAAAGAGGATATCCGTTATTATCTGCAGATTTATCTGGAAAGAAAGGGTACGGTCGTTATTACAACGCATGAAGAGAGCGAACTTTCGCTGTGCGGCAGGCTGTACGTTATGAAGGACGGTAAGCTGAGCGGAGTCGATAAAGGGCTGCGGGGAAAGGAACTGACGGATATGTTCTGACGGGAATCAAAAGCATGAAAATGTGAACCGTCAGTTCCTTTTTGTTAAGATACCCGTTTTCTGATTTGCAAGAGAAGAAGGATGAGACAGACACTGTGCTAATCCTCTCATCAGAAAGCCAGGCGCTGTAATGTTCAGGCCAAGATGATAAACGAGAAGAACCGTCTTTAATGATTTGATTGTCTGTAAAGCTGCCAGTTCATGAATACAATCCACACATAAGCCAGTGTCTTCGGAATCATAAGCATGCCGACGGCCGGAGCAGTTCCGCTGAACAGAACAACAGGCAGATAGAACCCGAAAGAGAGGGTAACGGCCAAAGGCATAAACCGGAAAACAGATTCTTTTGTCCGATTGTTTTCCCGGGCAAAAATAACAATAATGATAATGCCCATGATGGCAAAGGGGATGTTACGGATAATTCCAAATAAAAGGGGCTGGCGATAGGAAAGCCACTGGTTTTGCGGAAGCAGGCAGAGCGCAATTCGCAGCACGGATAATCCCCACATCGTTCTCGTAAGGTTCGTCCGGCCGGTAATCTGATACCGGTCGCGCCAGATAGCATATAAAATTAAGTAAAAGACGGTCATAGTGATGGATGTTATGAGTTTTCCGATACCGAGCGCCGCGGCATTTGCTTCCAGCCCGGTGGTCCAGAGCGCATAGCAGCGGGGGACGAGGTGAAAAGCATCTCCGGCGCCGAGCAGCACGGCCATCAATCCGGCTTTTTTAATCAGCGGAGTGTTTCCTTTCAGCAGCATGGTAAGCCCTGCAGTCAGGGCAAAGCCGAGGTACAGTATATCAAAAGCAGTTTCAGCGATTGCCTGTGGCATAAAAATTCCTCCTTTTCGTTAATAGATTGTACGGTTAATCATAGTGATAAAGAAATCGACGTCGGGCGTTTCTGTTTTCAACAGCATAAGCAGGTTCATCATAATATAGCGCGCGAACCGCTCTTTGGTAAATGTCTCGTTCCAGATATCCCGGCGCACATGAGTATCCTGCTCCAGACAATGAATCAGGGCGGATATCAGTTCCGACTGCATGGATGCCATGCGCGCATGGCCTGTTGCTTCGATGTTACCCAGGCTGCTCATGAGTTTTCCGGCGGAACGGTCGATTTGCTCCTGCAGAAAAGTAAATATTTCCAACAGCTGGCCGCAAAAGGAATCCGCGGTAATGACGGTTTTCATTTGAAGCAGCGCCTGTCGCCAATATTCTTCCGTCAGAGCGAGAAGTATTTCATCTTTGCACGAAAAATAATTATATACGGTTCCGGTTGCGATACCGGCTCTTCCTGCAAGAGACCGGATATTGACGGCGTCCAGCCCTTCAGAATCGGCAATCTGGCAGGCAAGTTCCAACAGCGTGCTGCGCATCGAGTCGTCTTTTTTTCGCATTTGATTCCTCCTGTTTTTATTTGTGAACATGTTCATTTATATTGTAGGTGTGATTTTCTTATTTGTCAATCTTTTTTGAACGTGTTCATAAAAGTTTTTACATGAAAAGGAGAAGGAAAAGGAGAAAGACTGGAAGATGTGGTGCAGGGAAAATAATGAGCAAGAACGGAAGAGATTGTTATTTCAGAAAGAGTATTTTATAATAAAAGATAAATTGGATTTCATTACAAAAGCAGGCAGGGGAGGCATACAGATGAAGTATAATTTTACAGATGTAATTGAACGGAAAGGGAAGGATGCGATTGCGGCGGAAGTGATTCCATATGCGGATTTTCAGGTAAAGGAAGGGTTCAGCAGGATTCCCATGTGGATTGCCGATATGAGTTTTGCTACGGTTCCGGCTGTACCGAAGATAATGATGGAACGTGCGGCACATCCGTTATATGGATATTTTGAACCGAAGGAAGAATATTATGAGGCGATTATCCGCTGGCAGGAAGAGCGGAACGGCGTACAGGGGCTGACCAAAGAGTGTATCGGTTATGAAAACGGCGTATTGGGCGGTGTGGTAAGCGCGTTGAATGTGATTTGTTCCAAAGGGGACAAGGTATTGCTCCATTCCCCTGCTTATGTTGGATTTACCGGCAGTCTGGAGAATAACGGTTACGATATTGTACACAGTCCGCTTCAAAAGGATGAAAGCGGTATATGGCGGATGGATTTTGCGGATATGGAGGAAAAACTGCGTAAGCATTCCATTCACGCGGCGATATTCTGCTCGCCCCATAACCCGTGCGGCAGAGTATGGGAAAGATGGGAGCTGGAACAGGCGATGGAACTGTTTCGGAAGTATGATGTGATGGTTGTTGCAGATGAAATCTGGTCGGATATCATTTTGGGAAACAACAGGCATATTCCGGTGCAGAGCGTTTCAGAAGATGCCAGAATGCGCACGGCTGCGCTTTATGCGCCGTCCAAGACGTTTAATCTGGCAGGCCTGGTGGGGAGTTATCATATTATTTATAATAAGTGGCTCAGAGACCGGGTGTTAAAGGAATCTTCCCTGTCGCATTACAATTCCATGAATGTGCTGTCCATGTACGGGCTGATTGGCGCGTACAGCAAAGAGGGAGCGGAATGGGTCGAAGAGCTGCTTTCTGTGCTTGGAGAAAATGCAGCGTATGCGTGCGATTATATTGACAGGCATTTTCCGGGCGTTTCCGTGGCAAGGCCGCAGGGAACATACATGCTGCTTCTGGATTGCAGCGAGTGGTGTGCGAATCACGGAAAAACGATTGACGAAGTACAGCGGGCCGGCGTGGAAGTGGGCGTGATTTGGCAGGATGGAAGGCCTTTTCACAGCGAATGCGGCATACGAATGAATCTGGCGCTGCCCAAAACGCTGTTGGAAGAAGCGATGGAGCGTCTTCACAAATATGTATTTGTATAAATGGAGTGAACGGCCGTTTCCCGGTTCTCTGCGGCGGTGTCGGAAAAGATGGGAATAGCTCTTGACACAGTTGTTATACAAATGTATAATTTACTATACATTCGTATAACAAAAGGGTATGGATTTATACAGCGAAGGAATGTATAGGTTACCATATCGCAAACTATATCGTTGGGAGGTATTGTCGTATGTGCATCACACCGAAAAAACTGGGGGAAGCCGAACTGGAGATTATGCAGGTCATCTGGAACAGCGATGGGCCGGTTACTTCGAATTTTATTTTAAAGGAATTACAGGGAAAAAGAAAGTGGCAGCTTTCTACCCTGATGACTTCTCTTACGCGTCTTTCCGATAAAGGATTTGTTTGTTGTGACCGTTCTGCGGGCTGCAATCTGTATTCTCCGGTTATTGGGGAAAATGAATATAAAAGCCGGGCAAGCAGACATTTTCTGGAAAAGCTGTACAACAATTCGCTTCAAAATATGGTTGCTACGCTTTATAGCAGTAAAGCGATTAAAAATTCTGATGTGGAAGAACTCAGGAACTTTCTGGATGAGCTGGAAGCGGAACATTCCGGGGAGGATGAGTGCTGATGGCGATAAATCTGTTTCTTTCCATTCTTGAGATTTCAATATCGGTCGGTCTGATTGTACTTGTTCTGATATTACTTTCCCCTTTTTTGAATAAGCGTTACGCCGCCAAGTGGAAATATTGGATATGGCTTTTTCTTGCGTTGCGGCTCATCACTCCTGTCGGAGGAACGGATATCCGGACCGCGGCGGATAAAATCATACAGAAAGTGACGGGGACGGAATCGGATGCGGGAAAGGAAGATGCGGGTGAGGAAACTATCGGCGTTGTAATTGACGGTACGGGATTAACCGGAAGAGTTATGGTTGCGATACCGGAACAAATGACGATGCCGTTGGAGATACGCTCCGATAAAAGCCAAATCCGCATTACGGCGCTTGACATCGTGGCACTTGTGTGGCTGGTTGGATGTCTGCTTTTCCTGTCGGTGCATCTGCTTATCTATCTGCATTATAAAAGCCGGCTTGTGAGAAATGCGGTTGTTCTGAAAGCCGGCTGTATCCGGCGTTGGACAGAGGAATTGAAGCGGGAACTGCATATCAGAAGAAAGATATCCGTGATGAAATCTCCGGAGGCCGCAAGCCCCATGATTATTGGACTTTTCCGCCCCGTCCTGATTCTGCCGGAGGAAATCTACGGTGAGGAAGAGCTGTTTTTTATTTTAAAACACGAGTTGGTTCATTTGCGGCACAATGATTTATTCTTTAAACTGCTGTTTGTGACAGCAAATGCGATTCACTGGTTCAATCCCTGTATCTGGCTTTTACAGAAAGAAGCTGTCGTTGATATGGAGCTGTATTGCGATGAAAGTGTCATTCAAGGCGCGAACTATGCAGGGAGAAAGGCATATACGGAGACACTGTTGTCTACGCTGCATAAGCAATGTGCGAAGCGGACGGTTTTATCGACGCAGTTTTATGAAGGAAAAAAGATTATGCAGAAGCGTTTTAAAAATATTTTATCCAAAAAAAGAAAGAAAAACGGAACGGTGGTCTTCATTGGAGCGATTCTGCTGACGGTCATTCTGGGAACGCTGATTGGATGTTCCATTGCCGGGGAAAATGGCGTTGAGGGAAATTCATCGGAAGCGGACACAAATCAACCCGGAATGGAAGACGGCCGATTTGCGCAGATGGAAGGCCGGTGGGTTATTGATTTTACGGTGACAGATTCCTCGCTGTGGGGTTCCGGTATTTCTTATGGCAATGAGATGGAAATATCGGCATCAGGGGAATTTCGTTATTATATCGGAATCGGCGTCGGCGGAACCGGTCAGTGTGAAGAAACGGATGATGGGATAGTCGTAGCAATACAGCCATATGAAGAAAATCTTGCAGAGCAGGAGATACTTGTCCTGAATTATGTAAACCAAGAGGGCGGCGAGTATATTCAGATGGACTGGCACGGCGAGGACGTCCGCTGGAGAAGAGAGGATAATCAAGCATTGCCTTTGGACGAAAATGATTTGTCAGAGGCAGGACAGGCGGCGGAAGATAAGGCTGTCCTCACGATTATGGTAGAGGGAATGGAAGAACAGGTTCCGGCGACTCTTGTGAGAGGAGAAGGATATTCATTCTACCTGCCTGATGATGAATGGCAGCAGTCGGATTTAGATATATGGACGGGGCTGACGAATGAACAGGTGCAGTTCCAGGTCAGTCATCAGGATGGAAAAACGCTCGAACAGGTTGAACAGGAGCTTACCGACAGTGGTTATATAGAAATCAATGACAGGATATGGCGGCAGGAAGGCGAGATGATTTACGGTGTTGCGCTGAGCGTATTTGAAGACGACATATGGGGCATTTATTTCCAGTATCCGGTTGATTCGGAAGAAGGATGGGGGAGAAGAATCATTGCCATCGCAGATACGCTCAAAGGTACGAACTGAACAAACTGAAAAACAGAATTTCATTGAAAAAGAGGCCGTAACACGCTATAATTCCATTAAGTGTGTTACGGCTTTTTGGGCATTGTGGGCGGGCCGGAAAAGGAGAGTGGTTCATGGAACGAATGGAAGAAATTCAGATTCCGGAAATAGAGGAAAAGAAGCATTGGGGAGGGCCGGACGGCAGGAAGTGGAAAATAGCGGCGGGCCTTCTGGCCGTCGGCATGGTGGTATTTGCATGCTCGGTTTTTGCCTTTACGAAGTGGTACTTTTCGGCGGAAAGAGTGCTTTTGCGGGCATTCGGAAACCTGACGGAAGAGGTGCTGGAACGGCGGGAATTGTGGGAAGCCGCGACCGGAAACGGGCCCGGGGAAGAATGGAACAGGGCAAAGTTTACGACTGTTTTCAACCTGAGCGGGGACGGCCTTCCATTGACTCTTGGAGTCGATACGACATTGGAACGGGATGCCGATGTCAGGAAAATGAAGTCGCGTACGAAATTCAGCGTAAGCAATACCAAATTGGCGGAATTGGAAGTTTATGGAGAAGATAAGACGCTTGTCCTGACGCTTCCTGATTTTTTTGAGGAAAATTTTGCCTTCGATACGGAACGGATTGACGAGCAGTATAACGGCTCTCTCTTCGCACGGATATTCGGAACATTGAAAGGATATGAGATTTCCGTCGATTTATTTCCAAAGGGCAATCCGGTTTCCTGGATGCGGTATTTTGAGGGATGGCAGGAAAATGTGCGGATAGAAAAACTGGAAAAGTCTGTGGATATCAGCGTTCCGGAGAAGGATAACAGGCAGTACCGATGTGGTCAATACCGTTTGACGATAGCGGCAGACTGGATAAATACGCTGTTTACGGATGGTGTGGAAGCGGCGGGCGGTTTTTGGGCCAAAGACGGGATGACTGCCGGGGTTGCGCAGGATATCATCATAAACGTTGCAATGGAAGAGGAAAATGACCGAATCGTTCGGATTTCTTTCGAGGAGCCGCTTGTTATTTTCGTGGGGAGCGAAGAGGGCCGAATTGAGGTGAAAACATCGGGAGAGGTTTGTTTTCTGGGAGAGGGCCGAAGCGTTGATGACATTCTTGTCAGTATGCAGACGGAACTGCCTTTGACCGCGCTTGGGATTGACGAGCGGCTGTTGGCGGTATTCGGCAACAAATCCGGTACGGAAGATAACATTATCATCGAGCTGCGTGCGGAGTCTTTGTATAACGAAGCTGACGCATGTGTTACCTCCGACCTTCATAAATTGACCGTTTCAGTTGACAGAGTCGGAAGCTTCAAGCTGACCGGAAAAATAAAACTGGAGCCATTGGAAGAAGCGATAGAAGCGCCCGCGGGGGAAACTATCCGCCTTTTTGAAATATCGGAAGAAGAATACGGGAATATGCGGGAACAGGTGATGAAAAAAATCTGGCGATGGCTGAAAGCCCTTTCGATTTTCGGATAATATCGGGTAAAAGGCCTGGAAGCGCACGGCGGCAGGAGTATGGGAAAATCGGAACGGGAGGCGGACCATCATCGGTAAAAAAACTTGGATTCTGTGGAAACTGGAATTAAAACGGACGTTCAGACAGCTGCCTGCCATGCTGGCAGAGGCAGTACTGCTTTTGGGCATTCTTGGCATATTTGCATTCGGTGCGGTGAAATTTCTTTACCGGGATGTTCCGGTCTTGCAGATTACGATTGCGGTCGTCGAAGAAGAGGAAAATCCGCTTACGGATTTGCTGCTGCAATATGTGCAGGGGATGGAAAGCGTTTCGGAAGTCTGCCGGTTTATGATTGTTTCGGAAGAGGAAGCTTTTTCCATGCTGCAGGAAGGGAAAGCGGCCGCCGTGCTGCTTTTACCGGAAGGTATGGTGGAAGGCATTCTGGATGGCAGCAATGCGCCGGTGCAGGTCTTTTTTCCGGAAGATGCCGGTCTGGAATCGGCGTTGTTAAAAGAGCTGACGGATGCGGGCGTGCAGATGCTGCGCGTGGCGCAGGCGGAGATTTACGCGGTTTATGATACGGCGAAAGCATACGGAGCGTTGGAACGGCTGTCGGCGCTGGAAATGGACATTGACCGGTATAATCTGGCCTTTGCGTTGGAGCGGCTGGCGTTGTTTCGGATGCAGGAAGTTTCTGCCACGGGAAATCTGACCATATTGCAGTATGGCGTCGCTTCCGGCGCAGTCTTTTTCCTGCTGATGCTCGGTATGGCCTGTTATCCGGTGATGCAGCCTTATCCGGAGGCCTTGCGGAAACAGCTTGTCAGAGAAGGAATCGGGCCGGGCAGACAGTGTCTGGGCAAATGGTTCTGTGGAACGTGCAGTATGGGGATGGGCGCGCTCTTTTTTATGCTGCTTCTGAATGTGGGACTGCGGGCGGCCGGGTATGGGTTCCGGATGCCGAAAGCAGGACTGATGCAGACGGGCGTCGGTCTTTTGATTCTTTTGTGCGCGTCCTCGTTTGTGTTTCTGGTATTTCAGCTTGCGGGAAACGGAACGGCGGCGGTGTTGCTGCTGTTCTTTTTGAGCGTCGTCATGCAGTATTTGTCCGGCGGGTTTCTGCCTTCCGTTTTTTTACCGGAAACAGTACAGATAATCGGCCGGTTTGTGCCGACGGCCTATCTGATAAAGGCGGCGGGAAACCTGTATGCGGGCGGCTTTTCCGGGGAAACGGCGTGGCTTCTTCTTTTTTTTACAGTCATTTTTGGCGGTGTTTCTTACGGAATCGGGCGGCTACGGATGATGAAGGAGGTGTAAGGCGGCATGAAAACCTGTTTTATCTGGTTCGGGCTTCTGTTGAAGCGGACGATAAAAAAGCCGGCATTTTTGCTGTTTCTGTTGAGTATGCCGCTGCTGTCCTTTATGATTGACCGGTTAGGACAAGGAGAGGGCGCAGGGACGACGGTCGGGATTTGTCTGGAAGGGACGGAAGCGGAAGCGTTCTTTTCCCTTTTACAGGAGCAGGAAGGGGTTTTACGGTTCCGGCTTTATGAAAGCGAAAACAAAATGCGGCAGGACGTGGAGAAGAGCGAACTGGACTGTGGTGTTTTTCTGCATGAGGAACTGTGGGAGGGGCTTTCTGCGGGCGCATGGCAGAATACCATTACCGTTTATACGACTTCCTCTTCGAGTATGACCAATATAGTCAAAGAGAAAATTGCAAGCATTGTCTTTACGCTATATTCGGAGCGGGCTTTCGGCGATTATATAGAGCGTTCGGAAATTTTTGCCGGGGCGGAAGGAACGGATGGGGGAGCCGATGTCGCTGCCTTTGCCAAAGCGGCGTATGAGACACATCTGTTGGACGGGAGCACTTTTGCTTTCCGATATCAGGGAAATCCGGGCGGGAATCAGAACGGGAGCGCCGCGGATATTTCCGGGCCTTCCGCCTTCCGGCTCCGGGGCATTCTGGCGGTCTGCATTTTTTTAAGCGGGATGAGCGGTCTGCTGACTGACTGGAAAGACCGGGAAGAAAGGCGGTTCGGACGACTTATCCCGCCGGCGGTGACCACGATGGTTAATATATGGATACCGACCATTTATACTTCGGCGGCCGTACTGTTTTCCCTTTGGCTGACCGGAAATATGACAGTTTCCGGTTCGGGAGGAAATCCGGCGGCGGGGCTTTTTGGCGGCCTCGGAAAGGAACTGGCCGGTCTTCTTTTTTACCAGTTCCTTATTGTGATGTATTGTAGTATAATCAGAATAGTATTGAGAAAGCAGGAAATGATTGCGGCGGCAATTCCGCTTCTGACGCTTTGCACCGTTGTATGTTGTCCGGTGTGGATTCGTCTTGCGGCATATGTGCCGTTATTCCGCGTACTGGAAAAGCTTTTTCCGGCGACTTACTATCTGCTTCTTTAGTGCGAAAAATATCCGGAAAGCAGGCATTTTCCGTGACGGGCCCGTTTGTTCCGGCAGAGGAGTTGAATTAAGGAGAGTTGAATCAGGGAGGTCAGGTTGAAAAATAAAGAAATAAAGACAAATGCGATGCGGATTCTGGAAAGGGAAAAGATACCGTATACGCAGTATACTTATGAATGCGGGGAATTTGTGGATGCGCTGCAAATTGCGGATATGCTCTCGCTGCCTTATGAAAAAGTCTACAAGACGCTGGTGACCATCGGAAACAGCAGGAATTACTATGTATTTGTCATTCCGATTGCGGAAGAACTCGACTTGAAAAAAGCGGCAAAATCGGTGAACGAAAAGTCCGTCAGCATGATTCCCGTCAAAGAAATCAACGCGGTAACGGGATATATCAGAGGCGGCTGCACGGCAGTCGGCATGAAAAAGCAGTATGTGACGCGCATCGATAAGTCTGCGGAAGAACTGGAAACGGTCATTGTCAGCGGTGGGCGGCTCGGTTCCCAGATTGCGCTGAAACCCGGAGACCTGTGCAGAGCCGCGGGAGGAGTGTTCGCGGACATAACGGTGGAGCGGTAACGGATGATATATTCTCAGTGTGGTTCCGGCAGAGGAGACAGGCAGTTTGAGAGTTTTGACTAATGTGGTCAAACACAGAGAGATGACAGAGCGATTATAGAGAGATTACGAAAGGGTATGGAAACAGGGTATGAAAAGTATCAGGGATTATGAAACGGTGGCATTGGATGACGAGAACGACGCGGTGGTGATTATCGACCAGACGCTTCTTCCCGGAAAGACAGAACTTATCAGTCTGAAAACGGGAGAAGAAATCTGGAATGCGATTTACCTGCTGAAAGTGCGCGGCGCTCCGGCAATCGGGGTGACGGCCGCATTCGGCATTTATCTGCTGGCAAAGCGGATTGATACGGAATCATTTGACGTTTTTTATCAGGAATTTCGGAAACAGAAAGAATATCTGGATTCTTCCCGGCCGACGGCCGTCAATTTATCCTGGGCGCTGCGGCGGATGGAACAGGTATGTCTTGCGAACCGGGAAAAACCGGTGGCGGAAATCAAAATGTTGTTAAAAAAAGAAGCCGTCGAAATCAAAGAAGAAGATATTCGGGTATGCAAGGCAATCGGGGAGCACGGACTGAGCCTTGTAAAGCCCGGAGACGGTATTTTGACGCATTGTAACGCGGGGCAGCTTGCCGCATGTAAATATGGAACCGCTACCGCGCCAATCTATCTCGGAGAGGAACGCGGATATCATTTCCGGGTTTTTGCGGACGAAACGAGGCCTCTTTTGCAGGGGGCGAGGCTTACCGCTTATGAGCTTTATTCTTCCGGTGTGGACGTTACCCTGATTTGTGACAATATGTCGGGAACCGTTATGCAAAACGGATGGGTAAACGCTGTATTTGTCGGTTGTGACAGAGTGGCGGCAAACGGCGATACGGCGAATAAAATCGGCACTTCCGTCGTGGCGGCGGTGGCAAAACGATATAACATTCCGGTCTACATCTGTGCGCCGACCGCGACGATTGACTTAAGCACGCCGACCGGAGCGGATATTACGATTGAGCAGCGGCCGGCTCATGAAGTAACGCAAATGTGGTATCGGGAGCCGATGGCGCCGGAGGGCGTAAAAGTCTTCAATCCGGCTTTTGACGTAACTGACCATGACCTGATAGCGGGTATCGTCACGGAATACGGCGTGGCGAGGGAACCCTATACGGAGTCATTGCGTGAGATTTTCAGGCGGAAGGAGCAGGGCTGACTATGAAAGAAGACGAGATGATAGCGGAAATCATGAATCATCTGGATTCGGAATCGAGGCAGGGCGTCTATCGGATGAGTGTTTTGATGGACGAGGATGCGGAACAGGCAAAGAGCGTTTCCAAACACTGCTGCAGCATGTATGGCCGTCCGGCGTCGGAAACAGTCGGGCTGTTAGATATGTACACGGACATGAATGCGGGAAGGCCGGATAATGAATAGGCCGGATAACAAAAAGGGGCGGGAACAATGTTTCGAAAGCCGTTCTGCTCAGCGAAAAATATAGAAAGGTATGGTACAAAATGGCTGAATTTCATTACGATAAAGTAAAAGACCCGGTGTTTTTTAAGGAGAATGTGCTTCCGGCGCATGCGGAGGCTGTTCTTTACCGGAACAGGGAAGAGTTTTGCAGGGGGAAAAGTTCGCTCCGGATGCCGCTCGACGGTATCTGGAAATTTTCCTATGCGGTCAATCAGGCGTTGGCGCCTGCCGGCTTTGAAAAAGAATCGTTTGACTGTACATGTTGGGAGAGCATTCATGTGCCGGCACATATTCAGATGGAAGGATATGATGTTCCCCAGTATGCTAACGTGCAGTATCCGTGGGACGGCAGAGAAGAACTGGTTCCGGGGGAGATTCCCGTGCGGTTCAATCCGACCGCGAGTTATGTGAAATATTTTGAAGTGCCTCAGGAGATGCAGGGAAAAGAAATACGGATTTCTTTTCAGGGAGTGGAGAGCGGCATGGCGCTCTGGCTGAACGGAAGCTATGTTGGGTACAGCGAGGACAGCTTCACGCCTTCCGAATTTGAACTCACGCCCTATTTAAAAGAGGGAGAAAACAAACTGGCGGTACAGGTCTATAAATGGACTTCTTCGAGCTGGTGCGAAGACCAGGACTTTTTCCGTTTTTCCGGCATTTACCGCAGCGTATATCTGTATGCCGTACCATCCGCACATATAGAGGACATCCGGGTAAAAACCCTGTTCGAGGGGCAGGATTTCGATGAGGCCACGCTGGAAGTGGTGACGAAAGTTTCCGGTGAGGGAAAAATAAAAATCCGGTTAAGAGACGGCGGACAGAGTTTGTTCGAGTTGGAAAAAGAAGTTACAACGGCAGGGAACGTTGTATTTCAGGAGAAGGTACAGGCGCCGAAGCTTTGGAGCGCGGAGCAGCCCAATCTGTATGAACTGGAATTTGAGGTTTCAGGCGTTTCCGGTGAAATCGAAGAATATACGGCGCAGGCGGCAGGGTTTCGGAAGTTTGAGATGAAAGACAACCGCATGCTGCTGAACGGAAAACGGATTGTGTTCAAGGGTGTCAACCGCCACGAGTTCAGCGCTGTTTCCGGGCGCAGCGTTTCCTGTGAAGAGTTGGAAAAAGATATCGTGACGATGAAACAGAACAATATCAATGCCATTCGGACCTGTCACTATCCGGATGACGTGGCGATTTATGATTTGTGCGACCGGTATGGCATCTACCTGATAGCGGAGTGTAACATGGAAACACATGGTACATGGGACGCTTATCTGCGCGGCGTCGCGGAGAAATCCTTTGTGCTTCCGGGCAGCCATGAGGAATGGGAAGGCATGATGTTGGACCGCGTCAATTCCTGTTATCAGAGGGACAAGAACCATCCGGCAATTCTTTTGTGGTCCTGTGGGAACGAATCTTTCGGCGGACGGACGATTTTCCGGATGTCCGAGCTTTTCCGGGAGCTGGACGATACGCGGCTTGTACACTATGAAGGCGTTTTCAATGACAGAAGTTATAATGAGAGCACCGATATGGAAAGCCGGATGTATACGAAGGCATGGGAAATCGAAGAGTATCTGAAAGATACGGAAGCAAGACCGATAATATGCTGTGAATATTCTCATGCGATGGGCAACTCCTGCGGCGCCCTGCATAAATACACGAATCTGGCGGATCGGGAAAATTCCGGCTATCAGGGCGGGTTCATATGGGATTATATTGACCAGTCTCTTTACCGGAAAGACAGGTACGGAAAGGAATATCAGGCTTACGGCGGCGATTTCGGAGACCGGCCGTGCGATTATAATTTCAGCGGCAACGGTATCGTATACGGCGGGGAAAGAAACCCCTCCCCCAAGATGCAGGAAGTGAAGTTCGATTACCAGAATCTGGCGGTTTTCGTTCATGAGAAAGATTTTGAGGTATGGAATAAAAATCTGTTTGTAAATGCCGATACATTCGACGCGAAAGCGGTTTTGCTTCGAAACGGCGCGCGCCTTGAGGAAAAGGAACTGCATTTGTGTGTGGAACCGGAAAGCCGGAAGACATTTCCGATTCCTTTCGAGATACCGGCATATGAAGGAGAATATGCGGTTACCGTCTCTTTTCATCTGAAAAAAGACACGCTTTGGGCCAAAGCTGGTCATGAGGTGGCTTTCGGGCAGGCGGTCGTGGCGGAAATAAAAGCGTCCGGGACCAAAGTGCGGACAGGAAAAGAGCCTGCCGATAATTCCGCGCCGGAGACAAAGCGTTACACCCTGATTCGCGGCAAGCGGAATTTCGGCGTCAGGGGAAGAGATTTCGAAGCGTTGTTTTCCATTGAAAACGGCCTTGTTTCTTATCGCTGCGGCGGAAAAGAACTGTTTATCAGAAGCCCCAGGCCGAATTTCTGGCGTGCGCCCGTCGATAACGATGAAGGGAACAATATGCCGGGCAGGTACGGGCAATGGAAGCTGGCAAGCCTTTATCTGACGATGAAGGGCGCGGGCGTTGCGAGAGAAACGGCGCTCGGTACATGGTATGATAACCCGATTGTCAGGGAAGAAGAGGACTGCGCGGTAATTACATATTATTACAAGCTGCCGACTGTGCCGGCGGCGGAATGTCAGGTGATTTACCGGGTTTACGGCGACGGAAAGGTTCGGACAACGCTTTCCTATGACCCGGTAAAAGAACTGGGAGATATGCCGGAGTTTGGTATGCTGTTCCAGTGCAGCGCGGATTACGACCATGTGGAATGGTACGGAAACGGTCCGGAAGAGACCTATGAGGACCGGAAGGAAGGCGCAAAACTGGGTATATATCGGAATCTGGTAAAAGAGAATATGGCGCAGTATCTCGTACCGCAGGAGTGCGGCAACAAGACGGGCGTCCGGTATGCGAAAATTACGGACCGGAAAGGAAGAGGGCTGTTGTTTACCGGCGATAAAATGAACTTTTCCGCGCTGCCCTATACGCCGCATGAACTGGAAAACGCAAGACATCCGTTTGAACTGCCGGAAGTGCACTATACATGGGTGCGCGTTTCGATGCAGCAGATGGGCGTCGGCGGAGACGACAGTTGGGGGGCTCCGGTGCATCCGGAATATCTGATTGATATCAGCAGAAAACTGGAGTTTACTTTTACGTTTCAAGGGATAGGTTGAAAAATGAATTTTTCAACCGCGAATTTGCGTCAACGCTGTCAGCGTTTTGACACAAATGTCGCAGGCTGAGAGAAAAGATTGAAAATTAAAATTTTCAATCGCGAGATTTGTGTCGGCGCGTTGCTTGCCACAAACTCGTTTATGCGCAGAAAACAGCGCAGAAATGGAGAAAAACATGAGAGACAGTTTGAAAAAAACGAAATGAGGGAGGAAGCAACATGAGCAAAGTAATGCAGAACTATGAACAACTGGCGATGGCGACAGGACTCCGGCTGGACCGGGACAGGAAAATGCTGTACGGTCTGCGGGAAGGATTTGAACTGTTGGTTTATGCGGCGGACGAAAGATATCCTTATTGGCTTACCGTCAGCCTGAGCGCACGCTCACCGATGGGCGCGCTCGGAAAAGATGATTATAGGCTGTTTGTGAAAAATGAAAAACCGGTGGTTTCTTTGGTTCAGGAAGGCAATCTGATTAAAATGGTCCTGAAAAACACGCCGAAACAGGAGCTGCTTCGGAATAATCTGAATTACGGAATCGGCGCTCTGCTTGCGTTCCTCCGAAGCAAAGGGTTTGCGCCCTGCTGTCAGCTCTGCGGGCAGCAGATGGAAACAGCGGGATATGATACGAACGGCGGTTATATGCACCTGTGCCCGGACTGTGCGGGAAGAATGCGGCAGGATGCGATGGTGTCAATACAACAGAAGAAACAGAAAAGTGAAAATCCGGTGGGAGGTCTTGTCGGCGCGCTGCTCGGTTCGCTTATCGGCGTAGTCTGTATCGTCATTTTCGGCCAGATAGGAAGGGTAGCGATTATTTCCGGTATCATTATGGCGGTCTGTACGCTGAAAGGGTATGAGATGCTAGGCGGAAAGCTTACGAAAAAGGGGGTTGTCTTCAGCATTATCTTAATGTTCATCATGACCTATGTGGGCGACCGGATAGGATGGGCAATTATTATTGTGCGGGAACTGGGCGGCGATATTTTTTCCGCTTTTCAGATGGTTTCCGCGTTCGTTCAGTGGGGAAGGATAGAGAGCGCAAATTATTGGGGCAATCTCGCACTGCTGTATATCTTTACGATTGGCGGCGCCATTCCGACATGTGTCTCTATGGTAAAAGACCGTAAAAAGCAAGGAGAATTTGCGCAGATTGGTTCTCCGAGAATGTAAAGAGTGACGGAAACCGCATAGTGAACGGTGTTCGTATTCAAATACCGCAGAATGGGAGAAGAGCATGATTGCTGGCAGAGATAAAATGCGGAACAGACCATACATACCGTTGACGGCTTCTCCCTTTCGAAAGGACGGGGAATACCGGGAAGTAATACCGCGGCATCCGGAACGGACATCTCGTTTCCTTATTTGCAATTCGCTTTTATGCCTGGGAAGTCTGCGCCTTTTCGGAAGATTCTCTGAAAGGCACGTTGAACGGTCATTTCGATGTGCGGTCCGGATTTCGTTAGCTGGATGAAGAATTGCGTCCGCAGCTGTTTGAAAAAAATACGTTGGAAGAACGGACAAGCATGACGGAAGCGTTGTTTTTACGACGGCTGTCCGGGACAGAGGGGCGTATATCTGCCCATGATTCAGGATGCCAGAAAATATGCGTATTATGTCGGAAATATTCTATATCCGTCGGATATTTTGTAATAACATGGTTGTAAAAAACGGAAAGGGATGTGACGGATGCAGCGAAGCGCCGTGCGAAATCTGGATGAAAACGCGGGACCCCAAGTTTTCGGATGAAGAATTTGACGAAAATGTCAGAGGACGGATACAGGCATTGAGAGAAACGACGTAAAGTCCGGAAGGTGTACACTTTTCTTTTTCATACATAACTTAAATTAGAAAGATGAAAAAGAGGAGTTTATTATGGCATATACGAACTATGAACCTGTAATCGGAACGATTTTGAATATTACGGGAGGAAATGACTGTTGCAGTCAAACGATGTCGCTTCGGACGGAAAACGGAATTGTGAATTTTGTGATAGGGCCGGAGACGATTGTAATCGATAACAGGCCGCTCAGGGCAGGCCTTCGTGTAGCGGCATACTATGACGCATCTCTTCCCGTGCCGCTGATTTTCCCGCCGCAATATCAGGCGAAGCTTGTTGCGGTACTTATGCGGGATGAACAGATTATGCTGAATGAATTTGACAGAAATCTGACGGCGCGGGACGGTTCCCTGCAGTTGAATCTGGCACGGAATACGAATATCGAAACGATGAACGGGCAAAGAGTATCCTGTAATCCGGGCAATCAGACGCTGCTTGTCTATTATACGGTTACAACCAGAAGCATTCCGCCTCAGACAACGCCGAGGCGGATTGTAGTATTGTGTTAAATGCTTCCGCCAAAGCGTTTAGCGACAGCCGTGGTGTCCTCTGCCATGATGTGAACCCGTAGATGTTGTGGTGGTTCCGCAATAACCGCAGGAACCGTCGCAATATCCGCAAGTACCATCGCAATAACCATTGTCGTGGTCATAGCTGCAGTATACCTCGCCGTCATGTGCATGATGTCCGGTCTCTGTGCAGTCTTCAACTGTACAAACCGCGTATTGGGTCGTGACGGTGGTTGAGGCTGTCCTGTTTCTGCCATGATGCCCATGTGCAGAGACAGGCATAACAATAAGACTTGCTATCAGCATGCTTGCCGTTACTGCGGTGAGCATTTTTTTAATATTCATGACATACGCCTCCTTTCTTATATTATCAGTATACTTTGGAAAGCCTGTCTGTGCAAGGGAAAAGAGGGAATAGATTGAAAAATAAATTTTCACAGACGAATGTATTCGTCTTGCAAATGTTGTGCCTGCGGTACAAATTCGCATGCTATGGAAAGGCAGGGTTATTTTTATGAAATTGCGAGGTGGAAGGAGAAAAAGTGTGAAAGCAGAGAAGTGGAACAGTATGAAGACAGAAGTGCAGAAAAGCATAAAGGCATAAAGACAGAAGGCGCATGACACAGAAGCCGGTATGTGATAAAATAGCGCTATGTGGATAACGCAAAGGGTGGTGGATAATGCAATAGAAAAAATGGTATGAAGCGGCTTGAGGTGGCGGAATTTACAATATACAGGGAATAAACATATTTTTATCTTCATACAATAGGAAAACGAACGAAGACAGAGGTTGTTTACGCAGATTGAGTAAACACGGAGGATTTTATATGGAAGCAAAATGTATAGGGGAACCCTGTAATTTCAGCGGCATCAAACCGGTTATGGTAGATTTGCCTTATCCGCCGATACGGGTAAGCGGTAAAAATCCGTCCTATGCGGACCTTCTCAGCATTGATTACTGCGGTTCCATTTCGGAACTGAGCGCAATTGCACAGTATATCAATAATGAGAATCGTCTGGCCAGCGAGAACTGTCCAATGGCGCAGGCGCTTTTGGGGATGGCGGTATGCGAAATGATACATCTCCAGAAGCTAGGAGAGTTGATTGCCCTGTTGGGCGGGGATATCGGTTTTTCCGCAAGAGGAAGGAACGGAAGGCCGATGATATGGTCGCCGTCCTGCCTGAATATTCCATCGGAGTGCAGCAAGATGCTGACGGCCGACATGGAAGCCGAAAAGGCGACGATTAATCAGTATGAAATGCACATTTCCTGGATTGAAGACGAATGCGTCAATGCGGTTCTTCGAAGGATTATTCAGGACGAGGAGTATCATATTATGATGCTGAAGGCATTGCAGAAGGAAGTGTGAAGGAAATCACTAAGCTCGAAAAAACCTCGCAAAGTGATTTTACGCTCTGCAAGCAGAGCTTCTTCGTACGGCAGAATGACCATACGGCCATTCTGCTTCATTGATTGTCTGTGCCGCTGTAAGCGGCATGTCTGGAAGTGTGAAAGGCCTTGTAACCGGAATGGAATTTTCGCAACATAAAGAGCTCATTTCACAACATGGCATTGCAGGAGCATGGACAGATTTCCGATATATAGGATACATAGGAAAAGGAAAGAAGGCGCAGGATGATGCGGATTGCGATATGCGATGATGAGACGGAAGTGAGGGCGTTTCTTGGCAGTAAGATTAAAAAACTGTATCCTGAGGCGTTGCTCTTTTTTTATCAATCGGGGGAAGAACTGCTGTGCGCCGAAGAGTCTTTCGATATTTTGCTTCTGGATATTCAGATGGAAGGAAAGAACGGCATGGAAACGGCTAGGGAGCTGCGCAGGAGGAACCGGCACACCATTTTGATTTTTATAACTGCGCTGCAGGAATATGTCTTTCAGGCATTTGATGTAGGGGCTTTTCATTATCTGGTAAAGCCTTTTACGGATGAAAAATTTGAGACGGTGTTAAAGGCGGCCGGGGAGCAGTACAGGAATCTTTCTGACGGGAAGCGAAAAGAAGCGGAGCAGGAAGAACGCTATATCATCATCAAGACAGGAGGCGTCCATACGAGAATCCTGATTGACGATATTATCTATGCGGAAGTTTTCAACCGAAAAGTGATGATACACAGCATTCATGGGGATATAGAGTACTACGGAAAGCTGTCCGATTTGGAAAAACAGCTCGGTGAGAATTTTTTTCGTTCTCACAGGGCAAATCTGGTGCATTTTAAATATGTGGAAAGATACAATGTATCGGAAATCTGGATGGAAAAAGGAACCGCGCTCATGGCGAAGCAGAATTACGGTGAATTTGTGAAAAGGTTTCTGCATTATAACAGTGTAAAGGGTGGCTCGCGGCGCGAAACATCCTTTACACCGAAGGACATCTGAGAGGCGGCCTTTTTCCTGCAAATATAGAGAGGATGCCAGAATGGAGATTTATTTTGAGCTGACCGCGCGGCTGTACGGTATCTTGAAAATTATCATTTACGGACTGCTTTACAGCCGTTTTATAACCCCTTTTTTACACAATAAACAAGCTGTTCGGACGGCAAAAATTGTTTATATCTGTACAATGTCCTCGTTATATCTGATTCCTTTCGTCGTGCACGGTATTTTTGCCTATGCTTTGGGGACGCTGACATTTTTTGCCGTTATCTGTCTGTATGACCGGAGGAATCTGGAACAGAAAATATTTCTGTTCTTTTTTCTGTATCTGGTGGAGTGGACAAGCCATGGGATTTTGGCAGTTCCAAGAGAACTCCTGTTTCGGGGAACGATGATTTTGGGGCCTGTCGTGAATCTGAGCGAATCAGCTTATTTTGGCTTCTTTTTGCTGAATGAGTCCTGCCTTGCGCTGTGCCAGTATTTTGTGATGCGAACGCTGCTGAGTATTATGGGGCGGATTTATCTTTTTAAAAAGGAAAACATGAGTAAAAAGGAACTGGGTCTGATGCTTGTGATACCGATTTCGGTCATTGTCGGTTACTTTTCCTTTGTTTTTTTCTCAGATGTTTATCTGGAAGATACGAAGAGGTACATTCAGGACAGGCATGCTTCCTTTATCTGGGTGGTCGCGTTATATCAGACAATTTCTTACGTCGCGCTCATGGCTGCAGTTACTTTTTATCAGGATATGAAAAAAAACCACCGAAGAGAAAAAGAAAATGCGGTGCTTGCCGGGCAGCTGAAAAGCATGCAGAAACACATCGGAGAGGTGGAGGCGCTTTACCGGGATATTCGGGGAATGCGGCATGATATGGGCAACCACATTATGATGTTGGAAAATCTCTGTCAGAAGGACAGGCAGGAAGAAGCCATCGACTATCTGGAAACGCTGAAAGAGCAGTTCCGTGAGGTCGAAACGGAAATCAAAAGCGGCAGTCCCGTTACCGACATTTTGCTGGCGGAGAGCAAAAAGGAAGCGGAGAGCCGGGGAATTTCCTTTCAATGTGATTTCTACTATCCGGAGGGCGGGACGGTAAACGCTTTTGACGTCAGCATCATATTAAACAATGCGCTGAATAATGCGATAGAAGGAGCGGCCGCGTGTGAATCTGCCGACAGGAAGCCTTTTGTTCATATTTCTTCTTTTCGGGAAAAAAATGCCTATATTATTGAAGTCACGAACAGCCTGAAAGAACCGGTTTTGCTGGAAGAAGAAAGCGGGCTTCCGGTGACGACAAAGGAAGATAACGGCAAACACGGTTACGGACTGAACAATATCCGCCGGGTGGCGCAGAAATATTTCGGAGATATTGCGATAGAGCAGAAAGATGAAACTTTTTTGCTGCAGGTAATGATGATGACAGCGTAATCATTTGCTTTGGCAACGAAAAAAGTCTCGTTGACAACAAAGCGCTTATGTGGGACGAAGATTGTACCGAAATACGTTATAAGAAAAAAATGCAGGCGGCATCGGTCGTTCAGGAAGATGCGGCGACTGCAGGAAAGGGAAGGAACATATATGAATATCAGCGGTGTAAACGGAGCAGGCGCTTCCGGCATGCAGGCGGGAGCAATGGGAAGAGGCCAGGCAGAGGATGCTGTCAGCAAAAGACTGATGCAGCAGATAGAAAATGCGCAGAAGAAACTACAGGAAATTTCCGGCAACAGTGAGATAAGCGTAGAAGAAAAAATGAAAAAGCGGCAGGAAATTCAGAAGGAAATCAGCGAGCTGAACAGTCAGCTGCGGCAGCATCAGATGGATATGCAGAGAAAAGAAGCGGAGGAAGCCAAAAAGAAACAGGCGGAACACGCTTCCGCAGCGGAGCGTTCCGGCAGTTCCAGAAACAGAAATGCAAAAGAAGGACAGGTGGACATCCAGATATCGGCGGAGGGTATGCAGGCAATGATATCCGCGGACGGGGCAATGAAACAGGCGAAAGTGCAGGGAAGCGTTGCCGGTTCGATGGAAGGAAGGGCCGGTGTGTTGAAAGCGGAAATCAGCCTGGATAGCGCCCGGAACGGTGATACGTCGGCAAAAGAGGCACAGCTTGCGGATGTGGAGAAGAAAGCAGAGGAAGCAACGGCTTCCCAGATGAGCACACTTGCCGAGGCTGGAGAAACGCTTGCGGATGCGAATAAGGCAGCAGCGGACGCGAAGGGAACAGAGAAAGAAGAGACGGAAGAAACGGATGATAAGAAAGAACAGAAGGACGGCGAATCGGCAGCCGGCGCGGAAGAAGGCAGCGGTGAAGAGAACAGCGGCGTATCCGCAGGCAATTATGTGCCGGTAGATGTCAGGCTGTAATTTCAGGAAAGCTGCCGGATATAAAAAGGTAAAAGGGGCGTCAGAGGCTCTCGGAAACATTTCTGAAAGAGGTGTTTGCGAGAGTCTTTTTTGTAAAAAATATTGCAATTAAAACAATTTAATGTTACAATACCGATATTAAAACAAATCTTGATTCTGATGTTATGTATCTGATTGCTGAAAGAGACAGATTTTTCTGCGAAACAAACAGCTTTGCAGGTGCATATTCCGGCAGTTCTGCCAAAGATTCTCGTTTGTTTGGCAGGAATGCAGTTTCGGAAATGCCAGTCCGTTTTTTATCGGTTGTCTGAATACATGGCATAAGTGTGTATTGCACGCGAATATGACGGTTGATTATTTGTTTTCTAACGCTTTCCTGTATGAAGTAAAAAGGAGAGACGGATTGAAAAAAGAAACGGTAATCACAATTTTTGAGGAACAGAAGAAATGCGTTGCCGAATACCAGCTGACCAGTGATTTATTTGCCGGAAAGGTATTTGAAGATTTGGGTGCGGCGCAGGAATTATGCCGGATTTTGCTGCAGGATGATGATATTATCCTGCAAAGCGTCAGAACGCAGTATGTCCTCCGCAATCTGGAAAACCATTCGGTAGAGCTGGATATTCTGGCCGAAGATATCGCCGGAAATCTGATTGATATTGAAATTCAAATGTACCGGGAAAAAGCGCCGTTTAAAAGAAGCCGTTATTATCAGTCCGGCATTGATATGAGCATCTTGGAGAAAGGAAAGCCTTATTACATGCTTCCCGATGTAACCATTATCTATCTTACGAAAGAGGATTTTATCGGGGGCAAAAAGGGATGTTATAATATCGACAGAAAATCCGACGGAGAAGAAATGACAATATGCCTGGGAAATGGCCTGCATGAAAAATATTACAATTTGGAATTTCCGACGGATGATATACGGGTTAATGAATTATTACATTACTTTCAGTATTCGGAACCGTTTTATGAGACGGCGTATTTTCCGAGAATCGTAGAGCGTGTCAGTTATTACAAAACAGAGAAAGAGGGGGTGGCGATTATGTGTGAAATCGCGGACAGAATCCGGCGTGAAGGCAGAGAAGAAGGGCGGATGATTGGCAGAATGGAAGGAAAGATAGAGGACATCCTGGAACTGTTGGAGGAACTTGGGAAGATACCGCAATGGATGACTGCGCGTATTTGTCAGGAAACGGACCAGGAACAGTTAAGAAAATGGCATAAATGCGCCGCAAAGGCATCGAATATTGAGGAATTTCTGCATAATCTGTAAGACTGCCGTACCCGCATCGGTCAAATGAATGGAATATGAAAAAAGAACTGCTGTGCCTGTGATGTTTGCCGGTACGGCAGTTCTTTTTCGGATAAAATATTTTTGGGACGTTTTAATTTGCTCCGCCGTCTAATCAATATAATACAAAGGAGGGGAAACATTGCCGATGGACAATTTAGTAAAACGTGCACAGCGAGGGGACGCGGATGCGTTTGCCGAGCTGATACAGTCCCAGATGCAGAATATGTATAAGACCGCAAGAGCAATGCTTCGGGATGATGAAGACGCTGCGGATGCCATATCCGATACGATTCTTGTATGTTGGGAAAAACTGAAACAGTTAAAAAAAGAAGAGTTTTTTAAGACGTGGATGACGAGGATACTTATCAATAAATGCAACGATTATCTGCGACAGAGAAAAAAGGTGTATCCTGTCGAGGAAGTGGAAGCGACGCCGGTATCTCCGGAAGCGTATGAAAACATTGAATGGATGGAAATGATAAACTGCCTCGATGAAAAGTACCGGCTCATCATGGTTTTGTACTATGTGAATGGATTTAATACAACGGAAATCAGCGCTATCTTACATATGCCGGACAGCACGGTGCGGACAAGACTGGCGAGAGGAAGAGGCCGGATGGCGGAATTATACACAGAATGAAGAAGATGAGGAGAATTGCCGTAGTAATTCTGTTAAGAGTTTGAAATGGAATATCGGATTAACAAACAGGAGGTTCATTGTGAGAGAAAGAGAAATTTTGGATAAACTGCAAAGCGAGCTTGTCATTCCTGATGTGGTGCAGAAGAGGGCGGAACTCGCGCTTGACAGAATCAAAAAGGAACAGAAAAAGAAGGGGAAGGTAATGAAAATGGGTGAAAAAAGAAGAAAAAGAAAATCAATGATGGTATTGATTGCGGCAGCGGTATTCGTGCTTGGCACAATGACGGTCTGCGCAGCATATTTACATTGGAGCAGGGGAATTGAGGCACAGCTGCAGGCGACGGAAGAACAGAAGCAGATGCTGGAGGAAGAGCAATATACAGCGCCGCTTCAAAATGAAAAGGGGAGTGAAGCGGGAAATAACAGTGTTACGGATGCGGGCATTACCATAACACCGCTGCAAAGCATCGTTGACAGCCGTTTTGCATGGCTTGCCTTTCAGGTGGAAGGATATCCTCTGGAAGAAGGAAAGGAGCCCTGTTTCAATGATGTTACGGTGGTAGTCGATGACAATGTTGATGCGCCGATTTCTTATACATCAAGTTTTTATAATGGCATTCATCTAAACGAAGAAGGAAAACCGGTGTATGAAGACGGTTCGCCCGCAGATGGGGAAATTTTCATAAACGAAGATGGGAGAATGGAGTACATTATTATGATTGACGCAACGCAATATGGCAGTCTGGCAGGTAAAAATATACATGTGGAATTTACGGATATCGGAACCGTATATAAGGCGGCCTATACGCCGGATATAGAGGCGGTCTGGTCCTTTGATTTCACGCTGAAAGGCTCCGATAAAGTACGCACGCTGACTTTATCCGACCCGCTCGGCGACACCGGCGCTACCGTTATTTATGCGGAAATATCGCCGATTTCCATCTATGTGCGTTATGATTTTCCACTGCAGATAGAGACTGTCGAAGGCGTTCATAACGGAGAACCGATTACTTCCAGCACATTTGTGGAAGCGCCGCCGGTTACCGGCGTCCGGTTAAAAGACGGTTCTTTTCAGGGATACATTACCAATGGCGGCTCCAGCGGGTATCTTGACGATGACGAAAACCACGAAGTATACACATGCTCGTTTATGCTTAACAGAATTTTGGATACGGACCAGGTGGATGCGCTGCTGTTCCGCAAAGCATGGCCTGAAGAGAAACGTGCCATGACGGAAGAGGATGTGTATATCGTGCCGGTAACGGAATAAAACAGATAATAGAGCGCAGGCTGCTGAGCCTGCGTTTTTTATCCTATAGGAAATTGCTGTAATCTTAGTGGATGCCAGACAAGAATTTACTGCGTAAATTCTTGGAACGCAGGCTGCTGAGCCTGCGTTTTTTAATGCTGTGTTTTTTATGATACAGGAAAGCAAAATCTGATTGGATGCAAAAAAAAGATGTGATATAATGAGTGCGTGTAAAAACAAAGAGCGCAGCAAGTTTCTGCCTTGCGGCTGCAAACTTGCAGGCTGAGAGAAAGGCATGGTTATAAAGATGACGGAACAGTATAAAATTTTTGAGGCGTCGCTGACCGGTACGGAGAATGGAAATCCTTATTCGGATATCTGGCTGAAAGCGGCGTTCGAAAACGAATCGGAAAGAATCGAGGTGAATGGTTTTTACTGTGGCGATGGCAGCTACAAAGTTCGTTTTATGCCGACGAAGCCGGGAATCTGGAGCGCGGTGACCGCTTCAAACGACTCAGCATTGAATCAAATAAGCCTGACCTGTGAGTGTATTGCAGCCGGGGAGGGGAATCATGGCCGGGTGCTTCCGATGAATGAAGTATATGCACCGAAAGACGTAACGGAAGAGTCCCGGTACCATTTTGCTTATGAGGACGGAACGCGGTTCCGGCCGTTTGGCACGACCTGCTATGCGTGGGTCAATCAGCCGGAGCATGTCCAGGAACAGACGCTCGATACCCTGAAAAATTCTCCGTTCAATAAGGTCAGAATGTGTATTTTTCCAAAGTTCTATACTTATAACGTGGAAAATCCGCCGTATTATGCTTTTGCGGGAAATGAAGAAGAAGGTTTTGATTACAGCCGCTTTAATCCCGTTTTCTGGGATAATCTGGAGAAGCGTATCGGAGAGCTGGACGACCTGGGAATCGAGGCGGATATCATTTTGCTGCATCCCTATGACAAATGGGGATTTGCGGATATGGGAAGGGAAACGGACGTCTTTTATCTGAAATACGCGGTTGACCGATTGAGTCATTTTAAAAACGTCTGGTGGTCGCTGGCCAACGAGTATGACCTTCTGCCGTCCAAGTCCATTGAGGACTGGGAATTGTATGCGCGGGTCATTATGCGGCGGGATGCTTATGGACACCTCCGTTCCATTCATAACTGTCTGCGGCTTTATGACCATACCCGGTCGTGGATTACCCACGCAAGCATTCAGCGCGTCGATAACTATAAAACGTCGGAAGCGGTGACGGAGTGGCGGCAGCAGTATCAGAAGCCGATTATGGTCGATGAGTGTGCTTACGAGGGAAATATCAATTACGGATGGGGCAATCTCACGGGGGAGGAGATGACAAGACGGTTTTGGGAAGGCTGCATTCGGGGAGGTTATCTTACGCATGGAGAAGTTTATGTGCAGTATGAGCAGATATGGTGGTCCCACGGCGGCAGTCTGCATGGAACTTGTCCGGAACGGCTTGCTTTTCTGCGAAAAATCATGGAAGAAGCTCCAAAAGAGGCGGCGCCTTTGAAGCTTACACCGGAAAATCATGGAGAGAACTGGGATGTTTCCTGTTTGTGCAAAGAAGATGACAAATCTTATTTCCTGTATTACTTCGGATTTTTCCGGCCATCTTTTCGTACATGGAAGCTGGCGGAAGGCTGTGTTTATGAAATTGAACTGATTGATACATGGAACATGACAATTGAAAAGCTGCCTGGCGTATATACGGGAAACATCCGCATAGAGATGCCGGAAAAACAGTACATGGCGGTCAGATTCAAGCGTGTGTAGAAAACATTTTACGGAACAACAGCTTTATACATAGAGAACCACGGCGGCATTTTGAGGGGAACATGCCGTATGCGGCGGTCTTATACATTGGGAATATTTACCCAGAGAGAGAATAAATTTTAATGATACAAGGGGTGATATCGTGAAAAAACAGCGTAATCTGAAACAAAAGATTCATTTTTATGTTATGGCCGTTGCGGTATTGGTATCCATACTGGTCATGGCGATTATATCGGTCGGAAGCATTCGTTCGACAAATGCAATTCTGCTCGATAATATGCAGATAACAGCCAGGATTGCGGCGCAGAATATCAGCTCCAATCTGCATTTGCTGACGGAGCGGATGTACAATTTTTCACAGGAAACGGTCTTGACGGACGGTACGGTTTCCGGGGAAGAGAAGCAGGCGCGTCTTGATGAAATTAAGTTACAGATAGAGTTTGTCTGGCTTTCTGCCTACGATACTTCCGGCAACAAGCTTTATGGAGATGCTTCTGCGCCGGATGCGATTACGGATACGGATTATTATTCCATGCTGACACAGACGGGGAATCTGGTCATCGGAGAACCTTATTATGCGGACGGGATATTACAGCTGTGCGTGGGCGTTGCGTTGAAGGAAGAAGGGGAAGCAACGGGATATCTTGTCGGAAGTTATAAGTATGATTTGCTGAATGATGTGTTAAGCCAGCTGGTTCTTGGAGATACCGGAAGCGCCTGTATTCTGAATGGTGACGGCGATATAATTGGCGACCGGAATACGCAGAACATGCGCAGTCGGAATAATTTGTATGAAATGTATCCTTCTTCCGGAAATCTTGGAAAATTTGAGGACGCGACCTCATTTCAGACGGGTTCGGCGGTTGTGCGGCTCGATTCCGGAAGGAATTATGCGGGGTATGCGCCGATTCCAGGAACGAATTGGGTATTGTTTCTGTATGCTCCTGTCAAAGAGTTTATGAACGATGTGTATTTCGCGATTTTATTGTCCGTTCTGCTGTCGGGGGCATTGTTAATCGCTGCGGGGGCAGTTATCGCTACGGTGTCCCGCAGAATATCGGACCCGATTTCCAATGCGACGGCTCGTCTCCAGGCGTTATCGGACGGCGATTTGACCGACGAAGTAATTTTGTCCGAAAGCGATGACGAAACAGGTATTCTGACGGACGCCTTATCCAAGACCGTAGTCAGTCTGAAAAAATATATACAGGATATTGATTCTTGCTTGAGCACGCTGGCCGGAGGGGATTATACGGTTCAGGTTCCGGACGATTTCCGGGGTGATTTCGTATCCATCCGGGATGCGCTTTCCAATATTACGGAGGCCCTCAATCATACGATGAATCGAATGAATCAGTCTTCTGTGGAAGTATCGGACTGTGCCAGACAGCTTTTGGAAGGTTCCAGAGAGCAGGCTGTAATCTTGAAAGATATGGAAGAAAATATGGCGGCCATTACTTCGTCGATTGAACAGAACAGAGGTAACGTTCAGGAGATGGAAGAGTGTGCGGATATGGCAGGACAGAAGACCAGTATGGGCAGCAGCAATATGGAAAATATGCTGGAGGCCATGTCCCAGATTCACGCTACGGTAGAAGAAATATCCAAGATAAGCCTGTTGATTGAAGATATTTCAAAACAGACGAATATTCTTTCTCTGAATGCTTCCATAGAGGCCGGAAGGGCCGGAAAAGCAGGAAAAGGCTTTGCGGTAGTGGCAGGCGAAATAGGAAGCCTTTCCGGGCAGACGGCGGAAGCGCTGCAACAGACAGGAGAATTAATCGAACGTTCCACGGAAACGATTCGGACAGGGCTTGCAGCGGCCAGACAGACAGCGGAGGCCTTCCGGGAGATTGAAGAGCTTACGAAACAATATCAGAAGATTTCTCTCCGCATTGCGGAGACTGTGCGGCAGCAGACAGAAGCCGTTGCCGATGCCAATGACCGTCTCGAAACGCTTCAGTCCATTGCCGGTAAAAATGACAGCATGGCGGCGGAATCCATGTCACAGGCGGAAGGCCTGAGAGATTATGTCGCACAGGTTAAGATAAAAACAGACAGGTAAATTGGAGGGGCTCGCAAAATGAACAGAAAGAGAACAATATGCTTAATTTTCTTAATCGCAATTTTATCTTTATGCGGCTGCGGTTCCGGAACGGAAATGCAGGACGGATTTTATACGGCGGAGATGTCCGATTATTCTCATGGGTGGAAAGAATATGTCTGTATTATGGTAAAGAATGACCAGATAGTTTATGTAGAGTTCAATGCCAAAGACCCCAGTGGTTATATTAAGGCATGGGATAACGCATATATGGAAAATATGGTTACGGTTTCCGGAACGTATCCGAACGAATACACCCGTTATTATGCGGCAAAACTGTTGGAAAAGCAGAATTCCGGGGTGGATGCGCTGACCGGAGCCAGTTCTTCCGGAGGCAATTTCAACAGACTGACCGCTGCGGTAATGGAGCAGGCGGCCAAAGGGGACCATGATGTAATTGTAGTAGAAACAGCGGAATAAGAAATAAGCCCGCGCACGTCCGTGTCATCTCAGGAAGACAGGAACGCAGCGCGGGCTGCGCTTTTAAATTAATAGAAAAAGCTGTAATCGTAGTGAGAGGCAGACAAGAATTTACGCAGTAAATTCTTGGAGCGCAGGCTGCGGAGCCTGCGCTTTTGGTCAGGCTTTTTCCTGAACGGCAATGGTCTTGCCGGGGGTAATGCCGTTTTCGTTAAAGGCATCTATCCGGACATAATATTGTGCGATATCCGCCATGAGCGCGCGGATTTCAAGCTGTTTCCGGTCAAAAACCCGATAGTTGTGATATAATTTGTCGGGCGTATGCCCCCATAATACTTCAAACCCGACGGCATCGCCCTGCCAGTCTATTTGCATGGACAGGGTATCTGTGCGGCGTGCATGGACTTCCGTTACCGGAGCCGGAGCGCTGCCGCAGCCTTTGCCGAATACCCGCAGGCCGCTGATACATGGGATGGCATGATAAGGGGTGTCGATTACGGTCAGGCGGATATACCGCGCGATAATGCCCTCGGGTCTTATAATCAGTTCGTGGGGCAGGTCGGTGTCGCAGTTGCTTTTATCTTCCAGAATATTCCATGACGTACCGTCGGCGCTTGTCTCTAACAGCCAGCGGGTAACAAAGGAACGTTCTTCGATATAGCGTCCCCGGCCCGGTTCTCCGACGAGCTGTGCGCCTTCCGGAAGCTTCCCGACAAGCCCCATATCGTCGGCGAAATTGACCTGTACCGCGTTGACGGTACAGCATTCTCCCAGGTCGATTTGGAGCCAGGGCTGTTTATCCTCTTCGGCGGCTTTCCACCAGGACCGGATATTTTCATCCGCCGCGTTTGCGGCCGGCAGTTCCTGGCTGCTGGCGGTAACGGTTTTATGATAACTCAGAAGCATCCATTCGGGAGCCGCCCAGGGGTCTTTTGCCTTGTCGGTGACGGCCTGGGGCCAGTCGCCGTAACGTTGATTGCAGAACAGTTCTCCGTCTTTATCAAAACCTGCGGGCCAGATTCCCACGCGCCGCTCGAAGTCGTGATTGACGGAGATGCGCATCGTGCTGGTGTGCCACCAGTTTCCGTTTTTATCTTTCATGGTGGAGCCGTGTCCCGCGCCGGGGCAGAAGCCGCCGGGAGAATAGGAAAACGGATTGTTCGGACATATGGTGAAGGGGCCGAGAGGGCTTTCGCTTATGTAGACACCGTCATTATAAATATTGAACTGCGTGCCGGGGCTGGCGTACTGCAGATAGTATTTTCCTTCATGTTTGGTCATCCATGCGCCTTCGATATAAGGATTGTCGGAAAGAGCCGCCTTTAACATCGGCCGGTACTGTTCAGGCGTGGCTTCGATGGCGGGAGTGATATCCGTGATTTCATCGGGACTGCAGCCGCATGTTTTTGCCATCTGAGCTTTGAGGAGCGTCACAATATGACTGCTGTTCGGGTCATAGCGATGGTCTTCCCCGGTTCGTTCGTAACCGTATTCTTTTTTATGGTTCTCTATAAGAACGACCGGTTCTCCGAGCCGTTCCATCGTATCGGGCCGCAGCTCCACACCCCAGATGGGAGTCATATTGCTGCATCCCCAGTAAAAATATACGCGGCCGTCGTCGTCAGAAAACAGGTTGGGGTCCCAGAAGTCGAATGTGCCGGGAATCCGTTCAAATACGCCGTTTTCCGGGTCTTTTGTACGGTAAAAGTCGCAGGCTAATCCGCGGCGGCTGGCGCAGAAATACAGATACTCTCCGATAACGCGCACATCCGGCGCATAATCATATACCGGGACATTTTTCAAAGGGCAGAGCTTCCACTCTGTCATGTCGTCGCTTACGAGGAAGCCTCTTGTCATACTGGGGAACAGATAATATTTTCCATTGAACAATATCATGGACGGGTCGGCGGCCTCCCGGTTCAGCGAGAAGCCGTTTTCTTTTTGGTTGAACTGATATTGATAGGTGAAGTTCAGCGGGTTGCAAAAGTATTGTTTCATAAGGATGCTTCCTTTCTTTCGTTTCAGCGTTTATGGTAACTTCCCAGGAAGTTAAGGCTTGATTTCGGAGTACGGTTCTGACTGGAACGGTCAACAGAGATAAGGCCAAACGTCATGGAATAGCCTTTCTGCCATTCAAAGTTATCCAACAGACTCCAGTAGAAATAACCTTTTACGGGAATGCCGTCGGCAATGCAGTTGTTTACGCCGGACAGGGCGGCTTCGATGAAAGCGGTGCGGCGTGTATCGTCGGATGTGGCGATACCGTTTTCTGTTACCATCAGTGTGCCTTTGAAGTTTTCCGACACTTTACGGATAACGTGTTCAAGGCCTTCCGGGTAAAATTCATAGTCCATCTGGGTCAGCTCCGCGCCCTCCGGAACAGGAAGCGAACCGGAAGCATCCATGCGGGTGCGGGTATAGTTCTGGACGCCGAGAAAATCGTCTTCCGCCAGGGCAGGCAGGTAATGGGTAAATTCGTCCGCCCATTCTTTTGCGGCGTTTTCTTCACCGCCGGGAAGCACCTGAATATCGTGCAGACTTAAACTCAGCCCGACCTGAACATGCGGAGCTGTCTCACGGATAGCGGCACGGGCCGCTTTGTGGGCTTCCATAACGATTTCATCTCCGTGAGGCGTGCGGGGGCTTGTGAAGCATTCTGTTTTAGATACGCCGAAGATTTCCATACGTTCTTTTGCCGCGGCTTCCTGGTTCGCCATCATTTTTTCCAGATTCAGTCCCATCTGTACGGTTCCGTCCGTCTGACCGGACTGCATCCGGGCCATCATCTGCTTTTTGTAACGTTCGGCGATGGCGGCGACCTGTATGCCCATATTCGCTTCGTTGATGGTGCAGACATAGCGCAGTTTGCTTCCGAGCCGCTCCATCACATAGCGGACATAGCGGGCAAAATAAGCGGGTGTTTCGTCGGATTCCCATCCGCCTTTGGAAATCAGCCATTTGGGACTGGTAAAGTGGAACAGGGTAACAACGGGTTCGATATGGTGTTCCCGGCATGTCTGAATCATATCGAGATAGTGGGAAATTTCTTTTTCGTCAAAATGCCCTTCTTCCGGTTCGATGCGCGCCCACTCGACAGAGAAGCGATAGGCGTTCAGGCCGGCGTCGGCCATGAGGCGGATGTCCTGTGCATAACGGTTATAATGGTCTACCGCGTCGCCGCTCGGTTCCAGAAAGTCGGTATGTATCATATGTTCCTGCGCCCAGTAATCGCTGTGAATATTATTGCCTTCTACCTGATGTGCGGCCGTTGCCGCACCGATGAAAAAATCTTGTGCAAAAGTCATAAGAAGAACCTCCTTTTTTCGTTTTAAATATTATGGTAGCATCATTATTGCACAAAAAGCATTTGACGAATGGGTAAAAAGTATAGAAAATGGATAAAAATTAAGACACATTCAAAATGGGAACGAATTTTTATCTACAAACACGAATTTTTATCTTTTAAGGAAAAAATATGGAAGGCTATAATAAAGCAACTATCATTTTCACACACGAATTACTGTTATAAAGGAAGGAGACAATAAAATGTCCAAAAAATTGACAGCAAGCGAAATCGACGGTGTCGCATACCGCCGTGCAAAAACCTGGCAGATTGTCCTGTATGCCTGTAACGGACTGGTGGGCATGAGCATGTATTCGCTGATTAATCTCGCCAGTTACAGCGCGAGCATCGGCTATGGCATTACAACGATTGTCATAGGTTATATTCTGACATGTACCCGGATTCTGGACGGTGTGACGGACCCGATGTTAGCCTTTATCTATGACAGGGTGAATACCCGGTTCGGCAAACTCCGCGTTTTGTTGGTGGCCGGCTATCTGATTGAAGTATTTGCCCTGTTATGTATGTTCAGCCTGTTTTCCGGAAAAGGGTTCGGCTGGATTGTATTTACCTTTTTTTATATTATCTATATTATCGGTTACACCATTTCAAACATGACGGCCCAGACGATTCCGGCAATTATGTCCAACGACCCGAAACAGCGTCCGGTCATCGGTGTATGGACTACGGCTTTCAATTATTTTGTGCCGATGATATTGATGATGGTGCTGAATATGGTGTTGTTGCCGATGTTTGGCGGAGAATACAATCAGGGATTTCTGACGGCGGCCTGTATCGTCTGTCTTGCGGCGGCGGCTGTCGGTACGGTGTTAGTCTGCATAGGCGTGTCGCCTTTTGATAAGCCGGAATATTTTGAAGGACTGGAGCGGAAAAAAGAAAAACTGAAAGGAAAAGACATGCTGGATGTACTCGCGCATAACCGGCCCTTACAGTGCTATATCGTTTCCAATGCTTCCGACAAGCTGGCGCAGCAGACGGGCAGCCAGTCCGTCATCACCACGCTGTTGTTTGGGATTGTCATCGGAAATATGGGAATTTCGACGATGCTGACGGTTATCAGTATGATTCCTTCGATTCTGTTTGCGGCGGTAGGCGCCAAATATGCAGGAAAGAACGGAAGCCGGAAGGGCATCGTTACCTGGACATGGATTAGCATGATGATTTCCGTTGTTACGCTCTTGTTCTTTGTGGTCATCGAGCCGGGGCAGATTGCCGTGATGATGAGTCCGGCCATGATTCTGTATGTATTGCTGACGCTTTTGCAGAACGGTTCCAACATGTGTATTACTACATCGAATACCGCGTTTATGGCGGATACCATAGATTATGAGCTGGACCGCAGCGGCAGATATGTGCCCGCCGTTGTCACCGGTACATACAGTCTGATTGATAAAATCATCACCGCTTTCAGCGCGACGGTGGCGGCAGGCGCGGCGGCGCTGCTCGGCTATACTGCAACGATGCCGCAGCCCGGCGAAACATGCACCGAAGCGATTTTCTGGGTGACGATGGCGGTCAAGTTCGGCATGCCCATTGCCGGATGGCTCTGTACGCTGATAGCAATGCGGTTCTGCAAGCTGAATAAAGAAGAGATGATAAACGTACAGAAGCGGATTGCCGACAAGAAAGAGAAGGCGCGGAACGAAGTGATTATGCAGCATATGAAGTAAGCCTGCGTTTTTTATCCTTTTTGCTGTTCTCGGAACTGCGTGGGCGTGCAGCCTTCTGCTTCGGAAAAGATGCGGCTGAAATAGTTCCGGCTGCCGAAGCAGAGCTGCTCGGAAATCTCCTGAATGGAGAGGTTCGTGCTTTGCAGCAGGACTTTGGCCCGTCCGATTTTGGCATTCTGCACATAATCACTGACGCTGAGCCCCGTTTCTTCTTTGAACCGTCTGGTCAGATAGTATTCCGTATAACCGACCAGTTCCGCCAGGTCTTTTGCCCGTATTTTCTTTTCCGGGTGTATTTCGATATAATCCCGGCATCTGGCGATGGGGGCGGAAAGTTTTGGATTTTGTTTCGCTTTGTGCACCTGCCGGATAAAATCGTCGTACATCAGGATGGGGACAGCGCGGATTTCATCGTAGGTAAGCGCGTTTTCGGCGGACTGCATATAGGAATCGCCGAGGGAATAAGCCGCTTCCGGAGGCAGCCCGCCTTCGATGGCGGCGCGGCATACGATGGACGTAAAAACGATAACGGATGTCTTGGCCTGACGCAAAGGGTCTTTTCCGTGTACCGGAACGCCTTCGCTGATTAATAGCGAATCATTCAGCGCGTTTTTATAATTTAAATCGCCGTTCCGTACCATATGGAGCAGCGCCTGTTCGCTCATCCAGACCCGGTGTCTGTCCCGTCCGGCAGCCGAAGGAGCGGCATTGGCAAAGGATTGCTGGATTGTCGTATCGGAAGCGTCCAGTTTTTCACCGGTAAGACAGTAGTGAAGCATCAGCAGATATCTGGTGAAAAGGATATGCTGAACGATGGGAACCTCTTCATAAGCATTGATGAGACGGTGTTTCCAGGCAAGCGTAATGTCATCCCCCGCATAGTGCCGGAATCCGGTCTCGATATCCCGTTTGGAAACATTGTGAGAGAAAACGGGACCGATGACATACATCCGTTCCAATTCCCCGTTACGGCGCACGAAATCAATGCCCCACAGAAGGCCGAATGTCGTTCCGACCGCCTGCGGCAGCCCGCCCTTTTGACCGACGGAGAGCGCCCGTTCTTTGCAGCCGAGAAAAGAAAAGGCGGCGCCGAACAGGGATTCATGCGGACAGTTGGAAGAAAGAAGCTGACCGTCAGCGTCGTATTGCCATAGATATATATTGCCGCCGCAGCAGAGCAGCTCCTGAAAAAGGGCCAGATTTTGTTCGATGTCCACCATGCTTCCTCTCATTTCGCCGCGTATGCGGCATTCAATCGTTGTCTTCTGTTCGTCCGGCAGCCGTGCAATGAGCCGGGCAGCCGCATCCGTGCGGATAGTTTGTTATTAAAAATATAGCACATTTTTTGCTTTCTATAAACCGGATAAATTGCAGATTTTAAAGATTTTCCGTTATTTTCGTCAGAAAAGAAAACATTTCGAATCGAAAAGGGAAATATATCAATTTATAGATTCAATCATTTACATCTCAAACGAAGAAAGGAAAATTATTATGAGAAGAATCATTTCACTGAATCACCATTGGAATTTTTATCAGAATGACCAATGCAGTCAAGTGTCCCTGCCACATACCTGGAACGCGGTGGACGGACAGGACGGCGGCAACGACTATTTCCGCGGAAGCTGCCGTTATGTGCGCGAACTGGAACGGCCTGAGATGGAAGCGGGAAGTCATGTGTTTCTGGAAATAAAGGGAGCAGCCATGTCCGCGCAGGTATGTCTGAACGGCCAAATGCTGGCGGAACACCGGGGCGGTTATTCCGCCTTCCGGGTGGAGCTGACGGAGCATTTGCAGGAGCGGAATGAACTCTGTATTACGGTGGATAACGGCGATAACGATATCGTTTACCCGCAGAAAGCGGACTTCACGTTCTATGGCGGCCTGTACCGGGATGTGAATCTGATTGTCGTGCCGGCGGAGCATTTTGACCTTTCCTATTGCGGCGCGCCGGGCATCAAGGTGACGCCGGTCGTGAATCTTGCGGAAAAATCGGCGGTGGTTACGGTCGAGACCTGGCAGACGGGAGCGGGAAACGTAACAATTACGGTGAACGGACAGAGCAGGCGTGTGACGCCGGAATGCGGCCGCGCCTGTGCGGTTTTCGATATTTCCGAGGCGCATTTGTGGGATGGGGTAAACGACCCTTATCTGTACACCGCGTCCGCCTCTTTGGAGAGTGGAGATGAAATTTCCGCCCGTTTCGGCTGCCGCGCTTATACAATCGATGCGCAGAAAGGCTTCCTGCTAAATGGACGAAGTTATCCGCTGCGGGGTGTCAGCCGCCATCAGGACTGGAAGGGGGCCGGCAGCGCGCTGACGATGGAATACCACAGAAAGGACATGGAGATTGTCCGGGAACTGGGCGCGAATACGCTGCGCCTCGCTCATTACCAACATGCCCAGGAGTTTTATGATTTATGTGATGAAAACGGCATTATCGTCTGGGCGGAGATTCCCTATATTACCATGCACATGCGGAACGGAAGGGAAAATACGCTGCATCAGATGGAAGAGCTGATTGCCCAGTGCTATAACCATCCTTCCATCGCTGTCTGGGGACTGAGCAATGAAATTACCGCGGCCAGTGCGGTCAACGAGGACCTTTTGGAGAACCACAGGCTGCTGCAGGAGCTGTGTCACCGGATGGATGAGACACGCCCCACGACGATGGCCAACGTTTTCATGCTGGAAACGGACAGCCCGATTCTGGAAATTCCGGATGTGAACAGCTATAACCTGTATTTTGGCTGGTATCTCGGTGAACTGGAACAGAACGATGAATTTTTGGATGATTATCACAGAAAGTACCCTGACCGGGCTATCGGCTTCAGCGAGTACGGCGCGGACGCGAATCCGCAATATCAGAGCAGCCGGCCGGAAAAAGGAGATTATACGGAATCCTATCAGGCGCTTTATCATGAACATATGCTGGATATGATTGAAAAACGTCCCTGGCTGTGGGCGACACATGTCTGGAACCTGTTTGATTTCGCGGCAGACGGGCGGGACGAAGGCGGCAGACACGGCGAGAACCAGAAAGGGCTCGTTACCTTTGACAGACAGACGAAAAAGGATGCCTTTTATCTGTACAAAGCGGCATGGAACCCGGAACCGATGGTGCATGTCTGCGGCAGACGGTATGTGGAACGGGCGGAAGAAGTGACGGAAATCAAAGTATATTCCAATGCGGAGGAAGTTTCTCTGTATGTGGACGGAGCGTTCTTCGAAAAGCAAAAAGCGCATCGTGTATTCCGCTTTTCCGTTCCTCTTTCAGGAGAAGACACGGGGGTACAAACAGGAGAACATGCGCATACAGGGGAACATGCGATAGAGGCAAGAGCCGCCGGGCAGCGTGATATCATTAAAGTCCGTCGGGTGGAACAGCCGAATCCGTCGTATGTGTTCGTCAAAAAACAGGACGTTGTCAACTGGTTTGACCGGGAAGAATTTGACCCGGACTGTTATTCCGTTTCCGATACACTGGCGGACTTACGGGCTAACCCGGAGGCCGGCGCAATCGTGAACCGGATGATGGAAAAAGGCGCGGCTTCCCGCGGCGATGTTGCAGAAGCCGTTAAGGATAATCCCGGTTTACAGCGGATGATGGGACGGATGACGCTTATCAGCCTGTTAAAACAGGCCGGGGATATTGACGAAGAAACCGTCAGACAGCTCAACCGTGTTTTGCAGAAAATCAGGAAGGACGGATAACGCCGGAGCTCCGGCAGACGGAAAAACATCGCAAGATGAGAGAAAGGAATGATATTGAAATGCCGATAAAAGCAGTACAGCAGTTCATGCTAGGAACCGTCATGAACAAAGAGGCGCAGGCGCGCGAAACGATGGAACAAATGAAGGCCGCCGGCTATGACGGCATTGAATTATGTGGTTTTATGATTCATCCGAGCGGTTTTCTTGTCAAAATGATGACGAAAGCGGCGGGAATGCCGGTCGGGAACGGCGGAAAGCTGGACTGGCCGCGGCTCGTAAAAGAAAGCGGCCTGAAAGTCGTGTCCATTCATCAGGACTTGGGCAGCGTGGAACGCAATCCGGCGGCGGTGGCGGAAGAAGCGGAACTGTTTGGAACCGACAGGATTGTCATAACAGGCATGTATCGGTTCGCTTATGGAGAGACCGAAGAGGTCAAAAAACTGTCCGAACGGTTGAACAAGGCGGGAGCAGCCCTGAACAAGGCGGGAATCAGATTATTCTATCATAATCATAACTGTGAATTTCTGAAAAACGCTTCCGGCAGGAATGCGTATCAGATATTGTTGGAAGAAACGGATGCGTCGATGGTAAATTTCGAATTTGACAGTTACTGGTGCGCCGAATGCGGCGAAAATCCGCTGACCGTCATGGAGGCGCTCGGCAGCCGGATGAAGCTGTGGCATATCAACGACCGGGGAACGCGCCAGACGGGCCCTTGTATGACTCCCATAGTCAAGAGCGACAGTATGGAGCTCGGAACGGGTGCAATGCCTTTGAAGGCTCTTTCCGATAAGGCCAAAGCGCTTGGCGTTGAAGCGGTCATTCTGGAAAGCCATAGGAACTGGCTGGATAAGAGTCCGGTCAGAAGCTTCGAGAAAAGCGCGGCGTTTATGAAAGCACATTTCTGATAAAGAACTTATCGCATAAACAATATGGTTGACGAATTTATTCAGGTGGGAAGGAAGATTAGTGTGAAAAATAAATTTTTCACACGCGAATTTGTGCCTGCGGCGCAAATATCGCAGGTTGAGAGAAAGGCATGGTTATTAGCATGTATGAACAGTTAAGAGAACAATTCATTCGGGCGGACGGACCTTTTCGGGAAGGGGCGGTTGATGTCTTTGAACAACATATTTTGGCGGGAGATAACGGAAAGGTAACCAAAGCCGTGTTGTGCGCCACCGCACTCGGCATCTATGAGGCGGAAATCAACGGGGAGAAAGTGGGGGATATTCTCTTTGCGCCCGGTTATACATATTATCCCCGCCAGTTACAGGTGCAGACCTACGATGTGACGGAAATGTTGACCAGACAGGACAACACACTTCGGGTCTATCTGGGACAGGGATGGTACTGCGGCCGTTATACTTTTGAAAACAAATGTCAGATATACGGGGAATATTCGGCCTGTGCGTGGCAGTTGACGATAACGTGCGAAAATGGCGTCGTTGTATACACCAGCAGGGACGATACGGTGACGATGCGGAAAAGTCCCTACGATTATGCGGGGTTTTATGACGGGGAAATCTATCATGCCGAAGCGTCGGGAGAGGACAGAAGCGGCCATTTGGGCGGTGGTATGCCGGGCGGAGATGGCGCTGCAGGCAGAAGCGATGATGTCTGCGGCTCTGGCAGAAAGCCGGTTCCCTGCGAGGGAAAGCTGCCGGAAGTTTTGGAGGAAGGAATATTATATACTAAAATGCAGGAGACCATTCCGGTCAAAACTGTGACAAAACATGGAGATACGACCATTCTGGATTTCGGTCAGAACTTTGCCGGCTTCGTGGAAATCGACCCGGCGCATATGAACGGCGATATGCTGAAACTCCGCCACGGAGAGATTTTGAACGGGGACGGAAGCCTTTATACGACAAATCTGCGTAAGGCAAAGGCGGAAACCGTTTATTACAAGGGAACGGAAAAGAAGAAATACCGGCCCAGGTTCAGTTTTATGGGATTCCGTTTTGTGGAGCTTTCCGGCGTTCCCTATGAAGAAGGTCTTTTGACCGGAATAGTCATTCATAGCCAGATGGAGCGTACCGGTTTTTTTACATGTGAGAATCAAAAGGTGGAACAGCTTTATAACAATCAGGTATGGGGACAGCGCAGTAATTATCTGGAAGTGCCGACGGACTGTCCGCAGCGCGATGAGCGGATGGGGTATACCGGAGACGGCCATGTCTTTGCGTTGACCGGTTCGTACAATTATGATACGGAACCTTTTCTTTCGAAATTTTTGAAGGATATCCGTTATACGCAGGCGGACAATTCCGAGGGGTATGTGGCGCCGGTCGTACCCGCGCGCGGGCCGGAAGGGGTCGGCTTCATGAGCATGCTCGGATGGGGAAATGCGGTCACGATTCTGCCGGAAATGCTGTGGCGGCAGTACGGAACGGATAAGTATCTGCGGGAGCAGTACGATAGCATGAAGGCCCATGTGGAATGCGAAATCCGCCATATGGGAAAAGGACTGATGGGCAAAAAGGACCTGTGGGTCAGCCCGAGTCTCGGCGACTGGCTTGCGCCCGGCAAAGACGTGAAATATATGGCAATGCACAACGGCCCGGTATCCAATGCGTTTATCGTCAATGATTTGCGTATTTTGTCTGAAACGGCGCATCGACTAAACCGGTCTGAGGATGAGAAACGCTACCGGGAACAGCTTGCAAAAACATCCGCCGCCTATTCGAAGGCATTCGTCAAAAAAGATGGGACGATGAAAGACAATTATCAGGGCGCCTATGTGATGGCGCTGCGGTTCGTTCTGCCAAAGGGCGCGCTTTGGGAAGCCTGTTTCGGCAAACTGGTAGAGAAAATCCGGAAAGAGGGGATGCAGACGGGTTTTTTTGCGACAGAACATCTGCTGCCTCTGCTTGCCGAGAACGGTCAGGCCGCGCTTGCCTTTGACCTTCTCCTGAATGAGAAATGTCCCGGATGGCTCTACCAGGTCAACTGCGGCGCCACCACCACATGGGAGCGGTGGGATGCCCTGCGGCCCGACGGAACCGTCAACGAAAGCAAAATGAGCGGCGACAATATGGTGTCGTTCAATCACTATTCATTCGGCAGCGTGGGCGAATTTTATTATCGTTATATTCTGGGCATCCGGCCCCTTGAGCCGGGATATGAAAAAGTCGAGCTGCATCCTTTTATAGACAGTCGGCTCGGCGGCGTGGAAGGAAGCTACCTCAGCCGGGCGGGCGAAATCCGTGTGGCGTGGAAGACAAAGGGCGACCGGGCAACGGTGCGCTGTACCGTACCGGCGGCTGCGAGACTGACGCTTCCCGACGGCTCGGTGCAGGAGCTGGAAGCCGGAACCTATGAATTTGAGACGAAAATCCGATAGAAGGTATTATTAACGTGCAGCCGACGGCAGGGGGAGCCGGGCTGATTATTCTTTGGAGGCACACTTTCGTTCCGTGAAGAGATGTAACGGTACTAAGCTCAAATGCAGCATAGCTGCCTTTTCACTAAGTACCGACACTCTTCAAGGGCCTCCGCCAGAATAATCAGCCCGGCTCCCCCTCCGTCGGCTGCACGTTTACGGAACAGAGAGAGGAACAATCTCAGGCGAGGGATATAGCATTGTGGTTCGGGTGGCTGTGTGGTATAATCCTGTTTTTGACAGTTGAGAAAAAATAGAATCGCTACAATGCTTGAAAATATGG
>ERZ777305.540-NODE-540-length-61479-cov-50.208436_pt1 | contig 61479 bp, 54 predicted proteins | sample MGYA00374965_ERZ777305 | MGnify/ENA primary metagenome ERZ777305 (study PRJEB29328, sample SAMD00013331) | mouse gut metagenome | study: EMG produced TPA metagenomics assembly of the Metagenome analysis of fecal microbiota from mouse which was promoted...
CCTTTTTGGGAGGACTGTAAAAACCCCGGGCTGCGACCGCTATGCGGCCATTGTCCGGGGATATTGTTGAGACTTGCCGCTGACGCGGCTGCCGGGCGCTCTGCGCCCAATTTTATGGAATATAAAAACGTGTGTGACGCCGCGATGCTGCTCTTTTGCATAGATGGCGGTTTACTCCTCGTTTTCCTCGTCGTATTTCTGGTAGAGGAAATCGTTGTAGGGGAAGCGCGATAGGTGCACCTCGCGCGCACGGTCGTAGATTTTTGTCTTCAGTTCGTCGATGTTGATGCCTTTTTTCGCCGATATGAACACGCAGTTGTCGCCCATGCGTGCCATCCACGAGGCTTTCAGTTCGTCGAGCGGAATGTTCTCGCGTGTGCGCGGTGTCAGGTCGTCTTCGTCCTTAGGCACGTGGCTGAATGCGTCCACTTTGTTGAAAACCATTATCATGGGCTTGTCCGCGCCGTCGCACAGCTCGCTCAGGGTTTTGTTCACGACTTCAATCTGGTCTTCAAAATTTGGGTGCGATATATCCACGACGTGTACCAGCACGTCGGCGTCGCGCACTTCGTCGAGTGTGCTCTTGAACGATTCCACAAGGTGGGTGGGGAGTTTGCGGATGAACCCGACGGTGTCGGTGAGCAGGAAAGGCAGGTTCTCTATGGTGACTTTGCGCACGGTGGTGTCGAGGGTGGCGAAAAGTTTGTTTTCGGCGAACACATCGCTTTTGCTCAGCACGTTCATGAGCGTGCTTTTGCCCACGTTGGTGTAGCCCACGAGAGCCACGCGGGTGAGTTTGCCGCGGTTTTTGCGCTGTATGCTTTTCTGCTTGTCGATGGATGTGAGTTCTTCTTTCAGACGGCTTATCTTGTCGAGGATTATGCGTCGGTCAGTCTCTATCTGTGTTTCTCCCGGGCCTCGCATGCCGATGCCGCCGCGCTGTCGCTCGAGGTGGGTCCACATGCGTGTGAGGCGCGGCAGCAGGTACTGGTACTGGGCCAGTTCCACCTGGGTCTTGGCGATGGCTGTCTGCGCGCGTTTCGCGAAGATGTCGAGGATGAGGCTCGAGCGGTCGAGGATTTTCACCTGCAGCTCGCGCTCGATGTTGCTCACCTGTTTGGTGGACAGGTCGTCGTCGAAAATCACCATGCCCACGTCGTTGGCCTCGGCGTAGGCTTTTATTTCCTCGAGTTTTCCTTTGCCCACGAATGTGCGCGGGTTGGGGTAATCGAGTTTCTGCGTGAAGCGCGCTATGGTGTGTGCCCCCGCCGTGTCGGCCAGAAAAGCCAGTTCGTCGAGGTATTCCTGCACGCGTGCCTCGCCCTGCTGCGGCGTTATCAGGCCCACGAGCACGGCTCTTTCGGTGGTTTCTTTGCTGATTACAAATTCTTTCATGTCACAAAATTAACAATTTTGTCCGTGTTTTTGCATTCCGCCGATGAAAAAAGTTGGTTTGGCGGATTCTGTGCGCCATGCGCGCCCCTGTACGATTACGGAACAATTTGCCGCGTAGGCGGTTTATATACTATAAACCCATCGGTTATGTTCGCAGCAAATCTCATACCGTCGCACGAAATGGCGATATGGCTCGTGCGCCATATCGATACAATGCTCGACCATCTCGGAATATCACGCTATCAGGAGTTGGAGCAGGCAGTGTATTTCGTTATTATAGTAGGCCTTTCCATTGGCATAGGCGTTGCGGTGCGCATTGCCGTGGTGTGGGCGGTGCGCAAGATTGTGCGCCTGCGCGACGGATTCACGGGCCGTCAGCTGCTTGAGCAGCATGTGGTGCAGAAGTGTTCGCACTTCATTGCCCCTCTGGTGTTTCTGGGGCTGATGCCTTTTGCTGTGGACGCGCACAGCACCCTGATGCGCGTGCTCATGAAAATGGTGCTCGTCTATGCCATCCTTGCCGTGGCCTACGGCATCGCCTCGGTGCTTACTTTCGTGTTTGTGCAGGTGAACACTTACCGAAACAAGCGCAACCTGCCGCTGAAGGGAGTGCTGAACGTGGCGCTCGGAATACTATGGATAGTGGTGGCGATTATAGCTGTGTCGGTGCTTGTGGGCAAATCGCCGGGCACACTGCTGGCGGGTCTCGGAGCGTTCGCTGCCGCGCTGATGCTGATTTTCAAGGACAGCATCCTCGGCTTTGTGGCCGGAATACAGATGAGCGAGAACGATATGCTGCACGTTGGCGACTGGATTGAAGTGCCGGGCACGCAGGCCAACGGCAATGTGGAGGATGTGTCGCTGTCGACGGTGAAAATACGCAATTTCGACAATACGCTCGTGATGGTGCCACCGTACGAGCTTGTCAGCAAAGGCTTTCAGAACTACCGCGCCATGCAGGACACCGGCGCGAGACGCATGATGGTGAACCTTGTCATAAACTCCGACTCCGTAGTCCGCGCCACGCCCGACACGGCTGCCGCTCTCGCAAAAAAATATCCGCCCTTGCAACAGTTTCTTGACAATGCCTCAAAAACGTCCGACGGCTGGGTGTGCAATAATGGCAAATATGAGGTGAACGGGACGACGGAAACGAATATCGGTCTGTTCCGGGCTTATGCCACAGGCTATCTGAACGCTAACCCCCACCTTAGCCGCCAACAGATGATAATGGTGAGGCAGATGCCTCCTACGCCCGACGGCTATGTGTTGCAGATATACTGCTTTACCGACACTTCGGCATGGGTGGCCTACGAGGGCATATGCAGCGCCGTGCTCGAGCATCTGACCACGGCACTGCCCGATTTCGGCCTTGTGCTGCATTCGAGCACGAGTCTGGAAGTGGAGCAGCGGCAATAATGGAAGGGCGTTTCAGCCTTTGCGCCCGAAGTCGGCCGGGATTTCGCCCCAGCGCTCGGTGTCCCATTTCAGTATGGGGTTGCTTATGCGGTTTGCCGCTATCCATGCGTTGGCCCGGTCGAGAATATCCATCAGCGTGCCGTTGTGCGGCGTGCGCTTGACGGTGGTGCGGGAGTGTCTGCCGCGAATCCATGCCTGGGCCGTGCGCGAGTCGGAATAGATGGGGATGTGGCCGAGCCCCTGTCGCATGAGCAGGGCTGCGGCGTGGATTATGGCGAGGTATTCACCTATGTTGTTGGTGCCGTCGTCGAGTGGGCCGACGCGGAAAAGTTCTTCGCCCGTGGCCACCCACACTCCCCGGTATTCCATCGGGCCGGGGTTGCGCGAACAGGCGCCGTCCACGGCGAGGGCGTCGAGGCGTATTTCCGGAAATGCCTCATAGTTGACGTGTTGCGAGCGGTGCGACGCTATGGCGCGCAGTATGTCGAGGTCGGAGCCTGGCCCGTTGCGGAAAGCGTGCACGGCGTCGTCCTGCGATTTGTAGCTGCGGTAGCGCGCTCCCGGAAAGCCTTTTGTCTGTTCCTCGCATTCCTCCCAGCTGTCGTACACGCCGGGGGCGCGGCCTTCCCACACTACATAGTATTTTCTTACGGTCGATGGTGCGCTCATGAGAGTTGAAGAAATATGTTGATGTCGACGGCGCGCACGCCGAGCAGGCGCGCCATGCGCTCGTTGACGGGTTTGCCGAGGAATGTGTAGGCCGCGGCGCGCAATCCCGGTTTTAGTTTCAGCGCATTGCTGGCGCCGTCGCATGTCACGATGTCGGCGAGCATTGTCAGCAGGGTGTTGCTCAGCGCCATGGCAGCCGTGCGTGCCACGGCGTTGCCTGCGTTGATGTAGCACATGCGCAGGGGGGTGGCCGGATTGGAGTCCGACGGGCTTGCCATGGCCAGGTCCACCTGTGGCAACGACGGAAACGCCGGAGTCTCGCTCCGGCTGATGTCGAAACAAAGCACTCCGCGCTTCATATCTTCAACTGCGTCGGCGCCTATTGCGACAGGGCGCGCAGTCGACGCGGCCACCACGATGTCGGCGGTGCGGAGCGCATTGCCGAGCACGCGCGGGTGCATTGCCGAGGCCACCACGCCCGGACCCAGCTCGTGTACGGCCTCGCGCAGGCTGTACGCATCGTCGTCGAACATGCGCACCAATGCTCCGAGGCCTATGGCCGAGCGTGCCGCGGCACGTGCTGCTATGTCCGAGCCTATGACGGTGACCTCGCATGGAATCACGCCGGCTATACCGCCGAGAAGGATACCTTTGCCGTGCACGGCGTCGGCGAGCAGCGACGACGCGATGGCAAGGGCGGCGCGGCCGTCTATCTCGTGCAGGATGTCGGCAAACGGTCTGTGGCCGTGCTCGTCGGTTATGAGGTCGAGCGCCAGGGCTATGACGTGTTTTTCGAGAAGCACGCGCAGGGCGTCGGCGTCCTGCCGCACGGGGTGGAAAAGGGTCAGCGCCATGGCTCCGCGCCGCAGCATGCGTGCGTCGGCCACGGAGAGAGCCGGCAGATGGAGCACGATGTCGCACGCCATGGCTCCGCGCCGGTCCACCACTTCGACGCCTTGCCGCACATAGGCCGTGTCGGCGTAATGGATGCATGCGGCCGCTCCGGCCTGCATGCGCACGCGGAATCCGCGTGCCACAAGGCTTCCTGCGGCCTCGGGGGTGAGGGCGAAGCGGCGTTCGGCGTCGTTTTCGCTTGCCGGCAGGCCGATGGAAAGCGACCGTTCACGGGTAGCCACAGCCAATAGTTCTTCGAGCGGAGTAGGGGCTGGCATTGTATGTGTTGTTTAGTGAACTCTTATTTCTCGGGTATGAAATGTTTGCAGAAGCGTTGGACGGCGCGTGCCACGGACGGCGCGTCGTCAAGTTCCGTGCTGTCGAACCGCGTCTGGGCGAGCGAATAATACGGCGTGCGTGCCTCAAGCAGCTCGTCGTGCCATTGCCGCAGGCGGCCTTCGGCCATTGCGCGGTCGGCGGCGGGGCGCTGTCCCGGAGCTGCCGCAAGGCGTTCGACTGTGCGTTGCGGCGCCGACTGCATCCACACCACGGTGCCTGTGGCGAGCATCATCTGCATGTTGTCGCCGTGGCATGGCAGCCCTCCTCCGGTGCTGACTATCAGCCTGCGGCCGTCTTGGATGTGTTTCGACGCTATGCTTTTTAGCGTTTCTGTTTCAAGGCGCCGGAATGTGTTTTCGCCGAGGGTGGCGAAAATTTCGGTCACACTCATCCCGCAGGCGGTCTCTATTTCGGAGTCGATGTCGACAAAAACCGCCGCGCCGGCGACCTCGAGGGCGCGGCCCAGCGTAGACTTGCCGCAGCCGGGCATGCCTATGAGGAATATTGTCCCGGGGTAGTCCAATCAGTCGCGTTCTTTGAGCAGGTCGCGTATCTCGGCGAGCAGCTGCTCCTGTGTGGGTGCGGCGGGTGCGGCCGCTTCCTCTTTCACTTCTTCTTTCTTTTTGAGTTTCATCATCATGCGTATAGCCACGAAAATGCAGAATGCGATGATGAGGAAGTCGAGCACCGACTGGATGAAAGCTCCGTAGCCTATGGCCACTTCGGGGATTTCCGTGCCGGCGGCATCGGTGGCGGCAGCCTTTATCACCCATTTAAGGTCGGAGAAATTGACGCCTCCTGTGATGACTCCCACGGCGGGCATGATAATCTCGCCTACGAGTGATGTCACGATTTTTCCGAAAGCGCCGCCGATGACAACGCCCACCGCCATGTCGACGACATTGCCGCGCATTGCAAACTCCTTGAAGTCAGAAAGAAAATTTCCCATAATGATGTATCGTAAAAGTTTGTTTCTGCAAATATAGCACAAAACCCTGAAACCCCGAAACAAACTCCAAAAATACGCCTGATTCAGGAAAAACAGCCGCATCGGCGGGGATGCGGCGCTTTTGGATGAAAAACATTTTGATAGTTAGAAATTTATGCGTATCTTTGCGCCGAATTTTGAGAACCAACATAAAGTCTCACCCATTAATTAAACCCAAATTTACTAACCCTTTAATGGCAGAATTTAAAAACACTCCCATCGAAGAATTCGACTGGGAAGCCTTTGAAAAAGGCGAAACCGCCGGTGAAAAGTCTCGCGAAGAACTCACCCGCACCTACGACGAAAGCCTCAACACCGTAAAAGACAACGAAGTGATTGAAGGCACCATCATCGCTCTCAACAAGCGTGAAGCCGTTGTGAACATCGGCTACAAGAGCGACGGTATCATCCCCATGAATGAATTCCGCTACAACCCCGACCTCAAAATCGGCGACGTAGTAGAGGTGTTCATCGAAAACCAGGAGGACAAGAAAGGCCAGCTCCTCCTCTCCCACAAGAAAGCGCGCGCAGCACGCAGCTGGGACCGCATCAACGCGGCTTTGGCCAACGACGAAGTCATCAAAGGCTTCATCAAATGCCGCACCAAAGGCGGCATGATTGTCGACGTGTTCGGCATCGAGGCATTCCTGCCCGGCTCTCAGATCGACGTCAAGCCCATCCGCGACTACGACATGTTCGTGGGCAAGACCATGGAATTCAAAGTCGTTAAAATCAACGAAGAATTCAAAAACGTCGTTGTCAGCCACAAGGCTCTCATCGAAGCCGAACTCGAAGCTCAGAAGCGCGAAATCATCAGCAAGCTCGAAAAAGGACAGGTGCTCGAAGGCACTGTCAAGAACATCACTTCCTACGGTGTGTTCATCGACCTCGGCGGCGTGGACGGTCTCATCCACATCACCGACCTCAGCTGGGGCCGCGTAAGCCATCCCAGCGAAGTTGTCGAACTCGACCAGAAGCTCAACGTCGTTATTCTCGACTTCGACGACGAGAAGAAGCGCATCGCCCTCGGCCTCAAGCAGCTTCAGCCCCATCCCTGGGACGCTCTCAACCCCGACCTCAAAGTGGGCGACCACGTCAAGGGCCGCGTAGTCGTTCTGCCCGACTATGGCGCATTCGTTGAAATCGCACCCGGCGTGGAAGGTCTCATCCACGTGAGCGAAATGAGCTGGAGCCAGCACCTGCGCGCCGCTCAGGACTTCATGAAGGTGGGCGACGAAGTGGAAGCTGTCATCCTGACCCTCGACCGCGAGGATCGCAAGATGAGCCTCGGCATCAAGCAGCTCAAGAAAGATCCCTGGGAAGACATCGAGGTTCGCTACCCCATCGGCAGCCGCCACACCGCCAAAGTGCGTAACTTCACAAACTTCGGCGTGTTCGTTGAAATCGAAGAGGGCGTAGACGGCCTCATCCACATCAGCGACCTCAGCTGGACCAAGAAAATCAAGCACCCCAGCGAGTTCACCCAGATCGGTGCCGACATAGAAGTGGAAGTGCTTGCCATCGACAAGGACAACCGCCGTCTCAGCCTCGGCCATAAGCAGCTCGAGGAAAATCCCTGGGAAGTGTTCGAAAACATCTTCACTGTGGGTTCCATCCACGAAGGCACTATCGTTGAAATGCTCGACAAGGGCGCTATCATCGCTCTGCCCTACGGTGTTGAAGGCTTCGCTACTCCCAAACACCTCGTTAAGCAGGACGGCACCCAGGCTCAGGTGGACGAAAAACTCAACTTCAAGGTCATCGAGTTCAACAAGGACGGAAAACGCATCTTCCTCAGCCACAGCCGCATCTTCGAAGACGAAGCCCGCGCTGAGAAGAACGCAGAGCGTCGTGCAAAACGTGCTTCGCGTCCCGCCAAGCAGGAGGAAGCTCCTCTGGCCACACCTTCCATAGAGAAGACCACTCTCGGCGACATCGAAGCTCTCGCAGCCCTCAAGGAGAAACTCTCCAAATAAGCTGCAACGCAACTTCACAGCACAAAGCGCACCGCACTCCGCGGTGCGCTTTTTTCGTGTCGTGCTTTCCGTTAATGGTTTGTGCTGAAATTATTTTCAGGGCTATTCCTGCGTGCTGGGTGTCCACTTCTTAAAACTTGCAAAATCGAGTGAAAAAACCTTTGTGTATGTAAGATTTGACACACAATTGCGTATATTTGTATGAAACATTGATTCATCATGAGCATTATACGCCATATCATAATATTATTAGTGGCCATGGTAGTATGTGCGGTCGGAGCTATGGCCGCCGTGAACTCCGCACGTGCGGTTCTCGGCAAGCCCGACCTCGAAGCCATACGTGCCGCCACCACCGACGAGCATTCCCGCTACTATTATCCGACGCTTCTGCGCGCTTTCCTGCGCAACGACACCGTGATGTCCGACACTGAATATCAGTATTTCTATTACGGGACGCTTTTTCAGGAAGATTTTGACCCCTACCGCAAGCCGTACGACCCCGAGCAGCTCGAGGCATTGTCGCCCCTGTTCAGCAAAGAAAAACTGACCCGGGCAGAGCGCCAGAGCATACTTGACTACAGCATGCAGGCCGTGGAAAACGACCCTGTGAACCTCCGTCAGATCAACAACCGCATCTTCGCCTACGAGCAGCGTGGCGACGTTAACCTTGCGCGCATATGGCAGAACAAACTCAACCACCTTCTGCTTGTCATAGCATCGAGCGGTTCGGGTGTCGACCGCGATAACGCATGGATAGTGGTGTCGCCGCAGCACGAGTACGATTTCCTCAACCTTAAAGGGATAAAGGCTACCAACCACCGTTTTGAGCCGCCTTATTACGACTATATAGAAGTGGAGCACGCCGACAAGCAGCATGCGGGCTACTTTTTTGAGATAAAAGAACTTCTAAACCAATATTTTTTAAAACATCCATCCGAACTGCAGAACCTGCAGTAGGACGGTTCATCGCGACATTATGAAAAGAATACTACCTATGGCAGCCGCTTGCATGCTGATGCTCGGTTCCTGCACAGGCAAAAGCGGCGGCGAGGCAGGTGCGTCCGATGCAGACAGCACAGCTATCTGCTCCTATGACATCGTAGGCGACTGGGCCATCGAGCGCATCGTGGCCGGCGACACTCTGAGTCTGACTCCTGTCAAAACAGATAGCGGCCTTCCGCAGACCATCACTTTCGATGAAGACGGAAACTATGGCGTGAAGACCAACTGCAACTCATTGGGAGGTTCTTACACCTATACCGGCGATTCGCTGCGCTTCGGCGACAGTTTCAGCACTCTGATGGCCTGCACGGACATGCAGGCGGAGATGCTCCTCGGCCGTATTCTGCCCGAGGTGACTGTGCCCGACTTCCGGAACGACTCGGTGCTGCGCCTCAACACGGATGCCCCCGGCACGTATATCGAACTGCGCAAGAAAAACAAGTAACTTTAAGTTTACTTCCGGTCTTTGTCTGTTCCAAGGTAAGTGAAAACGCTGCAAATGTTTGGATATGTGGCGAAAAAGTGCTTACTTTGCAGTTCAAAACTGCGGCCGGCAGGTGCTGATGCTCCTGCCTTGCCGTCAATGCGTTGATAAACAACAGTAAAATAAATATGTACGTAGCAATTATCGTTATCACTGTCATCGTGGCAGTTCTGCTCATCGGCATAGTGCTCATCCAGAAGTCAAAAGGCGGCGGTCTCTCGTCGCAGTTCGGCGGTGCCGGCAATGTGATGGGTGTGCGTCAGACCAACAGCTTCCTTGAAAAAGCCACATGGACGCTTGCCGCCCTTATCGTGGTGCTCTCGATTGCATCGGCCTACACCATGCCCAAGAACCAGAGCGGCGTGGAAGTGCGCACCGTAGCTCCTGCAGCCGCACAGTTGCCCGCTGCAAACCAGTTCGACACCGAGGCTCCCGCAGCCGCTCCTGTTGCCGGAACTCCTGCTGCGCCTGCAGAATAAGGCTTCGCGACAGACAGAAACACCGACCGCCGCGGGCGGGTGTGCCTCGGCATGCCCGCACGCGGTTTGTCACGCATATACCCATAGACTTTTATGAACCGCAAGGATTTTGAACTGATGGCGCCTGTGGGCAGCTATGAATCGCTGCACGCGGCCATCGATGCCGGCGCCGACGCTGTATATTTCGGCGTGGAAGGACTGAACATGCGCGCCAAATCGAGTGCGAATTTCACCCTCGACGACCTCCGCAGTATTGCCGAGACCTGTGCCGAGGCAGGCGTGAAAACCTATCTTACCGTAAACACGATAATCTACGACGACGAGCTCGAAGTGTGTCGCCGCATCTGCCGGGCGGCCCGTGAGGCGGGCATATCGGCTGTGATAGCTTCGGACATTGCCGCCATAAGCATCGCGCGCAGCGAGGGTGTGGAGGTGCATATCTCCACACAATGCAACATCAGCAATATCGAGGCGGTGAGATTTTATGCGCAGTATGCCGATGTGGTCGTGCTTGCCCGCGAACTGAACATGGAGCAGGTGCGCGCCATACACGATGCCATCGTGGCTGATGACATACGCGGGCCGCACGGCGGTCTTGTGCGTCTGGAGATGTTCTGCCACGGAGCGCTGTGCATGGCCGTCAGCGGCAAATGTTATCTGAGCCTGCACCAGATGAACAGCAGTGCCAACCGCGGCAGCTGCACGCAGATATGCCGTCGCGGCTACCGTGTCACCGACCTCGAGACGTCCGAGGAGCTTGAAGTGGAAAACAAATACATAATGTCTCCCAAAGACCTGTGTACTATACATTTTCTTGACCGCATGGTCGAGGCCGGAGTGAGCGTGTTCAAAATAGAGGGCCGCGCGCGCGGCCCGGAATATGTGCGTGTGGCCGTGGAGGCCTATTCCGATGCTCTCGACGCCGTGTGCAGGGGCGCCGACGCCTATACGCAGGAGCGCATCGGCGAGTGGCGCGCGTCTCTCGGCAAGATTTTCAACCGCGGCTTCTGGGACGGCTATTACATGGGGCAGCGCCTCGGCGAGTGGTCGGCCAAGTACGGTTCGTCGGCCACGCGTGTCAAGCACTATGTGGCCAAAGGCGTAAAGTGGTATTCGCGCCTTGGGGTAGGCGAATTTCTCATGGAAGCCGGCGAACTGTGCGTGGGCGATGAGGTGGTGGTGACGGGTCCGACTACCGGTGCGTTGATATTCAAGGTGGAGGACATCCGTGTCGACCTGAAGTCGGTGCAGAAGGCCGTCAAAGGCGACGCCTTCTCCATCCCTGTGCCTGCCAAGATACGTCCGGCCGACAGGCTCTATCGCTGGGAAGATACAAAAATTGCGCATGGCGATGCTAAAGCCTGAGTTTATTGCGTCGATTGCTTCTCTCGGTCCGGATTTCGAAGGTCTTGTCGGGGCTCTTTCGACAGAGCCGGAGGTAAGTGTGCGCATCAATTCTGCAAAGGGCGTGCGTGCAGCGGGGGCTTTTGAGCCTGTGCCGTGGTGCGCGGATGGTTTTTACCTGCCCGCTCGCGAGGCCTTCACTTTCGATGCCGCCATGCATCAGGGGCTGTACTATGTGCAGGATGCCTCGTCGATGGCTATGGCTGCTGTGGCCGCCCATATAGTCGAAGCCGGAGGCGGCGCGCCTCTGCGCTGGCTGGATGCCTGTGCCGCGCCCGGAGGCAAGACTACGGCCATAGCGTCGCGGCTGCCGGCCGGTTCGCAGCTTGTGGCCAATGAATACGACCGGCGTCGTGCGGCGGTGTTGGAGGAGAATGTGGCGAAATGGGGTAATCCCGACATCGCCTGTGTGTGTGGCGATGCCGTCCGTTTTGCCGGCATGCGCGGCGTGTTCGATGTCGTCAGCGCCGATGTGCCGTGTTCCGGCGAGGGCATGATGCGCAAAGACGCCGATGCGGCGGCCCAATGGAGCAGTGCCCTTGTGGCCGACTGCGCACGCACGCAGTGGCGCATTGTAGAGGCGTTGTGGCAGGCTTTGCGTCCCGGAGGCACGTTTGTCTACAGCACGTGCACATTCAACCGCACCGAGAATGAAGACATCGTAGAGCGTATGGCGCGCGAATTAGGTGCCGAAGGCGTGGCCGTAGCAGCATTGGAACGCCCGGAAATATTGCGCGGGCTCTCGGTTTCGTTGCCGTGCTATCGCTTTTTGCCGGGACGCGTGCGCGGCGAGGGGCTGTTTCTGTGCGTTCTGCGCAAGCCCGGGATGGCTGATGCGGCTCCGTTGCGCGCGCCACGTATGACAGGGCGCCGTGATGCGGCTGCCGCGGCTGTGGATTCGTGGCTTGACTGCGACATGGCCGTGACGACGGCCTCGGATGGCAGTGTGTATGCGCTGCCGAGAGCACTTTCCGCTCTTGTGCCGGAAGCTCGCGGCATGCATGTGGCTCAGATGAAGGGGCGCGACATTGTGCCCGGACAGGCGGTGGCTTTGAGCACGGCGCTGCGCGAAGGTGCCTTCGTGGGAGTGGATGTGGATTATTCCGTGGCCATGGCGTATCTGCGTCGGGAAGCCGTGACTCTCGGCGATGCGCCCCGCGGCATCGTGCTTCTGCGGTATTGCGGGCGTCCGCTCGGGTTTGCAAAAAATCTCGGAAACCGTGCCAACAACATGTATCCACAGGCGTGGCGCGTCATGAGCACCCATGTGCCCGATACGCCGCCTTGTGTGGTTGTGTGACAGACATGGGCAGAGTCAAAACGGGCTAATCTCTTTTTTGTAATGTGCTGAAAAACACAAAATAAATTATTGAAAATGTAAATGTGATTCTTTGTTAAGTGGCGGAAGATGACTAATTTTGCGACACATCTTGGCGAAAGCCTGCGCCTTTGTTTTATAATTATGGACTTTCATACTTGGATGAGCATTACCATGGCTATGCTCGGTGTTATATCAGCGGCTGTAATATGTTGGCAAGTGTATGTGTTGATTGATATGCGTCAATATCGCAAGGACTTTGCAAAACTACGACTCGATATAGAGATTGAAAAACAGGTCCAACGTAATGTGCTGCGTGAATTTGCTGCTGAAACGAGACTTCTTGGGGCAGGGTACGCGAATACCTTGACGAAAACGGCATCGCCGCTTTTGTGGTTTCGCTAATCTCGTTGTATTTCTCCCTTACAATATGATATTTCATGGCTCAAATAGGCTAAGAATAAACCAAAGAACAACTAAAAACGAAAGAGCAAATGACAGATATAGTAAAATTGTCTCAAGTCGAGAACGCACTGATTAAACTGCGCGGGCAGGAGATAATTCTTGACAGCAAGGTCGCGGAATTATATGGAGTGGAGACCCGTGAGGTAAATCAAGCTGTGAAAAACAACCCGGAAAAATTCCCCGATGGATATGTTCTCACGCTTGACTCTGACGAACTCGCGGATTTGCGGTCAAAATTTTTGATTGCAAATCTGTCGCCCAAATCTCGTGTGCTCCCGAAGGCCTTCACCGAGAAAGGGTTGTATATGCTCGCGACTATCCTTAAGTCCCCACGCGCTACACAGACCACGCTCGCGGTAGTAGAGACGTTTGCCAAGATTCGTGAGCTTTCGCGTACAGTGGCGGAACTGGCTGAAACTCCGGAAGAGTTCAAGCAAAGATCCCTTATGCAACGGAGCGGAGAAATACTCGCCGACATTATGGATGATGATTTGTCCATCAGCGATACCGAGACATCCATTGAGCTGAACTTCGCCGTGCTGAAATTCAAGCATACGGTTAAACGCAAGAAAGACATCAAAGACAATATATAACGAACTAAAAACGAAAGCAAAATGAAAAAGTTAATGGCAATGATGCTGATGTTGCTCGCGATTTGCGCGAATGCCTATGCAATTCGTTTTTGCGGTCAGGATTTAGACGTGCGAGCTGACATTGTGCAGTCTGTTATAGAACGTGAATTGCCCGCATTTGCAAGCAATATCGGCGCGATAAAGCATAAATTTCAAATCAATAAAAACCTGCCTAACTTGCCTGAAAAGGAAGAAGGGTTGACAATGTGCTGTGATGTTGAAGTTGAATTTACGTTCAAAGCAACAACATCACTCAACGGATATGCGCTGTTACGCTCTATGCTATGTTCAAAGTATGGTCGTTATATGGAAGCTCACCCGATTAAAGAACTTGGTAAGCGGAGTTTAATGTGGACAACAGAATCTGGTCAGATCTTATTGTACACTCTTGGGGAGAAAGTATATATTCATTTCTTTGTGGCTCGTTCTATCCAACTTACATTCGGCTCTGCAATATAATGTCAATGCCCACCAAATCCTACTACAAAATCGGCGAGGTAGCAGAAATGCTCGACGTGTCGATATACACACTCAAATACTGGGAAACGCAGTTTGACGAGCTTGACCCTCCACGGCTGAACAAACAACGCCGCTACACTCCTGCGGACATCGAGATTGTCAAGCGGATAATGGAGTTGCTTTATGTGCGCAAATACCGCATGGAGGCGGCTAAGGAGGCGATGCACGGCTACCGCAGGTGCAAGCCGAGGCGTGTTCCTCTGTGCAGGTCTCAGAAAGATGCGCTCAATCTTTTGAGTGAGATTAAGACTATGACCCAAGACGAGCATATTCTTGTCAGGGTCGAGGCTATTGAAGCGTGGATAAAAAGGACTGAGGAGTAAAACAAGACTGACAGCCAAAATTAATCGGCTGTCCGCTTCCGTAGTTATCGCAAACGAACTTTGTGCCTAAAATCTGGCAGGGGACGACATTCACCGCGTCCATGCAGGATGTGCAGGTAGAATAAATATATAAAACGATAGGGGGGCTGGGTCGTAAAATCATAATAACGACACATCCCCCCCTCTGTTGTGTATGTCTGTGGTTCAGCTCTTGTCGCGCATGAAAATCTGCACCGGTGTGCCGCAGAAGTCCCAGTGCTCGCGTATCTTGTTCTCCAAGAAGCGGCGGTAGGGTTCCTTGACCCATTGCGGCAGGTTGCAGAAGAACACGAAAGTGGGCACTACCGAGTCCTTAAGCATTGTGATGTATTTTATCTTCACGAATTTGCCCTTGTTGCTCGGCGGCGGGCATTCGGCGATTTCCTCAAGCATCACGCGGTTGAGTTCGGATGTCGGAACCTGCCGGCGTCTGTTCTTGTACACGTCCACGGCTGTTTCCAGCACCTTGAAGATACGCTGCTTGGTGAGTGCCGATGCGAATATGATGGGGAAATCGGTGAACGGCGCGAAACGTTCGCGTATGGCCGCTTCGTAATGCTTTATAGCGGCTGTGCTTTTGTCTTCTACGAGGTCCCATTTGTTCACCACCACCACAAGGCCCTTTTTGTTGCGCTGTATCAGCGAGAATATGCTCACATCCTGCGATTCTATGCCGCGTGTGGCGTCAATCATGAGGATGCACACATCGCTTGCCTCGATAGAGCGTATGCTGCGTATCACGGAGTAATACTCGATGTCCTCGTGCACCTTGTTTTTCTTTCGTATGCCTGCGGTGTCGACAAGGTAGAAGTCGAAGCCGAATTTGTCGTAGCGCGTGTATATGCTGTCGCGGGTGGTGCCGGCTATATCGGTGACGATGTGGCGGTCTTCGCCGATGAATGAGTTGATGAGCGAGCTTTTTCCCGCATTCGGGCGTCCCACGATGGCGAAGCGGGGGATTTCTTCCAGCTGTTCGCCGTTGTCGTCGGCTTCGGGCAGGTCTTTGACTACTTCGTCGAGCAGGTCGCCGGTGCCGTAGCCGTTGACTGCCGATATGGGGTACGGCTCGCCGAGCCCCAGAGCGTAGAATTCCGGCACGTTGTACAGCCATTCGTTGCTGTCTACTTTGTTGGCCACCAGTATGACGGGTTTGCGGCTCTTGCGCAGAATCTCGGCCACGTGGTCGTCAAGGTCTGTGACTCCGTTCATGGCGTCGACTACGAACAGTGTCACGTCGGCCTGCTCTATGGCGAGCTCCACCTGCTTGTTGATTTCGCTTTCGAACACGTCTTCTGAGTTCACCACCCATCCGCCGGTGTCGACGATGGAAAATTCACGGCCAGTCCAGTCGACCTTGCCGTACTGGCGGTCGCGGGTGGTGCCGGCGGTATCGTCGACAATGGCCGTGCGGCTCTGCGTCAGACGGTTGAAAAGCGTGCTTTTGCCCACGTTCGGGCGGCCTACTATGGCTACGAGCTGGCTCATAAATGTCTTTTTGGGGTTTGCTGTTGCAAAATTAGCTTAATTATTCGATATATCCAAAGGCGCGCAGTGCCTTGTCGCGGTTTCGCCAGTTGGGCTCTACCTTTACGAACAGCTCCAGGAACACGTTCTTGTCAAAGAACAGGGCGATGTCTTTCCGCGCTTCCGTGCCCACGCGTTTGAGCATGGAGCCTCCCTTGCCTATGAGTATGCCTTTCTGGCTGTCGCGTTCCACATAGATTACGGCCATGATATGGATGCTCTTTTCTTTCTCCTCGAATTTTTCTACGATTACTTCTGTGGAGTAGGGCACCTCTTTGTCGTAGTTGAGCAGGATTTTCTCGCGTATTATTTCCGTGACGAAGAATCGCGCGGGTTTGTCGGTCAGGGCGTCCTTGCCGAAATACGGCTCGCCCTCGGGCAGGAGTTCCACGATGCGTGCCATCAGGTTCGACACGTTGAAGTGCTCTTTGGCCGAGGCTGGGAATATTTCTGCATTCGGTAGTGTCAGCCGCCATCGGTCCACGATTTCCTCGAGCTGCTCGTTGTTTTTTACGAGGTCTATCTTGTTGATGACAAGCAGTACCGGCACATTCTCCTTGGCCACTTTGCCGAGGAATTCGGCGTTCTTCATCGGGTCTTCCACCACGTCCGTCACATACAGCAGCACGTCGGCGTCGGTGAGAGCGCCCTGGCTGAAGTCGAGCATGCTTTCCTGGAGCTTGTATTTGGGTTTGAGCACGCCAGGGGTGTCGCTGAACACTATCTGGTATTCAGGCGTGTTCACGATTCCCATTATGCGGTGGCGCGTGGTCTGTGCCTTTGAGGTGATGATGCTTACGCGTTCGCCCACGAGGTCGTTCATGAGCGTGGATTTGCCCACGTTGGGATTGCCGACTATGTTTACGAATCCCGATTTATGTTTTTCGGTCATATGCTTGAAGTTTGGTTGCTTGTAATATAACAAAGATAGCATCCGAAAGGACGCTATCTTTTTGTGAAAATATTTTTCGGCAGGGCTGTTATATGTCCCACACGATGTACATGGCGCCCCATGTGAAGCCCGCTCCGAATGCCGTCAGCATCAGTTTCGAGCCTTTGTGCAGGCGGTCTTTGTATTCGTCGAGGCACAGAGGTATGCTGGCAGCAGATGTGTTGCCGGTGTGCTGGATGTTGACGAGCACCTTGTCCATGGGGAATCCGGCGCGGTCTGCCACTGCCTCGATGATGCGCAGGTTGGCCTGATGGGGGATGAGGTAGTCCACGTCGTCCACGGTGAGGCCGTTGCGGCGCATCACGTCCTGGGTGGATGTCAGCATGTCGGTCACGGCGTGTTTGTACACATAGCGTCCGTCCTGAAGCACATAGTGCTCGTCGGCGTCCACTGTGGCGTGGCTTGCGGGCTTTGCAGAGCCGCCTGCGGGCATGATGAGATGCTCGAGGCCGCCTCCGTCCACGTGCAGCACGGCGTCTATCACGCCTACTCCCTTTTCTTCGGTGGGCTCGACGAGCACGGCGGCCGCGCCGTCGCCGAACAGCGGGCAGGTGGAGCGGTCCTTGTAGTTCGTCATCGACGACATCATCTCGGCGGCCACCACTATCACCTTCTTGTACATGCCTCCGCGGATGTATGCGGTGGCGTCCTGCAAGGCCACGATGAAGCCTGCGCATGCGGCCTGCACGTCGTAGCCGTAGCCGGCGGTCAGGCCTACGCCATGTGCTATTATGCTTGCCGTGGAGGGAAAGCGGTAATCGGGGTTGGACGTGGCGCAGATTACGAGGTCGATTTCGTCAAGGCCCGTGCCTGTGCTTTCCAGCAGCCGCTGCACGGCTTTGATGCCCATGTAGGACGAACCGGCGCCTTCTTCTTTAAGGATATGGCGCTGCTTGATTCCTACGCGGGTGGTAATCCACTCGTCGTTGGTGTCGACCATGCGCGACAGGTCGTCGTTGGTGAGTATGTCGTCAGGCACGTAGGATGCGATGCCTGTAATTTTCGCGTTAAGCATTGCTTTGTGTTTGTGTGTGTTGAAGGAAAGAGGCGCGCGGTGCGCGTCAACGAAAAAGCGGCCCTGAGAGCACTTGTGTGTGGCTCTTAGGGCGCAATCGCTTGATGATGCAAGGCGTTAAGCCGCAATTAGATAGCGGCGTCCTTTACGATAGCCTGCTTGCCACGGTAGTAGCCGCATTCGCCACACACGGTGTGGTAGAGGTGCCATGCACCGCAGTTGGGGCAGAGAGCGATAGTGGGAACCACTGCCTTGTCGTGGGTGCGACGTTTGGCGGTGCGGGTCTTGGATTGTTTGCGTTTAGGATGTGCCATTGGTGTTATATGTTATTTTGTTTTTTAATATTTTATGTCGGCTCTGCTTGTGGCGATGGCGAGTCTCTCCTCGGCTTTGCCGTGCGGTGCTTGTTCGGCGCCTACTCCTCGGCTTCGCTTCCGAGCCCCTTGAGGGCATCCCAGCGCGGGTCGGTCTCTGCGGCGGGCGCGTCTGCTGCGTCGATTTCCTCCATGAACTCATCGGCATCCGGGTCGGAAGCGCCTGCGCGGTGCTTCTTCAGGATGGCCGACATCTGCCGGTTGCACTTGCCCATCGGGTGCACGTGCTTGATGGGTATGGCCAGCACCACGGTGTCGTAGAGCATGTAGGCCACGTTCAGGAAATTGTCGCTGTCGGGGATTTCAAGCAGGGTGTCGCTGTCGTCGTTGTAGTCGTCGCCGTATTTCACGGTGATTTCATAACGAGTGTCTATCGGCATGTGCAGGTCGTCGAGACAACGGTCGCACAACAGGAGCACCTCGCCCGAAACGACAAAGGTCAAGGCATACACATCGCCGTTGTAGTCTACCGTGAGGCGCACGTTTATGTCGGCGTCGCGCACATCGGTGTTTTCCATATTGGCGAAAAACTGCTTGTCAAGATGATAGTCGAAACTGTGTGTGCCCTTTGTCAGGCTCTTGAGTGGCAGTTTGAATGCGGTAAACTTTCCCATAACGGAGTAGGTTGAAAAACTTTGCAAAGTTAGTACTTTACGCTTAATTATCCAAAGAATCGCCGTTTTTTTTGCTATTGTCCGGCCTGAATGTCGCCGGCGTCGGGCAAAACGATGCGGAACGCTGTGCCGTCGTAGCGGAAATCAAGCACTCCTATGGCCGCCAGGCGGGTAATCAACCCTGAGGCCGACGCCCTGCTTATGCACATGGCCGGAGCCACTGATTCGGGGAGCACTCCTGCGCCGCCTGCGGATGCCACATGCTCGAGCAGCCTGCTTTCGAGGCCGCCTGCGCGCAGCACTATTCCTCCGGCCGAGGCATTGCTTCTGCGCCATGCGGCCACCATCAGCGGGTGTGCGTGGATGTTCTCGTCGGCCACGCGGTAGTAGGCGCTCCAGGTGCCGTCGGTGTCGCGTGCCTGCACGGGGCGTTCGTCGCATTTCGCTATGGAGGCGCGGATTACCACGGCCTGCGCGTCGACGCGAAACGCCGTGAATTCTATGTGTTGCGCCGGACGGCAGTACAATTCTGCGGCCTGTTCCACCATGTAGATGTCTTCCTCGTTGCGCACTCCGGCCACGGTGCCGTTGTCCTTCACGCCTATGAGCAGACGGCCGCCGCCGTTGTTGGCGAAGGCCGATATGCTTTTGGCTATCTTGCAGGCGTCGGTGATGCTGTATTTGAAGTCCTGGTGCTCGTGTTCGCCCTCGGCTATCAGGCCGAGGATGTAGCGTCGGCCGCGTACGGCACGTATGTCCTTCATCCTCAGAGGTTGGAGAGCAGCGTGTTTACGGCGTCGAAAGTGCATCCGGGAGCGGCGTCCCAGAAGTTCATGTACTGGGTCATGTTGTCGTCGGTGGCTCCGGGGGTGTCGCTCACCACGCGCAGCACCACGCAGGGCACATCTTTGAGATGGCACACTTGGGCCACGGCGGCCGATTCCATGTCCACGGCCACGGCTTCGGGGTACAGGCTGCGTATGCGCTCCACGGTGGCGGCGTCGCTCACGAATATGTCGCCGCTGGCTATCAGGCCGCGTTTCACATCCATGTCGCGGAATGCGTCGTCGGGCAGCGGGCAGTCGAATTGCGGCGGGCAGTCGGCCGCCTGGCCCCATTCCGTGTCGGGGCCGCACCACACATCGTGGTAGGCCACGGCCGTGGCTGCCACGATGTCCATCACGCGCGCTCCGGTGCCGGTGCCGCCGGCCACGCCGGTGTTGATGATGAGCGAAGGGTGGAAATTCTCTATGAGGGTGAGCGTGCCCACTGCGGCGTTCACCTTTCCTATGCCGCACTGTGCGAGCACCACTTCATGGCGGCCTATGCGTCCGATGTAGAAATTGCGGTTGTTGACGGTCACGCGCGACTCGTCCTCGATATTGTGCAGGAGCAGAGCCAGCTCCTTGCTCATGGCTACGATGATTCCTATTTTCATGGAGGGATGTGTTGTTCCGCAAAGTTAAGCATTTTCATCCATTAATGGAAATTCACAGGAAAAATTAGTAATTTTGTGCCATTATGGACATAGATATAAACAGCCGTTTCGGGCGCATGGCGCTCCTTGCCGGTGAGGCGATGCTGCGCCGCACGGCCTCTCTGCGTGTGGCTCTTTTCGGGCTTGGCGGTGTCGGCTCATGGTGTGCCGAGGCGCTTGTGCGCGCCGGGGTGGGCCACATCACCATCGTCGACAGCGACGACGTGGCTCTGAGCAACTGCAACCGCCAGCTGCCAGCCATGGACTCCACGCTCGGCCGCCCTAAGGCGGAAGTGCTGCGCGAGCGACTGCTCGACATAAATCCGGCCTGCGAAATCGAAGCCCGCGTGGAGGCTTTCACGCCCGAGAATGCCGGCACCTTCGGGTTGGATTCCTACGATTACGTGGTAGACGCCATCGATTCCCTTCAGTGCAAGGCCCGTCTGCTGCTTGAGGCCACGGCCGCCGGTGCGAGCACCGTGTCGAGCATGGGAGCCGCCCTGAAGGTGCATGCCTCCGAGATAGCCGTGGCCGAGTTCGGCAAGGTTCAGGGATGTCCGCTGGCACGTGCGCTGCGCACGCTGCTGCGTCGGCGCGGCGAATGGCCCTCGGCGCCGGTGATGTGTGTCTACAGTCCCGAGCGCCTGCACAACCGCATGGAAGTGCCGCCTCCGGCTCAGCTCGATCCGGCGTCGCTCGACATGTGGACGGCCCGTAAGGCCGCCGTCAACGGCACTCTGAGTCACACCACCGCTATATTCGGCATGCGCCTCGCAGGCCTTATTCTTGAAGAAATTTACGACATCACGGCCGAAAGTTGAAAAAAAACGACAACCCGATTAAACTTTTTTTCACAATATTTGTCAATAATATATAACGGCTCACGAAAAATCCGTAAATTTGCATTTGATAAATCATAAAGCGTGACTGAAAACACAGACATACAGGACAAAGCCCCCGTGGCCGCAGACACAGCGGCGGCAGGAGCGCCACGGAGCAACTGGCACACATGGATGGCCGCATTCTCCGCAGTGCTCGCGCTTGCCGCATGGATAGTGCTGTGTGTCGACGGCTACGTGGCTCTCGGCATAGGCGTATGCGCCTTTGTGGCCGCTTGTCTCGGCCTGCATGCCCACACGCGTTCGTGGCGCAACCTCGCCACTACGGCGCTCGTGGCTTCGGGCGTGATACTCGTGGTGCTTGCCGCTTTCGTAGTAGTGATTTTCTGGGGGCTGAACTCCGTGTGACGCCCGTTGCGCCGGAATCCTGAAATCCAAGTTATTATCACATAGCAAATGAAACCTACACTTTTTGTTCTTGCCGCCGGCATGGGCAGCCGATACGGCGGTCTCAAGCAGCTCGACGGAGTAGGGCCGCAGGGTCAGACTATAATGGACTATTCCATCTACGACGCCATACGCGCCGGCTTCGGCAAGGTGGTGTTTGTAATCCGTAAAGATTTTGAATCCGATTTCCGTTCTAAAATTCTTAGCAAATACGAAGGCCATGTGCCCGTAGAGGTCGTGTTCCAGGGCATCTACAAGCTCCCTGAAGGCTACACCGCCCCCGAAGGTCGTGTAAAGCCGTGGGGCACCAACCATGCCGTGCTCATGGGTCGCGAAGTCATCCGTGAGCCTTTCGCCGTAATCAATGCCGACGACTTCTACGGCCGAGACGCGTTCGAGGTCATAGCCCGCGAACTCTCCCGCGAGCGTACAGCTCCGGGCGATTATTGCATGGTGGGTTTCCGCGTAGGCAACACCATGACCGAGAACGGCACCGTGGCCCGTGGCGTATGCTCCACCGACGCCTCCGGGATGCTTACGAAAGTGGTCGAGCGCACCGACATAGGCTATGATGCCGACCGCCGTATCACATATACCGACGAAAACGGCACTCTCTGCACGCTTGATTCCTCGACGCCCGTGAGCATGAACCTGTGGGGCTTCACTCCCGAATATTTCGATTTCTCCGAGCGTGAGTTCCGCAGCTTCCTTGACGCCCGTGGCTCGGAGGAGAAAAGCGAGTTTTATATTCCCACATGTATCGACACATTGATTCGCAGCGGCGAAGCCACCGTGCGTGTGCTTGACACCGACTCCCGCTGGTTCGGCGTCACCTATGCCGCCGACCGTCCCGGTGTTGTCGACCGCCTCGCCGCGCTTCATGCCGCAGGCGAATATCCTGAAAAAATGTTCTGAACGTAAGAGTCAGTCAGCCGCAAAGGCGGCATAATAAACGAATCATCCACGGAAAGCGCATTGCACCGCCCGTGGATGATTCGTTTATTATAATAAATATATGTGGAGTGATTTTGAGCTTTTGAGCCGCATGGCGGCTCTGCCGTTGCGGATTATTTCCAGCATTCCGTTTTGCCGGCGATTTCCGGGCAGGTGGAGGAATGGTACACAGGGTCGCGTCCGGCGCGGCGTTGGAGGCAATAGTCGTCGAGGCAGCGGATGGCATAGCGGCCGAGCAGCAGGATGGCGAGCATGTTGCACAGCGTCATGAGCGCCATTGTGATGTCTGCGAGTGCCCACGCCGTGTTCAGCGGCACTATGGCCCCGGCGAGCACTACCATTCCCACCACTGCGCGGAGCGCCCACGCAAGACGGCGGTCGTCGCGGATGAAAGCGAGGTTGGTTTCTCCGTAATAATAGTTGGCTATTATGCTTGTGAATGCGAAAAGTACCACGGCTATGGCCACGAAAGCCGACGCCGCACTGCCGATTTCGGCCTCGAGCGCGCATTGTGTCAGCTCTATGCCTGTGAGGCCGCTGTCAAACACTCCGCTGCACAGGATTATGAAAGCCGTGGCCGTGCACACGAGCAGCGTGTCCACGTACACGCCGAGCGTCTGAACCAGTCCCTGCTTCACAGGGTGGCTCACGGAGGCTGTGGCGGCGGCGTTCGGTGTGGAGCCTTCGCCGGCCTCGTTGCTGAACAGGCCACGTTTCACGCCCATCATCACAGCCATGCCTATGCCTCCTCCTACGGCCTGCCTGAGGCCGAATGCATCGGTTATGATAAGTTCCATCACATGTGTGAACATGTGGAAGCGGGTAACCACTACGTATAGCGCTAAAAGTATGTAAAGAGCAGCCATGGCCGGCACCACGATTTGGTTGACTGACGCTATGCGCCGCACGCCTCCGCAGATAACGGCCAATGTGGCCGCGGCCGTTATCGTGCCGGTCCAGACCGGAGGGATGTCGAAACTGCTTTCAAGGGCTATGGCCATCGTGTTGCATTGTACGCCGTTGAAGGCAAGAGCGAACGTGGTCGTGATGAGTATGGCGAAAAGCACCGCCCAGGGGCGGTTGCCGAGTCCGCGGCTGATATAGTAGGCCGGGCCGCCGCGGAACGAGTGGTCGCCCTGCACTTTGAACAGCTGGGCGAGCGTCGATTCCACAAATGCGTTGGCCGAAGCCAGCAGAGCCGTCACCCACATCCAGAACACAGCTCCCGGGCCTCCCGTGGCAATGGCGATGGCCACGCCGGCTATATTGCCTGTGCCCACACGGCTTGCAAGCGACAGGGCGAATGCCTGGAACGAACTTACGCTGCGTCCGCGCAGGCCGTGGCCGTGACGCCGCCCCGACGCCGACAGAGAGCGCAGCATTTCCGGAAGCATGCGCACCTGCACGAAGCGTGTGCGCAGCGTGAAGTAGAGTCCCCCGCCCAGCAGCACGGCTATGAGCAGGTAGCTCCAGAGAAAATCGTTTACGGCGTTTATGATGTGCATCAGCTGAGGTCGAGCACCACGTTGTCGTTGCCCTTATTGAAGTATTGGCGGCGCAGCGGGTGTGCGGTGGCTTCGTCCTCGCGCAGGCGGTTGCGGTAGATGTCGATGGCGGTGAATATCGCGCTGCGCATCGACTGCTCGGAGGCTTCGCCCTTTCCGGCTATGTCGTAGCCCGTGCCATGATCGGGCGATGTGCGCACGTAGGGCAGTCCGGCAGTGAAATTCACGCCGGCTTCCATTGCCAGGGCTTTGAACGGTGCCAGCCCCTGGTCGTGGTACATGGCGAGCACACCGTCGAAGCGATGGTAGAGGCCGCTGCCGAAGAAGCCGTCGGCGGCGTAGGGACCGAACGCGAGGATTTTGGCGCCGCGTGCGTTCTCGATGGCCGGGGATATGGCTTCCTGTTCCTCGGTGCCCAGCAGGCCGCCCTCGCCGGCATGCGGGTTGAGCGACAAAACGGCGATGCGAGGGGCATGGACGCCGAAATCGCGCACAAGCGAGCGGTTGAATAAGCGCAGTTTTTCCAGCACTGCCTCGCGCGTTATGGCCTGCGGCACCTGATTGATGGGCAGATGTGTGGTCACGAGAGCCACACGCATGTCGTCGCTGCACAACACCATGAGCGCACGGCTTCCGTCGTCGCATCCGAGCGATGCTTCGAGATACTCCGTGTGGCCCGGGAAGGCGAACTCGGCGCTGTGTACGTTGTGCTTGTTGATGGGCGCTGTCACGAGCACATCTATGTGCCCCTCGCGCAGGTCGGCCACTGCGCGTTCCAGCGCCGCACGCGCGGCTTCGCCGGCGGTGGCGGTTTCCTGTCCGGGCTCCACCTTGCAGTCTTCGCCCACTACGTTGATGATGTTTACAGCTCCGTCGCGTGCGTCGGCGGCGTCGGCTGTCTGTGTAAGCTGCACGGGCTGCATGCCGAGGGTCTTGCGGTAGAATGCCGCTATTTTGGCCGAGCCGTACACTACCGGCGTACACATCTCCAGGATGCGTGTGTCGTCGAGGGTCTTAAGAATCACTTCATAGCCTATGCCGTTTATGTCGCCGTGGGTTATTCCCACGCGTATCAGTCGTTCGCTCATTTTTCTGTCGGGTTGTTGTGGTTGTTGTCCTTGCCTGCGAGCATTCCGCAGGCAGCTTCGATGTCCTCGCCGCGCGAGGCGCGTATTGTCGCCGTCACGCCGCGTTCGTTCAGCCGGTCGCGGAAAGCTTCCATTGTCTTCTGGGCGGAGGGCTGCATTGCGCCGCCGGGTATGGCGTGGTAGCGGATAAGGTTGGCGCGCGCCGAACTTCCTCTGAGCAGGCGGGCCAGAGCGTCGGCATGCCGCATGTCGTCGTTTATGCCGCGCCACATAGTGTATTCCACGGACAGGCGGCGTTGGTGGGCGAAGTCGTATTCGCGCAACACGGCCATTACATCGGCCACTGGCCATGCCTTTTCCACGGGCATCATTCCGGCGCGTTCGTCGGCGAACGGCGTGTGCACGCTCAGCGCCACATGCACCTTGCTCTCTGCGAGCAGGCGACGCAGCGACGGCAGATGCCCCACGGTGCTCACCGTGATGCGCTTCGGACTCCATGCCAGCCCCCACGACTCTGTGAGCACCCGCGTGGCGGCCAGCACGGCGTCGAAATTGTCGAGCGGCTCGCCCATGCCCATGAACACGATGTTCGTCAGAGAGTCGCTTTCCGGAATGGATAAAATCTGGTTTACGATTTGCGCGGCCGAGAGATTGCCGTGGAATCCTTGCCGCCCTGTCATGCAGAAAGTGCAGCCCATGCGGCATCCTGCTTGCGAACTCACGCACAATGTGGCGCGGTCGCGGTCGGGGATGTACACGGCCTCGATGTCGCGGCCGCCTGCTCCTCGGAACAGGTACTTGGCTGTCCCGTCGGTGCTGCGGCTGCATGCCTTGGGCGTCTCCCTGCCCACACACCATCCCGCAGCCAAAGCTTCGCGTCCCCGCTTGCTAAGGTCGGTCATGGCATCGATGCTGTCCACCCGTTTGCCGTAAATCCAGTGTGCTATCTGCTTGGCTGCGAAAGCCGGCAGGCCGCATTCGGCTGCCACCGCGCGCAGCCCGGCGATGTCCATGCCTATAAGCGGTTTTTTGTCTTCTGCATTCATCCCGCAAAAATAGCGAAAATATCCCACACGGGACGCGTTTTATAGAATTATATTTTGGTAGTATAATAGTCTTCCACGGCTTCAAGCATTACGGCATAGTCCTTTTCCACTGCTTTCTTGCGTTTGTTTTCCACCAGAAGGCAGCCCCAGTGAAAAAAAGCCGTCCCGCAGCTTCGGAAAGCGCGGGACGGCTGAAGTAGGGTGCGGTGCTGTGTCAGAGTTTTATGATGCGGTAGGCTGCTGTGCGGCCGTCGGCACATGTGATGCGCAACAGGTAGAATCCTGCCGGACATGCCGCTGTGGGCATCGTCACTACGGAGCCTGCAGCAGCTTTGGCTTCGAGGCGCATTGTGGCTGCTCCGTTGCCGCCGTACAGCTCGAACATGGCTTTGCCGTCGAAGTGGCAGAGCACGTGCAGGTCGTCGGCCACGGGATTTTCGACTATGGTGGCGAGAGCGTTCGCGTCGGCTGCGGCGTCGGTGATGCCGTCGGCTTTGTCAACCGTGACGGCGACATTGGCTGAGGCTGTCAGTCCGCCGGCGTCGGTGGCGGTCACGGTGGCTGTGGCGGTGCCGGTGTTTTTGCCGAAGAATATCACTCCGGTCGAAGTGGTATAGGCTTCGACTGCGGCATTGTCGGCCATTGAGAAGCTATAGCTCATCTCGTCGCCGTCGGGATCGGAGAACAGTTCGGCATAGCTTATCACGGGGCTTGCTGAGCCAACGGCGATTTTAATCTCGCTGTCGGTGGCCACGGGAGCGCGGTTCACGTGTTCCACAAGATAGCGCACTGTGGCCTCGGCTTCATGGCCTGCATTGTCGGCGGCGGTCAGGTAGCATGTGCCGTCGTTGCCAGCCTGCCCGAAATCTGGAAGGATCTCGGCCACGAGCACGGCATTGCCTCCGCTCACGCTGTAGAAGCCTTCGGCGTCGGGTTCGCCCGCCGGCAAGCCTTCGGCGTCGGTCACGCTTTTTACGCGTGCCACGCCTGTAGCGTCGTCAAACCTGATGGATAGGTCATCGCCGTCAGGGTCGCTGACGTTCAAAGTCACGATTGTGCTCTGTCCTTCTTTTGCATATATGATGCCTTCAGGAGCTTCGATGACGGGTTTTCCGTTCATGTCAAGCACGATGGGATAGTTTACGACAGGCTGTGCAGGGTCGTTGCTGCGCACTATGAGCACGGCCTTGTTGTTCTTCTCCATTCGTGCGGCGGCTGCGTTCACACTGATTTTTACCTCTTTGGAAGCTCCGGGTTCGATGCTGCCTTCGCTTTCGGCGTCGAGCAGTTTCACCCACGGCGAGCCGGGCTTGGTCTCGATGCAGCTCATGATATAGCCGAGCGAGCCGTAGCTTTCCTCGAACAGAGAGCCTACGTCGAACCATCCGTGTTCGGCGGTCCATCCGCGGTAGCGGTCGATTACCACTGCTTCTTCCTTGCCGCAGAGGTAGGTAGGCGATGTGGGTCCTGCCGACACGGCCATGACTACGGTGAATACTTCGCCGGGGTTCACGTATACGCTCTTTTCAAGAGGCACCACGAAGAATCGTCCCATGGCCGGGTTCTCCTGGCTTTCTATATGGAGTCTGCCTGTGCCGAGCACGTGCTCGCCGTCAGGGTTCTCGCCTTGCACGATGTCGAAGCGTATGTCTACGTTCGTGGCTTCGTCGATGGTGACGGGAGCGTAGATATGCGAGATATTGAACCCTTCGGCGGGAGCTTTGAACAAAGTCGCGGCCTTGTACACGTCGAAAGTGTTGCCGGCGCCGTAGTTGTACACGTTTGTCGTGCCGGGCATGGCCGGATGGTAGAGTGCCGAGGTATATTCGAAATCAGACGGGCAGTCGTATATGTTGCCGTTGTTTCCGGCCTTGGCGATGGCTGCTATTCTGCCTTCTGCAGCTACGGTGTCCACTCCGGCGGGCTTGGCGGGCTTGAAAGCGGGAGCTACGTCGCCTCCGTCTTCCTCGGTCGATGTGTCGCCGATGCCCGATGCATCAAGCTCGAGCGTGTATTTGAGGCTGTATTCGCCCTCGTTGCCTATTGCCACGGTCTCTACAGAGGTGTGGTCGTCGGCTGCATTCTCTACGTGTATCATTTCCTTGTCGAAAGTAATGGCTGGTGCGGGCGTCACGATGAAGCGTACCATTACGGTGGCCTGCTTCATTTCGGGTTCGCCGCCTTCGGCTGCGCTGCGCAGTCCGAGGTCGTCCCAGCCGCCTGTGCCGCCGTCGCCTGCTCCGCCGAAACTGTCGGCGTTGCCTTCGGCATAGGTGAACGTCAGGGGCACTTCATATGTGCCGGGTGTCATCCATGCTTCTCCGGGAGTCATGAGCACAGCCATTTTCATCGGCGATGCGCCCACTTCCACAGGCGTGCCCATGAACATGTTCCATCCCATGGTCTCGTTGCCCATGAAGTCGATGCCCTTTCCGTAATAGAACAGCGGGAACAAGGGGTCGCCCCAGTCGGGGTCGGTCGGTCCGCCGTTGGCGATGTCAAGGATGCAGAATGCGGCTTTGCCTGTGTTGGCTATGCTGAATTCAGCGTAATATGCGCCGCCCATAGCTATCAGCTGGTCGGAGAAGTCGTTGATCATGAATCCGAGCGTACGCTCCACTTCCACTGCTTCGGTGGGGAATACGGGCGCTGCTTCGCCTGTCACGGTGAGCGAGACTGGCATGTTGACACGTTCGCTGCCGGGGACGTTGCTGCCGATTTCCAGTACTGACTCGTAGACGCCGGCCATGCGGTCGGTCACAAAATCAAGACCTACGGTTTCGCTTTCGCCGGGAGCTACGGTGTTCTGAATCACCGGGGTGAACTGCACAGCCTGGTCGAACACCACCATGCGCTCAGGCAGACGTATGGATTCTGTCCCGCCGGCATTCGTTATGCCTGCAAGGCCGAACAGGCCGAAGAGCATGGAGTTCTGGTTGGCGCCTTTGTATTGGAACTTGAACGAGCCGTCGCGTTCCATTATAAGCTGGAAGCACACACCCGCGTTCATTGAGTTGCCGTATTCCATGAACGAAACCACGGCGCGTTCGTCGGTCACGTAATGGAACGTTCCGGCCGTCTTGGTGATGTCCATCGAATGCAGTCCCCAATAGGGCGCTATCAGGTTGTTGTACACCGAGCCTCCGGGGAAGTCTGCCGGCGGTTCCGGCCATATTTTGTCGTCGTGACGCTCAGTGAACGATACGAATCCGGTGTTGTAGACGTACATCTTGCTGTACTTCTTTCCGTAGAACGGGAATTCGAAAGGCAGTTCCACGACTACGTAGTCATGCTGGTTGTAGTATGAGAACGTGTTCTGGGTGCCGAGGCCGTTGGTTTCGATGTCCACCCAGTCGAATTTCACGTTTTTGTCGTCGATGCTCGAGACGTAAGTGTAGCCTGTCTGTGCGTTTTCCTGTTCCGGAAGTGTCACACGCACGTCGGCTGTGGGCTTGACGGAATAGACGAGCGGTTCGTTGCCGTTGTTGGCCACCACAAGGTCGCGGTGCAGCGGTGTGCCGCTTTCTATGGTCTCGTTATAGCCCTCGGCGTCGAGTGTCAGGGTAGGCACGCCGATTATGGTGCCGTGCACGTGTGCGGTGAGCATTCCGGCGGTGGTGCCTATGGTCACCTCGTAGTCGACCGGTCCTTCGTTGGCTGTCGGAATGGTGAGCACTATGTCTTTTGACATTCCTGCCTCTACGGTGCCGAGTTTGGCGTCCGTTTCCGGCGAGCCTCCCGTCACGGATATGCCTGTTATTGTCATGGCGTCGTGTCCGGTGTTCTTGACAGTGACGGGCACAAGCAGCTGGCTGGTGCGGAACACGCGTCCGAAGTCGATGTCGTCTTTTTCAAGCGCTGCTTCGGCCACGAGCGCGTCACCGGCGATTACGGCATCGAATCGCACGCTTCCGTAGACGGGAGCCGGGTCGTTGGTAAGTATGGCGAGTTTGTTGAAACTCGGGCCGGCAATCATGTCTGCGTTGGCTGCAAGTGTAGCCTGGATTTCCACGCTTTCTCCCGGGCTGACAAGGCCGTGGGGGGCGGACAGAGCAGTGATGAACGATGCTTTGGGGGCCTCGAATTTCACGGCGGTGCCGCTGCGGAACAGACGGAAGCGGCTGTTGTCAGGCGTGGGTTCTTCAACCTCCCAGTAATCGGCCATGTCGGCAGAGGTGAGGGTGATTATATCAGCCATTTCAGGGTCGTTGATGCCGCAGAACAGCGAACTGCCTCCCTGGAATACGGCAGATGCATCGTAGTCGTCGTAGAAGATTTCTATGTCGCCGTTGCTGCTCAGCACGATGCGGAAGCTCACCGGGATGAACTCCGATTCATAGACGCGGGCAAGCACGTTGCTGAAATCCACCACGAACTTGCCGTCGCGGCGGCTGTACTGCACGCGCGACTCAGGACTCATCTGGAGCTGGCGTCCGTAAGCGCATATCATGCCAGTGCCGGCGATGGGACTCGACAGGGGTGTCAGAGGTTCGTGGAAAAATTCGTCGGACGAAGGGGCGGACATCATTACCGCACCGAATGAGCTGATGTAGATGCGGTCGTAGTTTTTGCCGTAATAGGGGAATGAGAATCCAGGATATATTTCGTCCGATATATACTCGCTGTCGGAGAACGACGACGAGATGTCGGTAGTGCCGATAAGGGCAGGTTCGCCGTCGTAGGCGAAAGGTGCGTAGCCCTCCAGGGTGGAACTTACGCTGTAGCCGAACTTATGGTTGGCGCCCACGGTGCCCTCTATGGTCTCGTCGGAGAATTTCGGGAATACGTATTCCAGCGGATATTTTCCGGTGTTGCTTATGCTGAAACTGCGTTTCACAGGGTCTTCTCCCACTGTCAGCGTGCCGCCGTCCACTACGGAAGGCTCTATGGCCAGGCGTGCCGGCTCGGTGGCTGCGCCCTGCACGAGGATGCGTGTCTGGCGTCCGTCGGCGTCGGTGAACACGACAGCGCCGGTGTGGCTGCCTGCTGCCTTAGGCGTGAAAGTCAGTTCGAACTGTACCTTCGAGCGCGCCGGGAATCCTGAGCTTACAAATTCCGGTCCGGCGAAATGCTCGCTTGTGCAGGATATGTTGCTGTCATAGAGCCCGGCTCCCCATTGCGAGCCGCGGAATGCTCCATAACCGCGGTTGTACACCTCCACGGTCATGGTCTTGCTTTGTCCCACAAGAAGGCTGCCGAAGTCCACCACTTTTGGCACCGTCACATCCGGAGCGTTGCCGCTTACGGACAGGGCTACGGGTATTTTGTGGATTTCTCCGGCTGTTTCGTTGGTGCTTATGCCGAGGCTGAAATTGTAGTTGCCGTTGACAAGTTTAGTGCCGTCGGCTGTCGCGCGCACGTTCTGTGTGTCGCCTTTGCGCACACTGCCCTGAGAGGGGGTGAGAATGAGCTGTTTGCTCCAGTCGGGATTGTCGCTGCGTGCCGTTATGGCCCAGCAGAACGTGCTGGCGTCGGGCTCGTACACGCTGCCTTTCAGCGCCGCGGACAGCTGCGTCCATGTGCGGCCCATGTCGTTGCTCATGTAGCTGTAGCCTTCGATTCCGGTGTGCGAGGTGTGTCCCATGCCGAGGGGGTATCCTTCCTGTCCGGCTTCGAAATGCACCACTACCCAGAAGGCTTCGCCGGGAGCGAAGAACAGTTGCTCGTTGAGTGCTATGGGATAGTTGTAGGCAAACCAGTCGTAGCTCACTTCCTGCAGCAGGGATGCCGAGGATATGGCAACATCGCCTTTGTATATCATCACCTTCGGATTCACACCGTTGGCGCCCTCGATGTTCACGTGTGTGAGGTTGAATCCTTCCGGATACTCCGCAGGATCCACGCGGAACCATTGTGCCATGGAGTTGGGCAGCGTCTTGTCCGTCTCGCCGATGTTGGCCCATAGCATGTCATGGTATTTTATGAGTTCGGGATAGTCGTCGGCTTCGTACTCGGCGGCCACGCGCGCGTAAGTGCGTATCTTCTGTGCTCCGGTCTTGCCTGAGTACGGGCGCACATTTCCGATAACCGGACGGCGCGCCGACTGCGGCTGTGCCGATATGGTGCGGGTGGCGGCATTCCATTTCAGCAGTCCGTCGGCGTTGTTGCCTATGGTAAACTCTGCCGATGCCGTGCTCTGCGATGCCGTGGCGAGCATAGAAAGGGATTCCACGTCGATTGTCATTTCCGGTCCGGCGTTGGTGGTCACGCTTTTCACGGCCGACAGCGGAGACGCGTTGCCCCAGCGGTTGACGGCGCGGATGGCCACATAGTAGGTGGTCATGGCCTCTAACTGCGTGAGTTCGTGGGTGCAGGCGTCGCCCGAGTTTTGGAATTTGGTGTCCACGACTACGCTGCGCAGTTTCGTCAGGTCGGAATTGGCGTCGAACGGCTCGGTGCTGTAATAGATTATGTGGTTGTTCACATTGTTGTCGTTTGACGCGGGTATGGTCCACGCCACCGAGATGTAGTCCTGCGCTGCCTGTAGCTCGAAGTCTGTCACGGCTTCCGGTGCTCCTGTCGCGTCCATGGACAGCGCCTTGGCCGCGTCGATGTAGCCCGAGCCGTACAGCCCTTCGTACTGGGCGTTGTCGCCGAATCCGTAGAAGTCGTTGACGGAGGTCACGAGCTGCGTGCGCAGGGCTTCGTTGGTGAATGTCGGCGAGCCGTGTTTCGACAGGATGAGCGCGGCGATGCCCGACACGTGGGGTGTGGCCATCGAAGTGCCTTCGTTGAATCCGTATTTGTTGCCGGGCAGAGTCGACAGCACGCCGCCGATTTCGCCGTAGTCGAGCAGTCCGCCGGGAGCGATTACATCGGCCCAGGCGCCGTAGTTGGAATATGATGCAGGCTGCAGGCTCGACGTCATGGCGGTCACGGCAAGCACTTTAGGGTAGCATGCCGGGTAGTAGTTGCCGGTCTGGCCTTCGTTGCCTGTGGCGAAGATGCACAGGCCGCCTGTCATCTGCGGGCTGCGTGCCTCGGCAGTGAAATAGTCGATGGCGTCGAGCACTGCTTCCTCCATGTAGTCGGGTGCGGCCCATCCCCACGAGCATTGAGCTATGGTGGCGCCGCGTTCGGCGGCATAGATTATCGCCGCAGCGAAGTCGCCGTCGCCCGAACCGCTTCTGGAGTCGAACACCTGGCATGAGATCATGCGCACGCCCGAATCTTTCGACCCGTCGCCGCCGGCCACGCCGCACACGCCTATGCCGTTGTTGTTCACGGCTCCCACCGTGCCGGCCACGTGCGTGCCATGGCTGTGGGGATATATCTCGCCGCTGTTGGTGCAGAAGTTGAAGCCGTAGATGTCGTCCACGAAGCCGTTGCCGTCGTCGTCCACGCCCGGCAGGCCGTTGAGCTCGGCTTCGTTGATACACATGTTGGCGGCGAGGTCTTCGTGTGTGTAGTCGATGCCTCCGTCGATTATGGCTACAACAACTTCAGGGCTGCCGGTGGTCACTTCCCACGCCGGAAACAGGTTGATGTCGGCGCCGGCCACAGTGCCCGATATGTTGCCGAAATTCTGGTAATGCCATTGCTCGGGCAGGCGAGGGTCGTTGAATCTGTACGACGCCTGTGCGTTTGCGGCCTGCGGCGTACGCGACTGCACGAACGCTCCTGCGCCTTCGCGCAGCACCATGGGCGTGACAGGTTCGGCTATCTCCACGCCGGCGGAAGCGCGGAATGTCTTCCGCGCCAGTTCGGTGTCGGTGTTTTCGTCGAATTCCACCACGTACCATCGGTCGAGGCCGTATTTGGCACGACGTTCGGCAAACTTCTCCGAGTAAGGGAGCATGGGGCGAATGCGCACCGCTCCTACGGCCGCTGCCGCGCGGTCGAGCGAGGCGGCTCCGGTGCTCAGCGACGCTCCGGCTTTCATGCGCGGGCTCTTGCCCACTTGCCGTGCCAGTTCGGGCTGCAGTTTCACGCGCAGCACACCGCGTTTGGCAGCGGGTGCGGCGGCTTCTGCCGCGATGCATGGCAGACACACTGCAAGTGTCAGAGCCAGCATCAAACTTCTAAAAAATCTGTGCATTTGGGATTTGATTGAATGATTGGAATATGGATTTATTGATAATTCACTATGTCTTTGCGCAAAAATAAACAAAAAGCGTTAACGGCACAATAAATTGTCGTTTTTTTTGAGATTTTTCGCTGAATTGTAAGTACGATTAAATCCTCTGCAGTCGATAACATCAACCGTGCTCGACATGGAACGGATTTAGCGGAGAGAACGCTTCGACGAAGCAAAAATCACATTGACAGATAGAGAAACGGCTAAGCTGGGGAAAATTAGCTATAAAACGCGCAAAAACGGGACTGCGGTACGATTTTTCGCGCCACAATCCCGTTTTTGCGTATTTTTCACGAAGGCCGGACAGCCGTCGCCGTCTCAGCTCCCGCTATTGTGTGTTACGTGCAGGCTTATGTCGCCCTCGCTCACACCCTTGGGCATGATATAAGCTATAGTCCAGGGGAGCACGACGGTAGCGAAGTTTTCCGTCACGGTCACATCGAGCACGTAACCGCCTTCTCCATCTGCCGTCATGCTGTGGTCGAGGCTGATTATGCCGTAATCCGACAGCCCGGTGGCCATTGCCAACGAGGCATTCTTGAAATCGACTTTAGGCAGTTTTGCCGCTTCGGAGCCGAATGCGGCATCAAGTTCGGGCTGTGTATGGAACACCACCACCTCGTTTCGGGCGATGTCGGGTGTCAGACCCGCCGGCAGGTCGAATTGCACAGGGCGTTTTATCGGTTCGTTGTCGGAGCACGATACTGCCGTGACGCACGCGGCGGCAGCAACAATGCATGCAAGAAGTCTTGTTTTCATAGTTTGTTATTCTTTTTGTTCTTATAGTCAATTTTCAGCACTTGTTAAATCAGAATTCTCGGCTAAAATTGATAATTCACTATGCTGATGCGCAAAAATAAGTAAAAAGAGTTGACGGCACAATAAATTGTCGTTTTTTTTGAGATTTTTCTTTGGATTGTAAGAGGTTGTCTGTAGGGCGTGGAATACATGCGTGCACTCTTTTAACAATAATTATTTATAGTGCAGTGAATCTTTTGAGTAAATTTGCAGTGACAATTAATTCCATAAAAACAACTTAGCTTTTATTATTTAAATGAAAAGCCTTGTAGAAACACTCAAAGAAGTCTACACCGTAGCGCCTGCGCTTAAAGCGAACTTTAAAGAATTCAACCCCATCCTCGACGCTGTGAACGAGCGTATGGCTGAAGATGGCCGTCCGGCGGTATCCGCCGACGAATTGCGCGAAGCATTCCGCGAGATTAATCCGCAGACACGTTTCGAACCGCAGTTCAGACTCGACGACCGTATTTTCGAGGCCGTAAGAACCATTTTCACTGTAGAGCTTCCGCCGCTTACCGAGGAGCAGAAAAACGAAGCGGCCGCACGCATAAGAGAGATTCTCGAGCGTCGGCTTGCGCCGGATCCCGGCCATTTCTATGCCCTTGCCACTCTCGGCGAGGCATTGCGCACCGAAGGTCTGGACACGCGCGACTATGGCGGCCGAGGCGTAAAGCAGCTGCTTAAGGAAACATTCGAGGAAGACATGGCTGCTGCGTGCTACGACACCGCCCACTCTCCGCACCATTACATCTGCCTGCCGTCGCTTCGCCCCTATGGCGAGCCGGCCCCTGTCCGTGAGAATCGTCCGGTGCGTGTGGCCATGCGTCCGCGCGACCTTGACATCGTGGATCTGCGCCGTCGTTTCGAGTTTATCCTTACATCCTCCGTGCCCGCTCCGGACGGCTGGTACGAACTTGTGAAAATCACCCCGGCGCTGAAAGCAAAGATGTTCGATTTCCACGAAATGGGTTTTTTCAAGCTTAAGGACCTGCTGTCGGCGCTATACGGCGATGCTCTTGAAATCGAGGAACGCGGCGACGAGGAGCACCCGAACAAGAAATTCATGCGTCTGCCCGACGATGACAAGCTACACCTCCTGCCCACGGAACTGGCGGACGACGACGAGGACGACGACGACGCCTACCCGGACGACAACCGTGTGTTCGAGCGCCCCATGCCGCGTCCCACCATCGACGGACGCCCCAAGAGCGCTTTGGAGAAATTGCTCGACTTCGCGTTCTTCCCGGCTCCGGCAGGTCGCAACGGCCTTGACATCGCCATAGGGCATCTTGCCGCCACGGCGCGTGCCGAACGATGGTACTACGGACGCATCGACCCGGGCACCAACCCACTGCTCAAAAATTTCCTTACGCTCACGTTCGAGCGTCTTCAATATGAAGACACGGTGGGACGCAACGACCCCCGTTATGAACCGAAAATCCTCGTGGAAGGACGTTTCGCAACGTTCAATACCGGCCTGTGCGACCCTTATAACGAACCCATTTACGCCCTGTTCAAGCAGAACGAGCGCCTTTCCGACAGCCGTCCCTGGACATTCATGGCTTTCGTGGGCAGCCGCGCCATGGGGCAGTTCGACATGACGGGCAAATTCGGTGCGCGCCTGCCACAGCCGGCCCACTACTACAACAGCACGGCCGAACTCACCTTCGACGTGCGCCGCGACATCGTAGTGCCTAATCTCGACCACTATATAGACCATTGCAACCGTCTGCCGTTCGACTTCCTGCGTTACTTCGGCCCGCAGAATTTCGACTACGACCGCCAGCGCACGCGTGAGTTCTACGAGGAACTGGCAGAGGCCATCAAGAGCGATCCGTTTGTGCTGTCGCGCATACGCACGCAGATAGAGAGCGCCATCGACGAGGCCAAAGGTCTGTTGCGATGGAACTACCGCCGCGCCATACCCATCTATTACCCGAAGGCGAAATCGATTTCGCTCCTGCTTCCTCTTTTCCTCGGCAATGCCTCCAAGCCCAACGTGGCACTCGTCATGAGCGCCACTCCAAGCGGCGACTACGTGGCCACCACTATCTACACCCTCGGCATGGCCTACGCAGGCGCCCGCCTGCTCTGCGGTCCCGAGAACGAATGGTTGAAAATAGGCGACGTGTTCGGTCCCATAGCCTGACATAGCCTGCGGGGCAGCGACATTAGGAAATAATTATGCCAATGCATAGAAAGTCGGCGGAGCTGATGGAGAAAATCTCCATCCTCCCCGACACCCCCGGCGTATACACATACTACGACGCGTCGGGCACAGTCATTTACGTCGGCAAGGCCAAGAATCTCAAGCGCCGTGTGTCGAGCTACTTCAACCGCACACACGACTGCAAGCGCACCAATATGCTCGTGGCCGCCATTGCCGACATGAGCTATATCGTGGTGCCTACCGAACAGGATGCGCTCGACCTTGAAAACTCCATGATAAAGGAGTACAAGCCGCGCTACAATGTGCTGCTTAAGGACGACAAATCGTATCCGTGGATTGTTGTCACCAATGAGCTTTACCCGAGGGTGTTCCTTACCCGGCAGCTCATCCGCGACGGCTCGAAGTATTTCGGCCCATATGCCAATACCGGGGTGGCGCACACCATGATAGAGCTTATCCGTGAGCTTTACCCGGTGCGCACATGCCGCCTGCCCATCACCGAGGACTATATAGCCCGCGGCCGCGGACACCTGTGTCTGCAATACCACATAAAGCGATGTCTCGGATGCTGCACCGGAGCCGTCGATGCCGACACATACGGCGGTTATATCCGCAATATCAAGCAGATTCTGCGGGGCAACACAGCCGAACTCGCCGAATATCTGATGGGGGAGATGAACCGCCTCGCCGGCGAACTGCGATTCGAGGAGGCACAGGAGCTGAAAGTCAAATACCAGCTTTTGCAGAACTACCGTTCGCGCAGTGTCATAGTGAGCCAGACAATACTCGATATAGACGTTTTCGGCATCGACGACGACGGTTCTGCCGAGCGCGACGTGTACATCAACTACATGCACGTGCGGCGCGGCGCCGTTGTGCGCAGTGTCACCCTGCGCTATCGCCGCAGCCTTGACGAAAGCCCTGCCCAGCTGCTGGCCTATGCCATGGACGAAATCAAACGCTCGCTCGGCGTGGTCTACGATGAGGTGGTGGTGCCCATGGCGCCGGAAGTGGAAATGCCCGATGTCACGTTCAGCATACCGCGCCGTGGCGACAAGGCAAAGCTGCTCGACGTGAGCGTGCGCAACGCGCGGCAAAACCGCATCGACGACCTAAAGCATCTCGAAAAACGAAACCCGGAGGAACGTCTCGAGCGCACACTCGAGCGCATGAAAGCCGATTTCCGCCTGTCGGAACTGCCGCGCCACATAGAGTGTTTCGACAACTCCAACATCCAGGGTTCCGACCCCGTTGCGTCGTGTGTCGTGTTCCGCAACGCCAAGCCGTCGAAGCGCGACTATCGGCATTTCAACATACGCACCGTGCAGGGGCCGGACGATTTCGCATCGATGCGCGAAGTGCTCACCCGGCGGTATTCGCGCATGCTTGCCGAGGGAGAAAGCCTCCCGCAACTCATCGTGGTGGACGGCGGAAAGGGGCAGCTCAGCTCGGCTGTCGAAGCGCTCGACGACCTCGGTCTGCGCGGCACGATAGCCGTCGTCGGCATAGCCAAGCGTCTGGAGGAAATATACTTCCCCGGCGACAGCGTGCCGCTCTATATCGACAAAGGCAGCGAATCGCTGCGCATAGTCCAGGCCTTGCGCGACGAAGCCCACCGCTTCGGCATCACCCACCACCGCAACCGACGCAGCCACAGCCAGATTTCCAGCGAACTTGCGTCCATAAAAGGAATAGGCCAGGCCACGAACACGGCTCTGCTCCGCCATTTCCGCAGCGTCAAGCGTGTGCGCGAAGCCTCCGAGGCAGAGATTGCCGCCGTGATAGGGCCGGCCAAAGCGCGCATCGTGCGCCGCGGGCTGGATGCCAAAAAAACCGACGACTGACCCGTTTTTATAATAATTAATACAACGCGTTGAGGAAAAGACATTTCCACAGCGTTGTATTCTTGTAAGCATACGGCACAGGAAGTATGTGTCGTAAAGGAATCGGAACAGGTACACATCTCCTACGTGCCGAGTAGTGATACTGGGTATTTAGGCTCTCATAAATAAATAGTTGAAACGTGGAGCGGAGAAGCAAGCGATTGCCTCTCCGCTTTTTCGTCCCTCCCCCTCCTCATAAAAAAGAGGTACAGAAGCACAGAATGCGGTTTCTGTGCTGGTACCAAAGGACACAAGGTCAAAAGCGACAAAAGATTTTTGTCATTCACAAAAGCAAAAAACCTTCTGTTCCTTCTGTCTTTCTGTCCTTCTGTCTTCCTACCGCAGATAGTTGTTTCTGTGTGGGTACAAAAGGACACAAGGTCAAAAGTGACAAAAGATTTTTGTCATTCACAAAAGCAAAAAACCTTCTGTTCCTTCTGCCTTTCTGTCCTTATGTTTTCCTACCGCAGATAGTTGTTTCTGTGCTGGTACAAAAGGACGCAAGGAACAAAAGCGACAAAAGATTTTTGTCATTCACAAAAGCAAAAAACCTTCTGTTCCTTCTGTCTTTCTGTCCTTATGTCTTCCTACCGCAGAATGCGGTTTCTGTGTGGGCACAAAAGGACACAAGGTCAAAAGCGACAAAAGATTTTTATCGAGTTCGAAATTAAAAAAAACCTTCTGTTCCTTCTGTCTTTCTGTCCTTCTGTTTTCCTACCGCAGATAGTTGTTTCTGTGTTGGCACAAAAGGACACAAGGAACAAAAGCGACAAAAGATTTTTATCGAGTTCGAAATTAAAAAAACCTTCTGTTTCTTCTGTCTTTCTGTCCTTATGTCTTCCTACCGCAGAATGCGGTTTCTGTGCTGGTACAAAAGGACACAAGGTCAAAAGCGACAAAAGATTTTTATCGAGTTCGAAATTAAAAAAACCTTCTGTTTCTTCTGTCTTTCTGTCCTTATGTCTTCCTACCGCAGAATGCGGTTTCTGTGCTGGTACAAAAGGACACAAGGTCAAAAGTGACAAAAGATTTTTGTCATTCACAAAAGCAAAAAATCTTCTGTTCCTTCTGTCTTTCTGTCCTTCTGTTTTCCTGCCGCAGATAGTTGTTTCTGTGTGGGTACAAAAGGACATAAGGAACAAAAGCGACAAAAGATTTTTATCATTCACAAAAGCAAAAAACCTTCTGTTCCTTCTGTTCTTTTGTCCTTTTGTACCTTTCACGCAGATGTTCACGCAGATGTTCACGCAGACTTCCACGCAGAAAGTTGATTCATACACCGGTTATGTGCACTCCGTCGGTGCTGATGGCTCCCTCGTCGAGGAGAGCGCGCAGCATCTGCGAGGCGGCATCCGCAGCGTCGGGCCACAGTCGGGGGATGTCAGCCACACGCAGTCCGCCCGGGGCAGCCGCTGCCGAGATAATAGCCTCGCGCATACCTGCCGGCGATGCCTGAGGCACCGCCGCGCGGCATAGGTCGCAGCTTCCGCAGGCCGGTTCGTCAGGCTGCCCGAAATAGTCGAGCATGATTTTCACGCGGCATCCCGCAGAGGCCGTGACAAAGGCTATCATGCATTCCGTGCGTTCCTCGGCGGCTCGGCGGCGCATGTCGTAGACCTCGCGTGACAAAGCCACGTGGCGCGTTTCCACGCGTGCCGACGGAAAATAGACATACGGAGTGAGGCGCCTCGGCACGTAGTGGAGCACATGCATGCGCGTCAGAGCCAGCATGCATTCATAGAATGTGGTGGCATCCACCCCTGCCGCCATAGCCAGCCGTTGTTCGTCGATGTGCACATAGTCGGCGAAGATGCCGCCGTAGTTGCGCAGCAGAGCCATCAGCACGCGCTCCTGCTCGTCGCTGAGGCAGAGAGAGTAAAATTCGTCGCGGCGCATTGTGGCGATGACGCGTGCCTGCATTGCCATCTCATCGTTGTAGTCTATGTAGCCGGCGCGGCTCAGAAGACCGAGGGCGCTGCGTGTGGGGCGTGGCGGCAGTTTGTATCTGGCGCAGAAGCCGTGGATGTCGAGGTCGTAGAGCATCTCGAATCCGCCTCCCACCGCGACATTGAGGTGCACGCACAGCATCTCGTACACGCGGGCAATGAACTCCTTGGGCGGAAACTGCTCGCTCACGCGTCGGCGCAGAGTGCCGGTGTCGGGCGGAGCGAGCAGCACCACCGCAAACGACGGCTCTCCGTCGCGTCCCGCACGTCCGGCTTCCTGATAGTATTCCTCAAGAGTGGACGGCAGGTCGAAGTGAATCACCGTGCGCACGTCCGGCTTGTCGATGCCCATGCCGAATGCGTTGGTGGCCACGATAATGCGCACGCCGCCTTCGCGCCAGGCGTCCTGGCGGCTGCTTTTGAGCTGCGGGTCAAGACCGGCGTGGTAGTAGTCGGCGCTCATGCCTTCGCGCCGCAGCATGTCGGCAAGTTCCACACAGCGGCGTCGCGAGCGCACATACACTATCGCGCTTCCTTCCGTGCGGCTGAGCACATGCAGAAGCATCTGCTCCTTGTGCGGCGTGCGGCGCACTACAAAGCTGATGTTGCGGCGTGCGAAACTCAATGAGTGGATGCGTGGCGAACGCATGTTCAGCCTGTCGGCTATGTCGGCCACCACCTCGGGAGTGGCAGAAGCGGTGAGGGCGAGTACGGGTGCGTCGGGAAATAGCGGGCGCAGCTCCGCTATGTGCATGTAGGACGGGCGGAAGTCGTAGCCCCATTGCGAGATACAGTGTGCTTCATCCACCACGAGCATACTCACATCCCACCCGCGCACTTCGTCCATGAAGTTCTTGCGGCGCAGTTTCTCAGGAGCCACATACACGATTTTCGCCCGTCCGAGGCGCGCGCGGTCCATTGCGTAGGACGATTCGCGGCGTGTCAGCCCCGAGTGCAGGCAGGCGGCGTTGATACCGCGGCGGGCGAGATTGTCCACCTGGTCCTTCATCAGCGACACAAGAGGCGTCACCACCACGGTGACGCCCGGCAGGAGCATGGCAGGCACCTGGAATGTGATGCTTTTTCCACCGCCGGTGGGCAGCAGACCTATGGTGTCGTGTCCGGCAAGCACGTCGTCGACGATTTCACGCTGCCGGGGGCGGAAAGAGTCGTAGCCCCAGTAGCGGCTGAGAATGTCGACGGGGTCCGGCATGCTTAGAGGTTGTTTAATAATCATTGTTAACGACAGGGTGGTGTATCTTATGTTAAGGTGCAGTTTATGATGAGGGAGCAATGGGGTTCCATTGTGACCGACGAGTAAATGTGCGTTAACATAAAAGACGCCATGCAGAAGTAATTTTAAATTTTTGCCAAGGTTGTCAACAATGGAATTGGCAACCCCCTGTCATTAACAAGCATTATTAAACAACCTCTTACACCTGGGTGTTGATCCACTTCACGAGCAGTTGCAGCGACGATGTGGCGTTGCGGTGCTTGTTTTCCTCTATGGTGTAGCAGATGTTGAACGGCTGTCCCGAGTGGATGTGCTTGAAGTAGGGCGCCATGTTGAATGCTATCCCGTTGATTACCTTTCCGCTCGTGTCGTCCACGAGTTCGAGCTTGATGTGCTCGAGGTTCTTGCCCACGAGCTTGCTTGTGCCGAAATCCTTGACGCGCATGGTGCAGAACGTAGGCTTCTGGTTGCCCGGGCCGAAGGGGTTGAAAAGGCGCAGAGTCGACACGAATTCCTGCGTGATCTGCGAGAAGTTGATTATGGCGTCGATATTGACCTGCGGCGTGAGCTGCTCGGGCAGGATGTTGGCCGCCACGTATTCCTCGAAGCGGCGTGTGAACTCGCCTATGTTTTCCTCCTTCATGGAAAGCCCCACGGCGTAGGCGTGGCCGCCGAAGTTTTCAAGCAGGTCGCGGGCGGAGTCCACGGCCTTGTACACGTCGAAGCCCTGCACCGAACGCGACGAGCCTGTGGCAAGGCCGTTGGCGAGAGTGAGCACGACGGCCGGCTTGTAGTACAGCTCCGTGAGGCGCGACGCCACTATGCCGATTATGCCCTTGTGCCAGTGCTTGTTGTATATAACTATCGATTTTTTCGGCGAATACATCTCGCCGCGCTGCTCGAGAATGGCGTTCGCCTCCTCGGTCACCTGCTTGTCGAGTTCCTTTCGGTTCTTGTTGTACTGGTCTATGGCCAGCGCCAGTTCGGCAGCGTCTTTGGCGTTGCGCGCCACAAGCAGTTCCACGGCCTCGCGGCCGCTCTGCATGCGTCCCGAGGCATTGATGCGCGGGCCTATCTTGAATATCACGTCGCTGATGGTGATTTCCTTGCCGCCGAGGCCGCATGTCCGTATGATGGCGCGCAGTCCCATGTTGGGGTTGGAATTGAGACGTTTGAGGCCGGCGTAGGCCATGACGCGGTTTTCGTCCACCATGGGCACGATGTCGGCGGCGATGCTCACGGCCACGAGGTCGAGCATGGCTTCGAGTTCGGCGGTGCCAATGCCGTTGCTTATGCTGAACGCCTGCATGAACTTGTATCCCACGCCGCAGCCGCTGAGGTGGGGGCAGGGGTAGGTCGAGCCTTCGAGTTTGGGATTCAGGATGGCTACGGCCGGCGGCAGCTCGTCGTCAGGCACGTGGTGGTCGCAGATTATGAAGTCGATGCCGAGCGTGGCCGCGTAGGCTATTTCATCGTTGGCCTTGATGCCGCAGTCGAGTATTATGATGAGCGACACTCCCTGCTCGGCCGCAGTGTCAATGGTGCGGCGCGATATGCCGTAGCCCTCGTCGTAGCGCGTGGGTATGTAGTAGTCTATCTCGGAATAATAGTTCTGCAGATAGCGGTACACGAGTGCCACGGATGTGGTGCCGTCCACGTCGTAGTCGCCGTACACCATTATGCGTTCTTTCGCCCCCATGGCTCTGTTGAGCCTGTCTACAGCCTTGTCCATGTCGGGCATCAGGAACGGGTCGTGGAGGTCGCGGAGCGAAGGGTGGAAGAATTTCTCCGCTTCAGCCACCGACCGGATGCCACGTTGCACGAGCAGCTCGCTGACGGGCGACACCGCAGCGAAGCGGCGTCCGAGCTCCGCCTCGAGTTTCTGTTCTTCTGTAGTAAGGGGCAAGTAATTCCATTTACTTGTCATTATGTTGTTTTTTCTATTATCGGAACAGGATGCCGATATTCCGGCATTGATAATGCAAAAATACGCATTTTTTCGCGAAATATCATATTGTGTTAAGGTTAATTAACCGCGATTGCCGTCCTGTTTATCTATGTCTTAAATGTAGATGTTATGGAATAGCCTTGTTTACAGAATCTACCAGTTTGTTGAAGTCATGTAAATCAAGTGTGGCATACAATGCCAGTATTACAGCCCATAACGCGTATATGATTATGGCTGTGTCCCATTGGCTCCATAGTCCGGCACCCATGAGTCCGAAGACTATTGCCATTATTGTTACAAGGTATTTTTTCTTGATCAGGACGCTTGCCAAATAGGCTATGCTACATGTGAACAAAGGAAATATCAGTATCATCCCCCATGATTGAGAGAATAGTCTTTTCAGCCGATTCCACCATGAGGCCGTATAACATTCGGAATCTGCTATTGACCGAAATGCCGAAATGCCCTCTTGTTGCGTTTCCGAAGCCGGAAATGAGTATGCAAGCACGTAGGGATGGTTGTCCACGTACGTTGTCCTGCATGCTATATAATCTTTAGTATCAAGGTGATAAAAATAACGCTCAATATAATCCGCATACCATTCTAAAGCACCATCCGTTCTGTGCTCAAAAGATGCGTATTGTGAGAGTCCCATAATATTTCGGTCTAAAGATTCATTACATTCGTTAATGTCATATTCCACCCCGTTAGGAATGGTTCTGCACACGAACCAATGAGTGCCGTCGAACCACGTGGAGCCGAGCGAGTCGGTGTATGTTCGGGTAAAACTTTCAGGTATGTCGATACTGATTTTATCAAAAATATTTACCCTTACAGCGTTTGCGTAGTGTGCCGAAAACAAAGCGATGGCAAATGCTGCCAGCCCTATGAATTTATGCACTGTATTGTTCATATGTTTTTTAGTGTTTCCGTAACAAGGTCTTCAAAGGAAGTTATAGCTCCCATGTAAGATGATAGCAGGACAAATGGCGATGCCGATAACCATAAGGCCCAGCATCCCGGCGTGAAATATATTGTCGCTGCGATAGTTCCAACACTGACAATCCACATTATTTTCCGGGCTTGATAATCCCTATTGACAAACCATCCTATACTATGGCCTAAAATCATGGCGGCAAAAAAAGCAAGCAACAACACGTGCCAGCCATTTTTGAATTGGTAGCTAACGTCGTCCCATATAGATATTTTAGGTCTGATGGAGTCGATTATAGCACCGAATTCCGATGGCAGACTGTCGCGGTACGCCACAAACATGGTGTAAGGCCTGTTTGGAGTGATAAATGTATACGATATGCCCATAGCGGCAGTGTTCTGCTTGTTTCTGTATATGCGTCGCGCATATACATTTCGGAAGTTTGGCGAAGATTCTTGAACTTCTTCACTGATAAGTTCAGCTTCACTAAGATTAAATGTACGGGTATGGAGTTCGGCAAGAATTGTAGACACATTGAAATCTACTTTACGAGAGATAGATGCATCGCCGAATGTACACAATGCGCCTTCTCCGGTATTAGAATGAAAGCCAATTGCAGATTTTACAGAGTCAAAGCGAAATTCTATGCTTTCCGGTATGTCTATTTCCACATCTGCAAAGCGTACGTGCTCGGCTCGTGCAGAGTGATGCGTCCATAAGATGACTGTAATCAGGATAAAAGCCGATAATGTGCGATTTGCCATATTGAATAAGTGTTTTATAGTATTTGGCGTAAAATTACGAAAAAAAAAGCAAATCATAAACATTTACGGCTCTATACCTGCCTGGCAGGTATAGAGCCGTAAATGTTGGGTTGGAATTAGTTTCTGTGGATTATGCAGGCTTGCGCAGTTCCACGCATGCCCATGAGTCGCGGGTGGTGCGTCCGCAGGGTTCGAGTCCTGCCGCAATGGCGGTTTCTTCCACCATGGGGCAGTCCGTTTCGTAAAAGCCGCTGAGCAGCAGTGTGGCGCCCGGACGCATTGCTGCGGCATAGCGTGCAATGTCGGCGAGGATTACGTTGCGGTTGATGTTGGCCACAACTACGTCGGCAGGCGCAAGCGCCTCAAGCAGTGCGGCGTCGCCGCATAGCATCGCTATTTCGGGGTGGGAGTTGAGGCGTACGTTCTCGCAGGCGTTCTCCCATGCGAAACGATCTATCTCGATGCCCGCCACGGGCACTGCTCCGCGCATGGCGGCAAGGATGGCAAGTATGCCGGTGCCGGTGCCTACGTCGATGAGCGGGCGGCCGCTCAGATCTATGTCGAGCAGGCGGGTGAGGATGAGCGATGTCGTGGCGTGGTGGCCTGTGCCGAATGCCATCTTGGGGTCTATCACTATGTCGAATTCGGCCGTCGGCACGTCGGTGTGGAACGAACTGTGCACCACACAGCGGTCGCCCACCACAATGGGTTTGAAATAGTTGCGTTCCCATTCGGCGTTCCAGTCCTGTCCTTCCACGAGTTCCGACGAAGCGGTGACTATGGCGTCGAAAGGAAAGTCGGCCAGGGCGTTGCGCACGGCGTCGTCGCTGAACAGTTCGGCGCGCACGTAGGCGGTGAGTCCCTTTTCGTCGGGCACGAAACTTTCATAGCCCGCTTCGCCGAGCAGATAGGCGAGCAGGTCGGTGGCGTCGGTGCAGCAAGGCTGCACATCAAGGCGCAGTGCGTAGTAGTCGTTCATAGCGGCAATTGTTGTTCTGTGCAAAATTACAAAAAATGTAATGAAAATCCATTCAATTTTTTGATTAGCGCATAGCCTGGACGAATGATGGTATGAATTGAATGCCAAGCACCGTTGCAATACGGAAAAAACTCGACAATTGTATATCTGCTTTGCCGCGTTCAACTCTTGCTATATAGGTCTGCTCCCGTCCTATTTTTTCAGCAACCTGTTTCTGCGTCATTTTAAGTTCGCGACGCCTTTCGCGAAGCAGTGAACCATAATACCATGCCAATGCCTGGGCATTGAAATCCTCACGGGTCGGAGTGCCCGCAACTCCGAATTTTTCGTCCAATATCCGGTTTGTGGTGGGCAACTGCGCCAGTTTATGTTCGTCCAACTGTATCATTTTTGCAGATTGTTTAGGATTTTTTGAGCCGATTCGATTTGTTTTTTATAATCTTTTCCTGACTTTTTCAGAAATCCGTTCAATAGTATTATTCTTTTGGCTTCAATTATGTTAGGATTGTCCAAAGCAAATATTATAGAACGATATTCGTTTGAACCTATTGATACGCGCATTTCGTACAAGTCGGTGTTTTCGAGATGCTTTACGAATCTTGTTGAAATGTTATAAATGCTTTGGATGAGCATGAAAACATAGAGAAATTTGTCCTGAACTTTTTTAGGAAGCGATGCGTAGAATTTATCAAATTCAGCAGTCCTGTATATTGTGCGCAGGTTGTCTTGTATCTGTGAATCCGCATCCATGGTGCAAAAATAATCAATTAGTTCTATTTTTCCAAATAAAACAACATAAAAAGGAGCAATGCTCTATATAGAGGCTCAACGGCGGAGATTTTTGCGGAGGCCGCGGATGCTTTTGAACACACGCAGTGCGAGCAGTGCGGAATTCACATAGCCTACGGCCGACAGGATGTCGCGCAGGGTGCTCCATCCGCGTGTCACGGGATTGCCGCGGCGCAGGTCTGAGACCTGTTTCGTAAGCATCATCCGCTGCACCTGTGTGTTGGCTTCGGTATAGGCGCGGCGGTAGCGCAGTTCGTCAAGGGTGTAGCCGCGCCAAGGTTCATTCTTTGTCTTCGTCATTGTTTCGGGGTGTTTGCGTTTCGACAGCGGTTTCTTGGGGAGGCGACACCAAAAGGCGTGTCACGAGCCGCGACACGGGGTCGACGATAAGCGGGCGGCGCAGCAGGAAAAGCAGCAGCAGGAGGAGGGCGTAGAATCCGGCCACGATGAAGTAGGCGCCGTCGGGTGTTATGCTGGCGAGAAGCTGTGCCGCGCCTATGCTTGCGAACAGGAGCGCCGCCGTGACGAGCACCGCCGCTATTGCTGCCACGGCAATGGCCGATAGCAGCAACGTGAGCCGTTCGGCCGCCGAGAGGCGCAGGCCGTCGAGTGTGCCGCGGGCGAGAGCCCAGAGGTTGGACAGGATGGCGTGTACGGATGTTTCGGAGTCGGAATATTTGTCGCTCATGTTGGCTATGTCATAATGTGGAAAAAAAGAGCAGCCGCCGAGTTGGGGAGGGCGGCTGCTCGGCTTGGGTCGGCAAAATACCGCCCCGGAGAGAGAAGAATGAGAATTTTTCAGGTGCCTCGCGGCGGATACAGGCCCCTGCGCCGCATGGCGTTTTTCAGTTTGCTGCGCAACACCCAGCCGGGGGCGGTGGTGAAAAGCGCCACCGCAGCGGCGCCTATCATGGCGCCGACGGTGAAGGTGCGCTTGGTGTTCATTTCTGTGTCGTTTCGATTTCGGCGGCGATGCGGTCGGCGATGTCGTCGATTTTCTCACTGCACTTGGGGCAGTGTTCTTTGAGGAAACGATGTATGTCGCGGCGTGTGCGGCGTCCTGACTGGGGTGCGAGAAGGAGTGCGGTGGCTGCGCCTGCGAGGGCTGCGCCTGTCACGGCGAGAAGTACGCTTGTGGCTTTCATAATCTATTGTTGAATTTATGGGTTATAGAATGTTTTGTTGTCTGCCATAACAACGCAGTCGGGGGGCGGATTGTTCGCAAGGCACTACGATTTTTGAAACCGAAGCCTCCGGCAGCGGGTGTGGAACAGGCCGATTGTCATGTTACACGTGGAACGTTTACCGGCGGTTGAGGTCGATGGCGTAGAAGGCGCGGCGGCCACCGGGATAGAAGCCGGAGATGAACATGACGCGTTCGCCGGCGTCGGCCTTGAGGATGCGGCGGGCGAGGGCTTTCACTTCGTCGGGTGAGCTTACGCGGGTCTGGTTGATGGCGAGGACGATGAATCCGGGGCGCATGCCTTGTTCTGCAAACGGGCCTTCGGAATCCACTGACGACACTTCCACTCCTGCCGAAATCTGCAATTCGTTGAGGCGCTCGCGGGTGAGCGACTTGAATGTGGCGCCGAGATTGTCGGGGTTGATTTCGCGCACGGTGGCCGTGGTGCCCTGGGCGTTGCGCAGCACGGCTTCGGCGGAGTGCTTCTGGCCGTCGCGCATGAATGTGATGGTCACACGGTCGCCGGGGCTGAATTTGGTGATGGCTTCCTGAAGCTGCGCGGTGGAGTGGGTGGTGTAGGAGTTGAGGGCGGTGATGACGTCGCCTTCCCGGAGTCCGGCTTCGCGTGCGGCCGATAAATCCGACACTTCAGCCACATAGATGCCGGCTATTACGCCCTTAATTTTCTTTTCGTCTATCAATTCAGGAGATAGCTCTACGAAGCTGATGCCGAGCATGGCGCGCTGCACCGTGCCGTATTGCTTGAGGTCGGCGGTCACTTTCTGCACTATGGACGTAGGTATGGCGAACGAGCAGCCGGCGTAGGCGCCTGTCTGCGAGTAAATGGCGGTGTTTATGCCCACGAGCTCTCCGCGCAGGTTGACGAGGGCGCCGCCGGAGTTGCCGCTGTTGACGGCTGCGTCGGTCTGTATGTAGCTTTCTATGCCGCCCGAGCCGGGAGCGCCGGTGGCGGAAGATATGTTGCGGGCTTTGGCGCTGACGATTCCTGATGTGACGGAGGATGTGAAGCCGAAGGGATTGCCCACGGCGAGCACCCATTCGCCCACGTGCAGGTTCTCGGAATCGCCCATGGGGATGACATGCAGGTCGGCCGGGGCGTCGATTTTGAGCAGGGCTATGTCGGTGGTGGGGTCGGCGCCCACTACGGTGGCTTCGAAGTTGCGGTTGTCGTTGAGGGTGACTTCGAGGCGTTCGGCCTGTTCTATGACATGGTTGTTGGTGACGATGTAGCCGTCGGCGCTTATTATCACTCCCGAGCCGAGCCCTATCTGCCGCTGCCGGGGCTTTGTACGCTCGGGTTCGGGCTGCGGTACCGGACGCCGCCTGGGGCCTCCGAAGAAAAATTCAAAGAACGGGTCGGCGTACTGGTCGGAATAGCCGCCATGGCGGTTGCCATAGCTTTGTGGCGGCGTGGCATAGCTTTTCACGCTGACTACGCCGTTGACGGTCTGCTCGGATGCGTGTATGAAATCGGCCTGCGAAATATATGCCGCAGGCGCCGCTGCGGCCTCGGTCGGGCCGGCTGCGGGTGCCGTGCCGATGTTGCCGTCGGAGGGGGTGTGCGCGCAGGCGGCGGTGGCCATTCCGAGCACGCATGCTACAGTGATGATGAAAGATTTCATAGCCGTAGATATGTTTTGGTGATGAGTGTTAATAATAATTGGAATATGACTATCGCATCGCAAATATAGTACCAAAAAGCATTGAGCAAGCGTGTGTTATGATATTTTTGCGAAAAGTGTGTGAGTTTACCAAAAGTTAGGAAAAACAGTGTTAAAATGGCTAATAATTGTTAAACACGGCTTGTTGCGATATGTTAATGTCAGTGGTGTGTTGCCGGAGTGGCATGTTGTACTTATCTTTGCAGGCGCTATGAAGCACGGCCTCATTTTCATCGTCATACTTTCGGCTTTATGTCTGGGCTCCTGCCGTTCGCACAGGCAGGTGGCCACGGCGCGGCCTTCGGTGTCGCATCCCGGGCGTCCGCAAGATCAGCGGCGCCCTGTGCTGCCGCCGGTGACGGGTGCGTCGGACGACAGCAACGATGCCGAGCTCGTGGGGCGCATCATCGACGGCGCCTACGGATGGGTGGGCACCCCGTATGCCTACGGCGGCACGACACGCAAGGGGGTGGACTGCTCGGGATTCGTGCAGCGTCTGTTTGCCGACATTGCGGCTGTGAGCCTGCCGCGCAACACGCGCAAACAGGCCGAGTACTGCCGCCCTGTCAAGCGTGAGCTGCTGCAGCCGGGCGACCTTGTGTTTTTCAACGGCAGCCGTATCGGTGGCGGCATAGGCCATGTGGGGCTTTATCTCGGCGACGACCGCATGATACATGCTTCATCGAGCCGCGGTGTGATTGTGAGCGCCATCACCGAGCGGTATTACACGCAGCGCTATTGCGGCGGCGGCCGCGTGGACGCCATCACTTATGCCGCGAGGGGAGCGAAGCCGGGGCACAGGAAGCCCTCGGCGGCCGAACTGCCAGTGGCTGTAAATGTCCCTGCGCCATCGCCGACGGCGCCCGAGCCGGCCAGGCGTTCGGCCTTGCCTGCCGTGGAAGTAGTGGGCGAGGCGTCGGTAGAGGATGGCGACATCGTGGTGCTCAACGATATATCGGCCAAGGTGGACAGCGCTTTCGCCGTGGCTCGCATAGCAGAAGAGCCCGACACGGTGTGCTCGTCGTGGATGGACTGAAACAGTCCGAGGCTATTGCTTTATCTCTCAGAATGGTTTTCGGTATTTTCCTTCATCGGCGTCCTCAAGGATGCTGAGGTAGGAAGCGTAGCGCGACCGGGCCACGCGGCCTTCGTCGATGGCGGCGAGCACGGCGCATCCTGGCTCGTGCACGTGGGTGCAGTTGTTGAACCGGCAGTCGTGGGAGAGTTCGAAAATCTCAGGAAAGTAGTGGCCCACGTCGGCGCGTTCGAAGTCGACAGTGCCGAAGCCGCGTATGCCGGGGGTGTCGATGATGCACCCCGTAGGGTCGCCTGGCAGGTGGAACAGCTCCGAGAATGTGGTGGTGTGCATGCCCTGGTCGTGCACGGCCGAAATTTCGGCCGTGCGCTGTTCGAGGCCCGGTATCAGGTCGTTGACTATGGTGCTTTTGCCCACACCGGAGTTGCCGCACAGCAGACTTGTTTTTCCGGCGAGCGCTTTGCGCAGGTTTTCCATGCCTTGACCCGTGCGTGCCGATACGCTGACAACCTCGTAGCCCACCGTGCGGTAGAGGTGTTCGACAGCGTGCAGCAGTTCCAAGCCGTCTGGCTCGTCGGCCAGCAGGTCGGTTTTGTTGATGCACAGCAGTGCCGGCACACGGTAGGCCTCGGCTGTCGCGAGGAAGCGGTCGATGAAATTGGTGCTGACGGAAGGGTGGGCGAGCGTGGCCACAAGCACTGCGCGGTCAATGTTGGCGGCTATGATGTGGGCTTGCTTGCTGAGGTTGATGGAACGCCGGATGATGTAGTTGCGCCGTGGCTCTATGGCTGTTATGTAGGCAGTGCCGTCGGGGCCGGGAGGCGCTACGGACACGATGTCGCCTACGGCGACGGGGTTGGTGGTGCGCAGTCCGCGGATGCGGAAATTGCCTTTCACTTTGCAGTTGATTTCTCCGGCAGGTGTTTCCACCACATAGTGTGCGCCGGTGTTGCGTACAACGCGGCCTGTTGTTTCGTCGGGTTGGCTCATAGGGCTGTTGTGTCGTCGCATCCGCTGTGTCCGAAGTGGTGCTCGGCGGTGCATTGGTGTAGTTTGTGGTCTACTATCCAGTGGCATGTGGCCATGTTGTCGATAGTGCCCATCTCATGGCTTACGAGCAGGATTGTGGCACGTGTGCGCAGTTCGCGCAGAATCTCGTAGAGCCGGGCTTCGAAATGCTTGTCGAGGTAGCTTAGAGGCTCGTCCATCACGATGAGCGACGGACGCGATACGAGCGCGCGTGCGAGCAGTGCACGCTGAAGCTGTCCTCCCGAAAGGCGTCCGATTGACCGGTCGGCATGGGGGCGCAGTTCCACAAGATCGATATATTGCTCTATGCGTTCGTCTTTGTCGGCTGCGGTCATGGACGTATGTGCCAGCAGCCCCGTAGCCACCACTTCACGCACGGTGATGGGGAAATGCGGGTCTATGCTGTTTTTCTGCGGCAGATAGCCGATGGCGGGGGTACACCCTCCGCAGTATGCCACGTTTCCGCTGCTGGGGCGCAGAAGGCCGAGTATGATGCGCATGAGGGTGGTTTTGCCCCCTCCGTTGGGGCCGGTGACGGCAACGAAGTCGCCGTGGCGCACTACGGCGGACACATCGTCGAGCACCCGGCGCCCTTCGAAGCTCATGCCTACGCCGTCAAGTGTGATGAGCGGGCGCAGGCCGTTGTCAGTGTCGTGCGATTTCATCGGCGATGGTTTTTAATTGTGACTGCCAGTTGTAGCTCATAGGGTCTATTTCCACTGTAGCCGCACCGGCTTCGCGGCACACTCCGGCGGCCTGCCTGGAGTCGAGGCCGCGCTGCACGAAGAACACCCGGGAGCCGGCGGCGCGGGCGCGGTCTATGGCTGCTTTGAGCCCTGCGGCGGAGAAGTCCTTTCCTTCGGCGCCGAGAGCCACCTGCTGCAGGCCGTAGTCGCGGGCTATGTAGCTGAGCGACGGATGCCACACCATGAATGAGCGTGCAGCCGCGCTCCGGAGGATGTTTTGCAGATAGCGGTCGAGCGAGTCGATTGCGGCGGTCATGGAGTCGAGGCGGGCGGCATAGAGCGGAGCCCCTTCCGGGTCGAGGCGGCTGAGAGCCGAGGCCATGGCGGCCGCCATGGCCCGCGCGTTGCGTGCCGAGCACCATATGTGGGGGTCGGGCGCGCCGTGTTTGTGCGCATGTGCGTGTCCGCAATTGTCGTGCGTGCCGTAGAGCGGCGTTACGGCGTCGAGCATGCTGACTTTGAGCACGCTCGACGGAGCGGCGTCTGCAAGAGCCTGCTCGAACGGCAGGCCTCCGGTGCAGAAGAAAGCCTCGGAGTCGTCCACGGCCATGCGGCCCGACATGGACGGTTCGTAGTTTTCGGGATCCGCCCCGCGGTCCATGACGCAGGTTACGTCGAACCGTCCGCTTGCAAGCGGTTCCAGCAGCGCCCGCAGCGGTTCGATGCTCACGGCTATGCTGCGTGCGTGGCTTTCGCCGTGGCTCGCCGTGCGCGAGCAGGCGGCAGCGACGGCGAGCACGCCCGCTGCTATTATGCAGAATGCGGTTTTTCTCATTTCATCGGCAAATTTAATAATTATTCCTGTAGAATCGGTGTGGAATGTCGACTAAATCACTACCTTTGCAGCGTAATTTGGAGAATCTTTAAAACATATCCGCACAGGAAAAATGAAACTGTCAAAAGAAACCTTCTGGCGCACGTCGCGCGACTACTTCTTCATAACGCTCGGCATGGCCATCTATGCTTTCGGCTTCACGGCTTTTATTCTTCCGGAAAAGGTGGTCATAGGCGGCCTGGCCGGCCTCGGAACAATAATATATTTCAAGACAGGCATTCCTGTGGCCATATCGCAATATGCCATAAACCTTGTGTTGCTGGCTGTCGCTTACCGCGTTGTGGGCAAGCGTTTTGTGATAGGAACGATATACGGGGCGACAATGATTTCCGTGTGGGTGGGTCTGTTCCAGCCCATTTTTGCCGAGGGCTTTACCAACGAGCCTTTTATGAACATTGTGATAGGCGGCACATTGTGCGGCCTCGGCATAGGCATGACATTCGTGCATAACGGAAGCAGCGGCGGCACTGATATAGTGGCCGCCATGGTGAACAAGCATTCCAATGTGAGCATAGGCCGCATGATGCTGTACACGGATGTGTGCATCATTTCTTCTTCGTATTTCCTGTTCCACCACATCGACCGCATTGTTTACGGCTTCGTGGTGCTGTTCCTCGTGAGCTATATGGCCGACCTTGTCATAAACACCAACCGGCAGGCTGTGCAGTTCACCATCTTTTCCCGCCATTGGCGCGAGATAGCCACCGCCATCAACAACGACGCGCGGCGTGGATGCACCGTGCTGACGGGCATGGGATGGTACAGCAAGCAGGAAGTGAAGGTGTTGCTGGTTATGTGCCGCAAGATAGAATCGGTCACTATATTCCGCATAATTAAACGCATCGACAACGACGCTTTCGTGACACAGGGCAATGTAAACGGAGTCTATGGCCGGGGATTCGACGAAGTGAAGGTGAAGATGAAGCCGGAGCCCCACAGGGAGTTCGATGCCGACGCGAACCCGGCGCAGAACGCCGAATAGCATATAGTTTATGATAAAGAGCCGCCGCGATGCGGCTCTGTCTTTTTAGCGGGCTGCAAAAAAGCCACGGACAGCAACCGCTGACGCGGCCATTGCCCGTGGTTGATATTGGGGTTTGCTGCTGGCTATCGGCCTTCGGCAGGACGCAGCTCGTAGGCTGCGATGGCGATGGTGAAGCCCCAGTAGATGAATGCGATGCTGACAAGGAAGCTCACCATGAACATGTTGCTTACCCATCCCGCTTCCATAAAGAAGAATGCTATGAGACACAGGAGTATTCCGTTGACTATTCCAAGCCAGCGGTAGCGTCTGTGGCCGTTTCCTGCTGCATCGACAAGCGCCTCCACTCCCCAGAACAGGAACAGGAAGGCGAGGAAATAGGGGAATACCATTTCAGAAAGGAACACGTTGCGCACCAACACGAAACCGATGAACATGTCGACGATTCCGCCGGCGAGCCACCAGCCCCATCCGCGGCCAGCGCGTCCGCTTGCCGACACGCTGAGCTGGACGCAGCCGGCGAGGATGAGGAGCCATCCGAAGATTTGCGAGGCCACGGCGTAGCCGGCTTCCGGCCAGAACCAGTAGGCGAAGCCGCCGATTACCATAAGTATGCCTACGAGCAGCACCGCCCACCATGCTCGGGTAGTGCCGAAATTGGTTACATTCAAGGCTTTCATAATAAAATTAGTTGAGGAGATTAAAAAATACGTCAATGAGATGCCGCGGCGTGTACCGCGATGTACTTAAAGAACAATGGGTGTGTGCTTTTTGTTGCGGGCACGTGGCTTTTTTAGTAATTTTGCAGCATGATTTATCCATCTACATTTGAAAAGAAAACGGGCTTCGACGCGGTGCGACGCGTTGTTGCCGATGCGTGCCTTTCCGCCATGGGGCGTGAGGAGGCCGACGCTATGTCTTTCTCCCCCGACTATGACTCAGTGGCCATGAAACTGAGGCAGACGGCCGAGATGCTGTCGCTGACAACGGGCGACAGCGAGTTTCAGCTCGGAGCCATCCACGACATGCGTGCCGCCGTAAAGGGCATACGCGTGCAGGGGTCGTTCATGCCTGCGCAGGAACTTATGCAGCTGCGTGCGGTGCTCGACACGGTGTCCGGTCTGCATGCATTCTTTTCAAGCCGCCGCAACGATGACGGCGTGTCGTCGTTGCCAGCACTCGATGTGGTGGCCGAAAGGCTCGTGCCTCTGCCGGAGGCGGCCCGTTCCATCGACCGCCTGCTCGACCGCTGGGGCAACGTGCGCGACAACGCATCGCCGGAGTTGGCCGACATACGCCGCTCGCTGGCTTCGATGAACGGTGTCATAGCCGGTGCTATGCGTCGCGTGATGGCGCGTGCGGTGCAGGAAGGATGGGTGGAGCCGGATGTGACACCGGCCGTGCGCGACGGGCGCCTTGTGGTGCCGGTGGCTCCGGCCAACAAGCGCCGAATCGCCGGCATTGTCCACGACGAATCGGCGTCGGGCAAAACCGTTTTTATCGAGCCGGCGGAGATAGTGGAGGCCAACAATCGCCTGCGCGAGCTCCAGATGCGCGAACGCCGCGAGGTCACACGGCTGCTCGTGGCCATGGCCGACAGTCTGCGTCCGTCGTGTGCCGACATGCTTGAGAACCTCCGCCTGCTCGGAGAAATGGACTTCATCCATGCGAAGGCCGTATATGCACTGGCCATAGGGGCTACTATGCCCGCGCTGGCCGAGAACCCTGAGATGGAATGGTATCATGCGTGCCATCCCGTGCTGAAAGCAGCTCTCGAGCGTCAGGGCAAGGCCATTGTGCCGCTGGACATTGCTCTGAGCGCGCCGGAACGGCGCATGCTCGTGATTTCAGGCCCGAACGCAGGCGGCAAGTCTGTGACGCTGAAGACAGTAGGCATAATACAATATATGGCCCAGTGCGGCCTGCTCCCGCCGGTGTATGAAAACTCGCGGATGGGAGTGTTCGAGAGCATTTTCATAGACATCGGCGATGACCAGAGCATAGAGGACGACCTGAGCACATATTCGTCGCATCTGCGCAATATGAAGCACTTCCTTGCGCGCGGCAATTCCCGAACGCTGATACTCGTCGACGAGTTCGGCGCCGGCACGGAGCCGCAGATAGGCGGAGCCATAGCGCAGGCCATACTAAGCCGATTCAACGAGCAGGGGATGTGGGGCGTGGTGACCACGCACTTCCAGAATCTCAAACATTTTGCGGAAGATACGGACGGACTCGTGAACGGCTCGATGCTCTATGACCGCCAGTTGATGCAGCCGCAGTTCCGCCTGCTCATAGGCCACCCCGGCAGTTCGTTCGCGGTGGAGATAGCCCGTAAGACGGGGCTGCCGGAGGCCATAATAGCCGATGCGGAGGCCATAGTGGGCAGCGACTATGTGAACATGGACAAGTACCTGCTCGACATCACACGCGACAAGCGCTATTGGGAGAACAAACGCGCCGACATACGCCGCAAGGAGAAAAAACTCGAGGAGACGCTTGCGCGGTATGAGGCCGACGCCGACAACCTGCGCAGCCAGCGTCGCGAAATCATAGCCGACGCGCGGGCGGAGGCACGCAGGATTCTCGACGGAAGCAATGCTGCCATAGAACGTACGATACACGACATACGCCGCGCGCAGGCCGACCGCGAAGCCACGCTCGAAGCGCGGCGCAGGCTCGACGAGGAGCGCCGTCGCATGGCTTCGGAGCCGGGCGCGGCCGATGCCGACCATCCGCTCACGGCGCGTGTGCCCAAGCGCCGGCGCAAACCCGAGGCGCCGGCAGCGGCCCCGGCTGTGCAGGCGCCGCTTGCCGCCGGCGACAATGTGCTGCTCGACGGCGCGGGTACGCCGGGCACGATAGAGAGCGTGAAAGGCGGCAGCGCCACTGTGATTTTCGGGCAGCTGCGCACTACGGTGAAGCTGTCGCGTCTCACGCGCACGCTGCGCAAGGCTGCGTCGGGGGCGAAAGCCGCGTCGTTCGTGAGCACGGCCACGAGCAACGAGATACGCGACCGCCAGTTGCATTTCCGTCCCGAGATGGACGTGCGCGGCATGCGTGCCGACGAGGCGGTGCAGGCCGTCACCTATTTCGTGGACGATGCCTTGCAGTTCAATGCGCAGCGTGTGCGCATTCTGCACGGCACAGGCACCGGTGTGCTGCGCCAGTACATCCGTCAGTATCTTACCACCGTGCACGGAGTGCGGGCTTTCCGCGATGAGGATGTGCGCCTCGGAGGCGCCGGCATCACCGTGGTGGAGCTAAACTGACATCAGAAAGCCTTTTTGCGCAGCAGCCGTATGGCTTCGCCGACCCACAGCACGACGGAGGTGGAGCCGGTTATGATGAGCCAGTCGGAAACGCTGAGCGGCGTCACGCTGAATAGCCGTCCGCCGAAGTTTACGATGAGAATCTGTCCCACGGCTATCATGGCCACGATGAACAGGAATTCGCCGCAACGGGCAAGATGCAGGGCTGAGCGGCGCGTGGCGTAGGCGCGTGCGTTGAACAGGTTCCACAGCTGCATGAACACGAAGATGCTGAAAATCATCGTGAGCTCGTAGGGTGATAATGCGTCGCGCGGGCCTATGTGCGGATGTGCGAGCTGTGTGAGCGATGTGATGTCGGAGTGTTCGAACACATATAGCAGACCGAGCAGGACGGCAAAGAACAGCAGCCCCGTGGTGATGATGAAACGCCACATGGAGGGCGTGATGATGAATGCGCTGCGTGAGCGGGGCTTGTCGCGCATCACTTCCGGCGAGGGAGGCAGCGATGCCAGGGCCATGGCGGCGAATGTGTCCATTATAAGGTTGACCCACAGCATCTGTGTGACTGTCAGCGGCGATTCGGTGCCCATGAAGGCGCCGGCAAGGACGATGAGGCACGCGGCCACGTTGACTGTCATCTGGAAAAGGATGAAGCGCTGGATATTGCGGTATAGTGAGCGTCCCCACATCACGGCGCGTGCTATGGAAGCGAAGCTGTTGTCTATTATTGTGATGTCGGAGGCCTCTTTAGCCACTGCCGTGCCGTCTCCCATCGACAGGCCCACGTGTGCGGCCTTGAGGGCGGGGGCATCGTTGGTGCCGTCGCCGGTGACTGCCACCACTTCGCCTTGCGACTGCAGGGCCTGCACGAGGCGTTTTTTGTCCAACGGACGCGCGCGGGCGATGATTCTTATTTCTTTTGCGCGCTGCGGCAGTTCGGCCTCGGGTATGGCTTCGAACTCAGGCCCTGTGACTATGGTGGGGTCGTCGCCGTCAAGCGGTTCGCAGCCGTTGTACAGGCCTGTCTGCCTTGCTATTTCGCGGGCTATCACCGGAGTGTCGCCGGTGACGATTTTCACTTCTATTCCTGCGGCTGTGCAGCGCTCGATGGCTTCACGCACGTCGGGGCGCACGGGGTCGGCAATACCGGTGATGCCTGTGAGCAGCAGCCGTGGTGCGTCCACACGGTTGTCGGCAATGCCGGTGGATTCGTCGGGCAGTTCGGCTTCGGCGAAAGCCAGTGTGCGCAGGCCGCGTGTCTGCATTTCATGGAGACGTTCGCCTATCGGTGCGAGCGGCCGTCCGTCGGCTGTGCCGTCGCACATGCCCATTACGATTTCGGGGGCGCCTTTTACATAGAGCCGTCGCCCCCCGGGGGTGTCGACGGCCGTGGCCATGTATTTCCGCTCGGTGGAGAAAGGGAGTTCGCCGGCGGTGCGTACGCTGTCTTTAAGCTTACGGTAGTCGAGGCCGCGTGAATGGAGCCACAGCAGGAGCGCTCCCTCGGTGGGATTGCCGAGCGGCAGCGGCTTCCGAGGGTCGGAGAGGTCGAGCTGTGCGGTGCTGTTGACTGTTATGCCGAGAGCGGCAGCGGCGTCGGGCACGAAAAACTCGGCGCTGTCCACCTGCATCCGGTTCTGGGTGAGTGTGCCGGTCTTGTCGGTGCATATGACGGTGGCGGCTCCCATTGTCTCGCAGGCGTGGAGGCGCCGCACGAGATTCTTGGAGCGGAGCATACGCCGCATGCTGTAGGCGAGGCTGAGGGTCACTGCCATAGGCAGTCCCTCGGGGATGGATACGCACACGAGCGCTACGGCGAGCATGAGTGTCTGTAGGCCGAAAGTGAGAGTTTCCATCCATGTGATGTCTGTGCCGGCCTGTTCGTGCATGAACATTAACATACGACCTACTATGACGATGGCGGCTATGGTGTAGCTGACGATGCTGATCATGCGCCCCAGCCGCGACAGCTGCATGTCGAGCGGCGTTTTCACGCCGTTGTCGATGTGTGTGGCCTGCATTGTGCGGCCGTTCTCGGTGGCGTCGCCCACGGCTGTGGCTTGCGCCACGGCGTGGCCTTCCATCACCTTAGTGCCGCGCAACACCCTGTCTGAAGCATAGGTGGCTTCAGGGTCGGCCTCGGCAGGGTCGGCGCTTTTGTGGCAGAGCGGTTCGCCTGTGAGCGACGATTCGTCTATGGTGAGCTGTGTGCTTTCGAGAAGCCGCGCGTCGGCCGGCACTTCGTCGCCTGTGCCGAGCAGGATGATGTCGCCCACAACGATGTCGCGCCGAGGCACTTCCGTGACTGCTCCGTCGCGGATGACACGCACTGGTTCGTCGTCGTTGATGCGGTTGAGCACGGCGAATTCGCGCCCGGCCCGCTGCTCGAAAACGAAGGCAAGCCCAGTGGCGAGAAATACAGCCAATATGATGCCTATGGGTTCGAAGAACACTTCGAATCCTCCTCCTATGGAGTATTCATAAATCGAGATTCCTATGCTCAGCACGCCGGCCACGCAAAGGATGATTATGAGAGGGTCTGAGAACTTCGTGAGAAACTGGCGCCACAGGGGCACGGATGGCGGAGGGGTGAGCACGTTGGAGCCGTGCTGCGCCCGCGACGCCTGTACTTGGGCGGACGTCAGTCCGGAATGTTTTGTGTCAGGCATGTTGTGATACGGATGTGATGCGGATTGTCAATTATTAACAAAAGTCTGCATGGTTTGGTTCTTTACTTCTGTAAAAGAAATTGCAGGCCGGTTAAAAAGCAGGTGCAAATTTAACAAAAAAATATGGAGTAGACTCTGTGTCGTATGTGAATGACAAGGAATATGAAGTGATACCTGTGTTAGCAATATATGAATAAAAAAATATTTGTAATTTACTCAAAATAATACTAATTTTGCACCCGCAAAAAAAATACGCATTTATTTAAAGAGCAATTATGTCAAAAGTATTTAGTAGATGACAAAAATTAAATTTATGCTGTTAAACACTTAATTTTCAGTC